>Ga0222714_10007133_pt1 | contig 10296 bp, 16 predicted proteins | sample C33_3DmetaG_FD_165048 | JGI IMG/M metagenome (GOLD analysis project Ga0222714, IMG submission 165048) | Estuarine water microbial communities from San Francisco Bay, California, United States - C33_3D | ecosystem: Environmental > Aquatic > Marine > Unclassified | place: USA: California... | reverse complement strand
TATGTTTACTAACTTGTTTGAAGAGGAGGCAGACGAAGCAGATAATCATCATGTAGATGATAGCGGACTTGATGAGTCCAATCTAGATAAACTTGAAGCAGAGGAGGCTTAAATGAGTAACGGTGAATTAAGTTACATAGAAGAATTAGAATTACGTCACAGAGAATTAGACAAAAAAATCAAAGAAGGATACACTGATTATTTAGATGATGCAAGTTTACACAAAATGAAACAAGAAAAACTAGCAATTAAAGATAAAATAACAAAACTAAAACAACAGGAACACACAGCATAATGGACTTATCATTTATCACAGCAGATTTATTAAACGACATTTCTTGGTTTGATGGGATCATGTATATTATACTAGGTCTCATTGTTTATGCAATTATTAGATGGATTAATAAAAAGATATGAAACTAGAAGACACGCCCTGGAAAGATCCTATCATGGATCATGAACTATTCTTAGTGTTTGAGGACAAGTATCCAGTGACCAAAGGACACTTATTGTTTGTACCAAAAGTAGATGATGAGTTTCATCGCAAAGCCTGCTATGAAGAAGCCTATGATTGGGGTATGAATCTATTTAAAAAAGGTTATTGTGATGGATTCAATATTGGACAAAACATAGGTGCATCAGCAGGACAAACAGTAATGTATCCTCATATACATCTTATTCCACGCAATACAGGAGACATGGAAGATCCTAGAGGCGGAGTAAGAGGTGTTATTCCAGAGAAACAGAAGTATTGACTTTAATCAAAAATTAGTCTATAATAACACTATGAAAAGAGATTATGCAACAGGCAAAGCAACTAAGGTAACTTACTTTGTAGGTGATGAAATAGAAGTCACACCTGCACATGGTAAAAAGACTTTGTTTGTTGTTGGAGTTCGGCCCCTTGAGGAAATCACCGATATCGCCACAACTCATGACTGCGATCATGTGTACCTCGGGGCCAACCAATCATTTAATGGTAATGACTTACAAGATTGGGATAGAATGACGCTTGAACTGTTGAGACTAGGATACTTGGTTACACTTGACTTTGATGTTAAGTTTTGTAGTCAACATCCTAAATGGTTAAAACAGTTAAGTGAGTTTGATAACTTTATACCACAGATAAGTGTTAAGATTCCCCACTTGCAAAATTATAATACAAATGCTACAGTAAAGATTGACGACATTGACTTTAATGCAACCAATCGTGGTGTATGGTGTCATTCATTAAATGAACTACAAGAAGATAGTGTAATGACTAAATGGGCATTTTATGGTAACGATAAAATAATTAAGGAGGGTACTGATGAGTAATGTATTAACAAATTTAAAAGCAAAGTACGAGAATCAAATCAATATCAGTAAAACAAATATTGAAATGTTTTTAGCAAGTCCACAGGGTGTTGCTGAACATATTGATTTTACTGACACTGTTGAAAAAGAATTAGAAAAGATTGCACATGCACATGACATGATTGAAGCACTTGAGCAGTTATGATACTTGAACAACGAGACAAAATTAATAATATAGTAGAAACAAGTAAAAAAATGATATGGGTAACCTTTCGTAAAGAAGGTATCCATTGTTATCCTGCGGCCTTAACTGATCCTAAACTAGCAACTGGTGATGAGTATGATGTTAGTTTCCTAGGACATCCACATAGACATATATTTCACTTCAAAGTTTGGATTGAAGTATTCCATGATGATAGAGATATTGAATTCATACAGTTTAAGCGTTGGTGTGAAAACTTATACAGTAAAGACGTTATTAAACTTGATCACAAGTCATGTGAAATGATGTCAGATGAACTGTATCTACAGATTGCTAACAAGTATCCAGATAGACGAGTTTGGATTGAAGTATCAGAAGATGGAGAGAATGGTAGTTTTGTTAAATACAATGAACACTACTTAAACACAAACTAATGATATATGGCTAATCCTAAAACTTTCTGTATAGCACCATGGACCCATACTACCGTGCATACTGATCTAACATATAAGCCTTGTTGTTATAGTTTCCCTAAAGAAAAGTTTAACAATAAAGATGAATGGTGGAATTCAGAATATATGAAAAACCTAAGAAAGTCTTTATGGAATGGGGAACGACATTCAGATTGTGCTAGATGCTGGAAAGAAGAAGATCAAGGATCTCCTAGCCTTAGAAATAATTACAATACATTGTTTAACAAATTTGCAAACTTTAATGATATTAAAGAATCTGCAAAAAATAATTTTGTAGTAAAAACTGAACCATTATCTTGGGATTTACGAGTAGGTAATTTGTGTAATATTAAATGTGTAATGTGTAACTCAGCATACTCTAGTAAAATTGCAGAAGAAGATGAAGAATATTCAACTCAAATTATCAAACTATTTCCTGAAAAACAAAACTTTGATAACTCCTCAATTATTAATTGGGATACTAGCCAACAAGGTAAAGAATTGTTAAAAAATATAATTAAATCTGCTAGATGGGTCAAACTTCAAGGTGGAGAACCACTTGCTGTAAAAACTGTTAGAGATTTTATAGAAAATTTACATACGGATACTGTATTAAACATAACTACCAACGGTACTGTATTAGATAAAAGATTACTAAACGGTTTGTCAAGATTAAAGCAAGTTGATTTTAGTATTAGTTTAGAAGCCGCCAGTAATGCTAATAATATTATTAGGCATGGATCTTCTTGGCCACGACTTAAAAAGAATATTTTAAAATTAAATGAATTATCAAATACAGATGTTCAAATAAATCACGTATTGCAAATTACTAGTGTATTTTACCTTAGAGAAGTTATTGAATTTTGTGAAGAACATAATTTACATTTAAAATTAACTATTCTAAATGACCCAACTTATCTAAGTTTAAAGGCTTGTCCAATAGAATATTTAGATTTATTCAATGAAATTATGCAACTAGATATTAAACATCCAAAAAATCAATACATAAAATCTTATATAAAACAACTAATCAATGAAACAAAATTTAACCAAAATCATTGGCAAGAGTTTAAAAAATATGTTAAACTATTAGATACTATAAGAACAGAAAAATATTCATCTGTACTTAAATTCAAAGGTGAAACTTATGAGTAATGTATTCTTAGTAGATCTAGAAGCAGTTGAAACCCGTTACACTGGACAGTGGAAAACTCACGTACCTAAATTATTAAAGGGGGCAGGCCATGATGTTACAGTTATCTCTGGTCCTACAGATATTCCTAGTGCTACTACTCCTGGGGCTTTTCTTAATTTTGGTGGGACTAACGTTTACAAGGCCCGTCAAGTGGAAACTATGGGCAGACTGTTTACTGAAGGTAGGGTATCAACTGGTGATCATTTCATTTTTACTGATGCTTGGCATCCTGGCATACTCAACTTAAAATATATGAGTGAACTGCTTGGCATCAAAGTAAAGATACACGCATTATGGCACGCAGGGTCATATGATCCAGCAGACTTCCTAGGTAGACTAATAGGTAATGCTCCATGGTGTAGACACGCAGAAGTAGCATTCTTTGAAGCAGTTGATCATAACTACTTTGCTACAGACTTTCATATCAATATGTTTGTGGAAAACTTATTAGCAATGGATCCAACAGAAAATAAAAGTCACGGGCAGATGTTGGCTTTTTGGAAATACAACAAACGTATAGTTAGAACAGGTTGGCCTATGGAATACATGGATGCTACTCTAAACATGTATAAAAATATGGACAAGCGTGATCTAGTTTTATTCCCTCATAGGATAGCACCAGAGAAACAAGTAGACATATTCCGTGATCTTAAAAAGCAGTTACCCAAATACGAATTTGTTGTCTGTCAGGATACGCAGTTAACTAAAAACGAATATCATAACCTACTAGGACAAGCAAAAGTGGTGTTTAGTGCTAACCTACAAGAAACACTGGGTATTTCATGGTATGAGGGTGCAGTAGTGGATGCTATACCAATGGTTCCAGATAGATTATCATATTCAGAAATGGCATTACCAGAGTTTAAATATCCAAGTGAATGGACTATTAACTTTGACTTTTATACTAAACACAAAGAACAAGTAGTTGAAAAAATACGTGACTATGTTAAAAACTATGACAAATATCAACCTTTAGTTATTAGACAACGACATAAACTAAAACAAGACTACTTCTCAGCAAAAGGCCTATTAGAAAACCTTGGCTAACGCATTTGACATCATAAAAGACTTTGAAGAGGAGTTGGCATCGTACACGGGCGCCAAGTATGCTGTAATGACTGACTGTTGCACACACGCACTTGAATTAGCATTCTTAGCAACAGGTTATAAGCGAACTGCGTTTACTCCATTTACTTACATAAGCATTCCGATGATGTTGGAAAAGATTGGTGTCAAGTATGAATATAATGATGTTGACGCATGGAATGGACAATACTACTTTTGGCATACCAATATATGGGACTCGGCTCGTGCATTATATCCGGGTATGTATAAAGATGGGCAGATACAATGTCTAAGTTTTGGTCATGACAAGCCATTGGAGATAGGCAGAGGTGGTGCTATACTATTAGACGATCACAAACTCTATAAACAATTAAAACTCATGTGCTATGATGGTAGAGACTTGTCCGTTGAACCATGGCATGAGCAAAAAGAATTTAAACTAGGATATCATTATAAACCTAGACCTGAAGAAGCACAAGATGGTCTGAATATGTTAGGTCAACACGACGCACAGCCTAAATATAAACAGTATCCAGATTTAAGGAAAATTAAAATTGAGTCAAGGTAAAATAACTGTAATAGACCCTAATATTAATAAAGCAACGCTCAATGATGAACGAGGTGCTATGATGAGTTTTGTTCCTAATGTTCCAATTAAAGAGTTTGTTTATCAGAAAACCAGAGCAGGATTCAATAGAGGATATCACAGACATCCTGAATTTGATGAATACACACTATTTACAAGTGGTGAAGGAATATATGTTGAAACACTAGAAGATGGTTCAGAAAGATTTATTACGGTAGGTCCAGGTGTTGCTCTACATATACCTCAAGGTACCTATCACAGTTTTCATGCAATAACAGAGATGACAGCCGTTACTATGTTAACCAAAATATGGAACGATTGTGATCAACCAATAATAAATGAATAAAAAATGTTTGACTTATTAAAACAAGACCTATATAATATTAATATTAATGAAAAGACATCCACGTCATAAACTCGGAGATAAAATATGTCAATTGAAAGCAAGATAGATTGGGACGAACAAAATGAACTGGGCACAGACTCAATCAGTGAAAGAATTGTAAGCAGAATCAAACAAGATGGTGCTAGATATTGGGCAGGTGATAATATCGCAAAATACATTGGCCCCAATGAGAAGGAGCCATTGATTGACGAGATCACTGAAAAGTTTGAAGGTGTGTTAGATAGCCTAATCATTGACAGACACAATGACCCAAACTCAAAAGGCACAGCAAGACGTCTTGCTAAAATGTATATTAACGAGATTATGGTAGGTAGATATGAACCTAATCCCAACGCAACTGCTTTTCCAAATGATTCAGCAGATAGATATGAAGGCATGTTAGTAGTTAGAAGTGAGTTACGAAGCATGTGTAGTCATCACCATCAACCAGTTACAGGTGTAGCCTACATTGGTATTATTGCTGGACAGAAACTAATTGGACTTAGCAAATACACACGTATCGCACAGTGGTGTGCTAGACGAGGAACACTACAAGAAGAACTATGTAATGATATTGCTAGAGAGATTGAAGCGGCCACTGGGTCACACAACATAGGTGTTTACATTCAAGCAACACACGGTTGTTGTGAAAATAGAGGTATTATGGCACACAGTTCATTAACACAGACCACAGTGTTAAAAGGTGCGTTCAATGATGACCCAGGAACTAAGAAAGAGTTTATGGATAACATCAAACTACAACAGGAATTCGCATGTTAGATTATTTCATATTTGGCATTGTGGACAATGGTGTCATGTTACTTGGTGCCTTATATGGTCTGCATGTTGAGAAATATTTTCCCAAGACTTGGCAACGTGGCACTGGTGCTGTTATAGGTGCTGGTGTTGGTAATGCTATAAGTGATTGGGCAGGTGGTGCTGTGTCAGCAAACTGGGCTCTAGCATTTGGCACGTTCTTTGGTTGTATCTTTGCCCTACTTTTAATACCAGGACTGCTATGGTTAAAGAAACAGTTTAAATAAATATAACTGTATATTAAGGATTTTAAACAATGAGTAAAGCAATCGTTACAGAATATTATAACCATTTATCAAACAAAAACTTAGACGGTCTTAAAGGTCTATTCAATGATTCAATTGAATTACAAAGTCCTACTTTAACCACAGATGGAGTTACAGCAGTAGGTAATGGATTTACTGAGTTATTTAACAGTGTAACTACCATACAAGTAGTATCTGCTACAATGTACGAAGACGGCAACACTGTTGTTAGTGAAACTAATTTTCAAATTGATGATGTATCAACTAAAACTGCTGACATATTTACCGTAATTGATGGTAAAATTACTGCTATCCATTCATACACCGTTTAACCAAAACTTCCAAAAACACTTGATTCCTTTCAGTAGTGATGCTATACTATAGACTCATACTATAGTAATGAAAGGAAAATTATGAAAAATCGCAACAACAAACTTCTAGGGGCCATAATAGCCGCTGGAGTAATAGGTTGGAGTGGATATTCATATTCCGCTGACGATGGCAGTTATCTAGGCTTGCAAGATGCATATGATGCTGTTCAATCAGAGGGTATTAATATTCAACAATTCCTAGATGATGAATTTACTGCTAACTCTATTTCTAGAGGAAAAACAGGTGATGATTATCTTAGAGCCATTAACGCTCAATTTGCTTGGGCCAGAGGGTTTACAGGTGCAGGCAGTAAAATTGTTATTATTGATTCGGGTGTAAATGATCATAACGAATTTGATGGGTCAATTTCAGACTTTGCTAACTTTGTACGCAGAAGTAGAAATGGCATTGGTGTTGACACAACCAAAATTGGTCATGGTACAGGACTTGCTTCAATTGCAGGTGCTAACAGAGACGGTGTTGGGGTAGTAGGTGTAGCCTTTGACGCTGATATTGCTGTTGCTAATGTGACTGACAATGTAAGAGGTCGAGTTGGTATGAGTCAGATTCGTCAAGCAGTTGGTTGGGCATCAGATATTGGTGCTGACGTAGCCAACATTTCAGCAAACACTGATTACAGTGGTCGTTATAGACGTGGCTGGAGGCAAACTGACGATGGTGCTTGGTATAATGTTGACCGTAAATATGTTGACAACTTCTATACTGGTAGACGTGCCAACGGCTTTTACTTAAATGAAAGACCAGAACGTTGGGCCAAAGAACTAAACGGTAACGAAAATTTAGTTATTGTTAACTCTGCAGGTAACGGTGGATTGAACATGCCAGAAAATCCGGCATCAATGGCTATTGCTACTAAAGATAACGGTGAACTTTGGTTAAACGGACAGATGTTGATTGTGGGTGCATGGGACGTTGACAAAGAACAGATTGCACGTTACTCAAACCGTGCAGGACATATTTGTCAAGGTAAAAACCTAGATATGAAAGCCGGTACATGTTCAGATGAATATCGTATTTCAGACTTTTATATTATGGCTCCAGGTAATGCTTTTGTGGCAGATGGCAAACGTGATTCATTATATCGTGTTCATACCGGTACATCACAGGCGGCCGCAGTAGTTTCAGGTGCTGTTGCTGTTGTTAAACAAGCATGGCCACACATGACAGCCGCACAGACTGTTACACTGTTAACTGAAACTGCTAATAGAGATATTGCTGGTTATAACAAAGAAGTACATGGTATGGGTTTGTTAGATCTTGAAAAAGCAACACGTCCATTAGGTGAAATTGGTATTCCAACAACTGGTGATCGTAGTGGGGCTAAAGTATCGTTAAGTGGTGGCTTTAGTGTATTAGGTTCAGATGGGCTAGATGATTTAGCCGACAGTGGACTAAGTTCAGTTATGGTTACTGACGAATTAGGTCGTGACTATTATGTTGACTTGGCACAGACTGCTAACAGTAAGAAACGTAGATCAGTTGAGTTTAATCCTATCACCAAAGCAAACTTCTATGGTGAATACAATCCATACAATCAGTTTAACTACTATGACCAAAGTCAGAAAGTTAGTATGTTCGTAAATCAAGATAAAACTTCAATGATGGACATGAAAATGGACTTCAATGAAACTACACAGGTTATGAACTTTGAAAGTGGTGTAACTAACTTTGTTAATGACAAAGCATCATACAGAGTTGGGTTTGGTGTGATGAACGAAAAAAGTGCCTGGATGGGTAACAGTATTTCAGGTATGTATGGTGAAGTTGACGGATCAGTGACCAGTTATATGAATTTTGGTGGTAACTACAAACTTCATGACAAAGTGACTGCATTTGGTAATTTCTATACTGGCGTAACCAGTGCTGATATGGAAAAACAAGGTCTTGTTACTAACGTTGGTGATACACAAACTTACAGTTGGTCAGCAGGCTTAGACTTACAAGCAACTAAAACAAGCAGTTTTGGTGCTACATTTAGCCAACCTGTTACTGTAATGAGCGGTAAAGTTGATGTAAGTATTCCTGTAGGTCTTGATGCAAATGGTAATACTGCGTTTGAAAAAACATCAGTATCGATTGCTCCAGATGTACAAGAGTATGACCTAGGTGCTTATTATAAATTTGCAGACGATGTAAACGTTGGTAGAACTAATGCCAAAGTTGGTCTTACAGTGTATGCAGAGCATCAAATGAACTATCTAAATCAACAAGACGTTAACAACAACGTTGCTGGATTTAGTTTAGCGTTTAGTTTTTAATATGAATAATGTAAAAAAAACTTACGTTGCATGGACAGATGTAGAGGAGTATGTTAATCGCATACTCCTTTCCATGTATAAAGATAACTGGAAACCAGATTACATAGTTGGACTAACTCGTGGTGGGTTGATTCCTGCCGTTTTAGCCAGCCATAAGATAGACGTGCCAATGAAAACTCTTAAGGTCAGCCTTAGAGATCATGTAGATGATAATGATCACGATTGGACCATGGCCGACGATGCACTAGAAGGTGCAAAAATTTTAGTATTAGATGATATTAATGATACTGGTGCTACACTTAATTGGATTGTTAATGATTGGCGTTTAAATAATTTACCTAGTCATAATGTCAAGTTTGCTGTGTTATTTGATAACTTATCTAGTGGATTTCAACAAGAAGTAGACTACTGTGCTACAGAAATCAACAAAGCAGAAAACGATGAATGGATTGTTTTTCCCTGGGAACATTGAAAGATGACTAATGGAAAAGTTTAGTGAAGTATATACTCATGAAATTGTTAACAAAATCACTGATAACCATTATCAAATTAAACTAACAGTAACAGATTGGTCTAGAAACAAACACAGAATTGTACATGGCGGTATTCAATCTTTAATGATTGATCATACTGCTTTTGTTTTGATCAATGATTGGTTCCCAAAAGGTAGATTTGTAACTACTACACTGACTGTTAACTATCATAAAATGGTTAGATCGTTGGATATGTTAGCAGAATTTAAATTAGAACACATTAACAATAAAAACGGACAAGTGTCTGTTGAAATAAGATCAATAACTGGTACATTGTTAACATCAGGCACTGTTGATTTTTATTGTTTTTTCAAATCAATTGACTCAGAGCCTAAATAAGTGTATAATAGTTGTATGAAAGGCATTAAATGAAACTTAAAATTAGTGAAATATTCTATTCAGCACAGGGCGAAGGACGCTTTGTAGGTGTACCTTCAGTTTTCTTACGTACTTTTGGTTGTAACTTTACCTGTGGTGGATTTGGTATGACTAGAGGTACCATGTCAACAGAACGTGACAACGTCAAGGTTGATCTGTATGATCGTTATGAGGACTTACCATTGGTGGACACAGGCTGTGACAGTTACGCATCATGGGATCCAAGATTCAAACATCTATCTCCTATGTTAGAAAACGAAGCAGTGGTAGATAGAATGTTAGAACTAACACCTAATCATAAATGGATGCAAGACAATGGTAATGATGTGCATTTAGTCATAACAGGTGGTGAACCTTTACTAGGATGGCAACGCAGTTACAAAGACTTATTGAACCATCCTCGTATGCAGGATTTGAAAAACATTACATTTGAAACTAACGGCACACAAGAACTACATGAAGATTTTAAAAACTATTTGTTAACTTGGGCAT
>Ga0222714_10007131_pt1 | contig 10298 bp, 10 predicted proteins | sample C33_3DmetaG_FD_165048 | JGI IMG/M metagenome (GOLD analysis project Ga0222714, IMG submission 165048) | Estuarine water microbial communities from San Francisco Bay, California, United States - C33_3D | ecosystem: Environmental > Aquatic > Marine > Unclassified | place: USA: California... | reverse complement strand
AACGCCTTCTCTGAATTGTCTAAACGTCTTCATTATCGTCTCCTGTTTCGACTGTTTCAGGCTCGGCGGCAGGGTCTACCTCAAGAATATGTTCTTCGCCATCTGCCAAACCCATTGCTTCTAATTCCGGATTCTTAAAAACACTTCTTGCAAGCTCTTGTTTATAATCATTAAGAGCATCGCCGGCTCTAGCCTGCATAATTGCATTAAACTTATCTTGTACTTCACTGGATTTACCTGTGATAATACTGTCCATCATATCTTTGATAGCTGCTTGTCTATCCATTCTCGTTACCCCCGCTCAATTCGGCCTGCTGTTGTTGCATTGCCATATCATGTTCTTGATCTTGCGTCATAAATGGTTCTTCCATTTGCAATTGCATATTAATGTCTTCAAGTTCTTCGTCAGTTAGCATAAGAATATTCTTTTGAACATACTCTTTACTATACAACGACCCAATAAATGCAGCAGCGCCCTGTAAAACCTCTATTCTACTTCTAAGAATCTCTTGATTCTTTGATTCTGTATAGTAAGCATCCTGTGCATACTTGTACACAATCTGTTCTCTAATCTCTTTCCAATCTTCTTCGGTTATAATATTTTTTAATACTAATTGTGTTTTAAGAAGATCGTCAAATATGGCAGAGAACTTTCTTCTTAACTTAGAAACAAACTTAGTAAACTTCAATTCGTCTCTGTTAATCTCAGCTGCTCGGCCAAAGTTTAAACCTGCTTGCTGCTCTAATCTCGATACAGGAACATTTAAGGACTGATACAATTTCTTTTGAAAGTAAACAATATCTTCTATCTGTCCTAAGTTTTGTCCTGCTGGCAGCGTATCAATACTTGTACCCTGACTACCTTCTCTACGTGGAAGCCAAAAGTCTTCCAACATAGACATAAACTTTTTGTCGTCCCTAACTTCACCTGTGTTGGCGTCATATACTAACTTGTTACGATATCTATCCATGATATCCTTCAGGTATTGTTCTGCTCTGTTGCTTGGCAAATTGCCAACGTCAACATAAAATATTCTACGTTCAGGGGCTCGTGTTATGCGATAGATTACCGCAGCGTTCTCCATCATTCTAAGTTGATTAGCTGGTCTGATTGCTTTATGCAGATAAGAAACAGGAATATTTTTGTCCTGATCTATCAGCCCACTCGGACAATAAACAATAGCATCTTTTGTAATCTTTAAACCATTATCATTGTCAGATGCTTTATATTGTCCAGGTTTAGTAGCTAATCCTTTCTCATTAAAAATAAAAAATTCTTCAACATTGGTAACAAAGTTAATCCCTTGTTGATTCTTTTCTTTCTTTACTTCTTTAACCTTTGTAATTTTACGTGGGTCAATATATCTTACGTCTTTAATACCTAACTCAGGTTTATCAGTATCAATTACTTTATGAAAATACATTCTTCCATCAATGTACCAACGTCTAAAATAATCTTGAGCTCTATTATTAAAATCTAATAAACGTAAAATATATTGAAACTCGTAATCTATTCTTTTCTTAACACCATTACTTAGACCGGTTTTATCAAGGTCTAATTTTAATGCTGCTTCATCATCTAAATTCGCAATAGAATCATTTACTATGTCCTCAATAGCAGCATCTACATCTGCCATCATAGCAATGTCCCTATAACGCTTGATTAACTCTGCTTCAGTGTTAGCAACTCCATCAATGTCCAGGTAGGTACCGTAGTACCCACCTGCACGAATTGTCTCTACACCGCCTTCGTCTGAAGGAGCCACGAAAGACTTTTCAGTCTTAGGTGGCTTCTCCCGAGTTATCTCAAATCCAAAAATATTCATTCTATATCATCTTCCTGCTTTAAAGATCAGCGTTGATGTAATACTGATACTGGAATGTGACAGTGTATTCTTCTAACACATCATTCTGAGCATATGCTAATGCAATTTCAGACATCTGGATTGGGAAAGCATCTACTAAAGTATACGTTCCGTTTGTAATTACTTCATCATTTCTATTTAAATGTTGCACTTTTAAATTTGTTTGATAAGAAGCAGGGTCCAAATTACCACGATTGGTCTGATTGTCGTTCATTGAAGCCATCCAATTTTCGATAATCGTCCTAATAGTCTGGTCAGTATCGTTTACTACTGTTATTGTCCAAGGATCAAAAATGCGCTCACCTGCTAACTTAACTTCACGACCCCTGTACTGAACAATAGTAGGGTTGACTGTCGATGCTGGAATAGCGGCTGCTGTTACAAGCAAGCTATAATCACCTACAATTCCGGGGACGCCGCCCGGTACATCTAAGAAAACCCTGAACTGATTAGGGCGCGCACCACCAGCTCCTAGCTTTGTTTTAAAATCTTCAATATTCATCTCGTTCTCCTGTTTTTAATTATTTATGCCTTAACCGCCAATCTCATCAAAGCTAATACCTGTGCGGGTAGCGATGAAATTCAACTGGATAAAGTTAATTGATCGGGCAGGTTGAATGAATATATCTGCTACGAAGCCGTTACTATCAATTACCTGGCTAGTGTTGTTAGTTTCGTCACAAACAACCTTAAATGCGTAAATGCCTCTACGACCTTGTACGTCACGTAAGAAAGGATCTACAATAGCCTTGAACTGTGATCTAGTGAAAGCATCGTTGAATTCAAACAACTGGAACTTAGCAGCTGTAGCAATTGCCTTTTCCAATGTAATAAACAGTCTACGGACGTTGATACGGTCAAATGCGCTAGGCTTCTCAAGCATAGTCTTGTCGCCGAACAGAACAATGCCTGAACCGGGGAAGCCTACGATTGGGTTTACACCGCCTTTGTATAGAGTATCTCTATCTGTCTTGTTAGGGCTATATGCTAACTTGACGGCATTCTTAATGGCGCCTCTGTTATATCCTGCAGGTGACCACCAAGGATCTGCAACGTCATCAGTCTTGGCACAAAGGCCTGCAACGTCACCATTACATGGGATCCACATATAAACATCTGCATAACGGTTGTACATATATTTCCAACCACTATCCATTACGGCATAAGAGCTACGAGTGTATGAAGCCATTTCTGCTACAATATCGTCCGCCTCATTGCCTGTGTTATCTACTGCAGAGGCCTGTGCGGGTGATACGAATACCATACAGTCTTTACGAACTTCAGCAACAGTATCAATTACAGTGTCGCCTACAGTAGCGTTGGCATCTCCTACGAAAATAAGGTTAACGTCTACTAATTCGTCATTTGCGAATAAAGAATAACCACTAATTAAGTTACCGTCACTGATAGTACCGTTAACACCGCCGCTTAAAGAGACAACCGCTTCAGCTTGAATATGACCTGCACCGAAAGCAGTGCCTGTTTTTTCGCTACCGAAAGTAGTACCTGCTGCTGGGTGTGATGCCCACCAAATGTACTGAGAGCGAGTATTGATTACATCTTTGTAGAAGTTAGAACGACCAAGTGAGTCTTTAGCGTCTGATGCTTTGGATACGCCGGCGAATCTTTCTAATACAGTACCAGCGGTACCTGAAATTGCTCCGTCCTCATCAATTACGATGATATGTAATTCATCACCGGAACCGCCTGCTGCTGCAACATTAGTTGTAGTACCAGGGGTGTAATCAAATTCAGACTTATATGCCCAAGAAGCATAAGCAGAAGTGCCGTCACCTGTGCTATCAGCAAAGGAAACTTTTAAGCTGTTACCTAAAGCTCCAGCATATTTTGCAGTCCAAACACCGTCAGCGTTTGAGCCTGTAGTAGCACCTGCGTTATAAGTATCTTCGTTCGCTACCAATACGCCTGCACCATCAGAAGTTGCGTTAAGTGAAGCAGAGCCCACTGCACGAACTACTTTAAGAGTGTTAGTGTATGCTAAGAAAGAAGCTGCGGAAAACCATTTCTTGTTTAAAGTTGCGTCTGCGAGAGGCTTGCCGAAACGAGCAACCAATTCATTTTCAGAACTGATTGTAGTAATTTCATTAGCAGGACCCCAGGCAGATTCAATAACCGTACCACCGATAGAAGTTCCAACAGCAGGAACAACGGCAGTCAAGTCTTTTTCTGTTACCTGTACACCAGGTGATAGCTGAAAAGCCATATTTATTCTCCTCGATTTAAATCAGACAATTACATACATATTTTATCTGACTATTTATAAATTTTATTATTTGTGCCGTAATCTAATACAGCCTATCCTTCAATGCCTGTTGCCAAGTGTCATTCATTATCCAATAATCCCCATCAATAACTTCGCCTTTTGGTTCGTCATTTGATTTTACATGAACAAAAGGAGTAAGATCTTGTGAAATTGACTTTATTTCTTTATTATATAGGCCTTCTCTAGTGTTTACGTTTACTAATTCTTTAAAGAAGGGCATCGTAGACAACCAACCAAACAGGACTAAACACATTACTAAGTCATCGTTATACCCTTCATCAGCCTGGTATCCCTGGCCTTTTTCAATAAAGGTTGAGATTTCATGTATGATCTCTGCGTCAAATACTAATAGTTTCTTTTCTTCCATAAGAGACTTGAAGTTGAAACACCCCTGCCTCTTCACTTGTTTAGAAGTATTAACACCCATTCTTGTAGCTCTACCAAAACCAGGAGTAACATACTGTCTGGCCTTTTCGGTAACTGTACTAAATAGGTTCTCATACTCTATTTCTTCGTGTAGAATTTCAACAATCTGTCCACCTATGTCGTTATTTTCACATAGTATGTACGCATTGTTATAGTCTCTACCTAACTTAGCTATCACCTCAGGATATAACAGAGGTGCTATCTTGTTATTTCTAAATGTCGCTACTACCCTGTATGGCATTTCTGTTATATCGTTAACCACAAAAGCAGAATAGTCACCGCCAATACCACGAGCAGTGTCTACAGTAATACAATAATAATGATTTTCTTTTGGCTCTTCGTATATTCTCAATCCATCATCATTATAAAAAATAGGCTCTTTGGAGCTCAATGTAGCGATAGTTCTAGCGCTAATGAGTGTGTTAGATGAACCTAAAAATTCACATAAAACTTCTTGAGTATATTTTAACTCACCAAGAAGTTTAAGTTGTTCTTCAGCCCACTTCTCATCTCTACCTGGGATTTCAGTGTAGGGTATGAAGTGATGGACAAACCCGTTGTGTCCTTTCTCTGCTTCATTCCAGAACTTCCAGAAGTGATTGTAGCCAAGAGGAGTAGAAGTGAGTAGAATCTTTGTGGTTTCACCAGCAGAAATTGTAGGATATACTGAAGCAAAGAATTCGTCAGCAACATTATTTGGAATGATTGCCGCCTCGTCAATGTATAGCCAGTTTACAGACTTACCACGAATACCTGAAGTAGTCGTTGCTGCTGTGAATATTCTACAGTTGTTCTCTAACTCAACATCACCTTTGTTCCAAGTCTTTACGCCTTGCTGCATCCATATAGGCAGGTTTTCGTACATAGTTTGATAACGTGCCAACACCTCTCTTGCTGATGCTGTTTTGTTACCCATAATGGCTACTGTCTTGTCGCTACTAAAAATAGTATACCACAAGATACAGGCGGCAGCTGTAACAGTTTTACCCTGCTGTCTGCCTTCCATTAATATAACTTTACGATTGTTAAGTATAATATCTACTTTTTGTTTTTGACATTCATAAAGTTTAAATAATTGTAGACCCCTATCTAGTGTAATAATCTGACAATAGTTTTCAATAAAATAGATAGGATCTTTGCTACACTTGATATACTCTCTGAGCTGATCTTGTGTAAACTCATGTTCGTGCCCTATATTTTTGAGGTTAGGGTTTCCATGGTAGGATGTACGTTCTTCACTCATGTTCTATAATATCTTTATTCAATGCTCTCAATAAGTCTTTGGTGCTTCCTACAAATAAATTGTTATTAGTTACACCGCCAGTGGATTTCGGTTTGGTTTCGGCGGCAATCTTACTTTTTTTCTCCTGCACATCTAACATATCCTTAGCGTTTTCTTGCATTGTTTTTATTAACTGTCCCGCAACTTCATATGCTCTAGGGTGGTCACTATTTTTAGCAATGTGCAAAATGCCCTTAACTGCTTCTTCAGAATACTCAGCAGTTCTTTTTAACATTTCTCTCGCTTCTTGGTAATCATCCTCTAACTCTTTTTCAGGAGTCGAGACAGGAGTAGGTAAGTTGTTATCTTCTCTTACCTTTTTTAAATTAGAGTTCAGCGCCTTTGTAGGCGAGACTTTAAATGTATCATCTAAACTATCAAATGTGCTCATGTCAATTCCAAAATCCTGTTTTCTCTTTTGGGGGATCTAATACCCCCTCTACTTTAGTCTCTTGTCTTACGGCTAATGGTGGTTGTTTAGGCCTAAACTGATCTAAAACAATTTGAGGTTTAGGTTTTTTCTTTATCTTTCTAACTTTACTCCAATACAAAACCTTCTTTCTCTTTACAACATATATGGAACTAATCTCTGAAGGTTGTAAATCTATAATTCTATTTCCTTGGTCATAGTGTGACCAAGTATATTGTCCTTCTTTATCTATTTTAAGATTATAAACCCATAGCTCGTGTATATATTTATTTTTATAGATAATGCGTAACTTCTCTATAACTCTTACCTTGAGTTTATACATAACAAACTCCTTAAAAATCTGTCAAATCAACAACCAACTCATGAGGATCTAAGGGCGATGCTGGATCTACTTCACCGGTAGCTTGTATTGTAGCTGTTGCCTTGATGCCCTGAGCATTCTCATTATCTAAACTATTGTAAGCATTTACAATAGATTCTCTGATAATATTTTGATTAGAAACATATCCATAGAAATTAAGCCTCATAGTAAAATTAAGTGTCCAAATAATACTTGTTCTTTTTGCAAAGTCTCCTTCATAGTCATCATCATAATCTATACTGTCTAAAGTAATTTTAATATCTCTTTTGATTCCTAACTCGGGCAATTCATTTACTGTAATGGTAAAGTCAGGAGTAAAAAATGGTAGTATCTGTTCTATAATTTGTAATCCATCTTCCTGATTTTTAGCAAACACATATAATGAAAGAGACATATTATAGGGAGCCGATACAAATGTTTGTCTTACGCCCAATACAGACTCTCCCTCAGCAATCGCTTTGTTTTTCTGTATAGGAGAGATTTTGCGAGCAGCGTCAAATGTAAATTGTTGAATTTCAAATCCCATTCTCGGCAATGTTATAGCTACTTCCCCTCTATTTGAAGCATCGTCTACTAACGCAATACGTGATAAAAACTTTTGCTTTGTAGAATATGATAACGGAACTCTTAATACCTGTTGGATAACCTCGTCAGAATCTTCTCGGTTTATATTGATGTTATTAAATATCATACCAAAAGCCGTAATTGCCTTTTTGATATGTTTGTGATAAAATTGTCTATTTAAAAACATTATCTAATTTCTCCAAAAGGATTAACTTCAGAGAAATCTAAAATATCCTCTAAGTCATTAAAATCGTTAAATGCCGCAACATCAGTTGTAGCAGATGAGGTGTCTGCTTGATATTCTTCAAGTATCAACGAGGCACCGTCTTCTAGTAATAACAGCTCTCCTGTCTCTAAGAACATCTGATATAACAGCATATCTGAAGTGTTTTCTGTAGCAATAGCATCAAGCTCTGCAACACCGGTTTCAATAACTTCACTGCTGTATTCAAACAATTCACACTGTAGTCTGAAGATGTAGAGTTTACCTGCCTGATAAAAAGGATCTGAAAACTCTACAAGTTTAATTTCAAACAAAGAACTTGTTTTTGGAAAATATAGTAAGTCGCCTTCAGAAGGTCTAGTGTCCTGTGTGAATGTTCCGCCACTAGATACTACTAGTTCCTGCCATCTGCGTCTTGCAAGAACAAAGGTAGCTTGGTCTCTAAACTCAATACCAAATTTAGTGAATAGATCTTGACCCTCAAACCCTTCTACATTTTCCAAATACATTTCTAAAGGATATGCTTGAGTAAACTGAGACAAGGTATCTTCATCAAAGATAGTGTCTTCGTTTATAAGAGTGCGTGGTAAATAATATACGTCATGGCCGTATATTTTAAGGCTTTCAATAATCAGATCTTCTATTAGGAGTTGCTCAGATGAGGTCCCGCTAGTTAATCCTGATTGAAAATAAAAGTTAGTGGGCATCTATTATCCCACCATAAATGTCGGAGGAAGCTCGTACTTTAACTGCATATCTTGTTCGATTTTATCAATCTCAGTTATAGCTTCTTCGTATATTTTATCTCCGTTTAGTGTGACGCCGCCAGGAAGTTGTATGCCTCCAAACTTCTTCATGTTCTCACCCCACTGTCTTTTAATCAAGGCAGTAGCGTATTTCTTCAAAAACATATCGTCATACACTTCGGAAAATTCTGTTGGATCTACAATACTATATGCTTCAAATACAACATAGTCGCCAGGATTAAAAGTCTTGTCCCAGTCGGTGTCCACATATATACGATTCATTTTCCTATTAAAACGAATCTGTCTCTGATTGACAAGTAACTGCTCAAGTGTTGACAAGTGACTTTGTACGATTGTATAATAAGTCATGTCAGCACCAAGTAAGTTATATAGATCATTCTGTCTAAACTGATACATAATATCAAACAGTTGTCCGTCTCTTGTATTATTAGTAGCCGCTCCACCAAAGTTGAACATTCTAGTTACAGACAAAACACCGTCACCCACTTCAATATATTTGTTTCCCATGTCACCGGATACAAAAAATGTTGTGGCGTGTAAAGTAGCACCCGAACCTGAAATAGATCCGATGACTGCTTCACTTGCTACGAATGTTCCTTGAGTATTTTCACACTCTAAGTAATAGGAGGTTGTATTGATATTCTTAACAACGGTAGTAGCTCCCGAGGTTGCTCCTGTTAAAATATCTCCTACAACAAAATTTGCTACTAAAATGTTTGAAGCAAAATATATTTTGTCACCGCTTATCTGATGACTAATAAAAGTCTTTTGACGACCATCAAAGTGATACTCGTACCAAAACTGCAAGGCATCATCAATGCGATCAGAGACCTGATCTTCATCTACGTTAATTTCAATTACTGGAAAACCAAGCCTGCGTAAACAGTAGTCGATTAGTTCTTGTCTTGATGCTAATGCCATGTTACTATTTATCCTTTATTATACGCCGCCGTATGATTTACTACTACCTAATGCGTAACTTGCACCTAACGTGGCGCCATGATAAATATCAAAAGTTACTATGTCCTTTCCGTTTGCTGTACCACTGGGCTGACTATTGCCTTCCCAATCTATAGTAATTGAGGTGCCTTCTATTTGTAAGGCCGTCGGCATATATGGGGTAGCCCCTTGAGTGATTAATATTTTAACCTGAACACTAAAATTAGAATACCAAATGCCGTAGTCATTATTTATCATCTTACCATGATTATCAGCTGCGGTTTTTGTTTTTATTAAATTCGGAGTCCAATCGCCTTGTGGAGTATTGTGAATAAAATTAAAACCATATTGACAATCATAAGTTTGAGTTCCGGCACCACCGGTTAATACAGTATTTCTATTAAGTACCTTACCGTTTTTAATAAATGCACCGGCATATGTGCTAGCATCATACCCCAGCTCACCATAATCATCCTCGGTTGCTGGCCATATTAAACCATATTGTTGTATCTGCTGTTTTGTCAGGTTCACCCCGCCGGTGTAATTTGTTTGCCCACCCAGGAGAAATATAGGAAGATCCGTCTCCGTGCGAGCCTGATTCCACATTTTGATATATAAGCCAGTTCCTCGGACCTGATTTTGCAGGGTGCCACCCTGTCCTGGGCCTGTTAACCCCCAAGTAGAAACATAAGAAACATGACCTGAACCTGAGTGTTGGCCAACCTGTAGTTGTCCACCGTATGACGAACCGCCAGTGGCAGCACCCCATGTTAAATTAGCGTCAGATGTAAAACCGCCGGCACCATCACCTATCTGAATTGGTTTAGAACTGTACACTTCACCGCCCGCAGAACTTGCGCCGCCGCCCGCCGAAGTCCAAGTAATATTACCCGCTCCGTCAGTTGCTAATACTTGTCCGTTGGTGCCATCAGAAGTAGGTAAATCTAACGCTGTTAAGAATGTCGATAGATTAGAGTCTACTGGTTGTTTGCCGTCAAGCTGTGTTTGCACATTAGACGTTACACCATCCATGTAGTTTAATTCTGCCGTTGTAGCAGTAATACCGTCGAGTGTATTGAGTTCAGACGCAGATGCTGTTACACCTTGGTCTGAAAGTGAACCGCCGGACTGTGTAGCGAATGATATTGTACCCGCTC
>Ga0222714_10007128_pt1 | contig 10301 bp, 19 predicted proteins | sample C33_3DmetaG_FD_165048 | JGI IMG/M metagenome (GOLD analysis project Ga0222714, IMG submission 165048) | Estuarine water microbial communities from San Francisco Bay, California, United States - C33_3D | ecosystem: Environmental > Aquatic > Marine > Unclassified | place: USA: California... | reverse complement strand
CAAGGTTGGGGTCGCCAGTTCGAACCTGGTCTCTCGCTCAAATTGGTCTGGTAGTTCAGTTGGTTAGAATACATGCCTGTCACGCATGGGGTCGCGGGTTCGAGCCCCGTCTAGACCGCAATGAGTAAGAGGTACTCATCGTCTTTTATCCAAGACGGAAAAATGGATACGCAGAATGTCTACGGCGCGAGTGGGACATCGCGGGAACAAAGGGAACCGACACACTCCCTCCCAGTAGTGTTGACTGTTTTCAAGGTGTAAGAACCACAGGGTTTTTGAAAGGAAAAACCGGGAATATCTACTCATCGGAATCTCAGGTGAGGAAAACGGGCTGTTAGCTCAGCTGGCTAGAGCACCTGCCTTGCACGCAGGGGGTCAACGGTTCGAATCCGTTACGGTCCACAAGATGAGTTTCCCCACACCTTTGGGTTAGTGACTAGTTAAAGGGGGACGTTCGGTACACAAGTCCGTGACTCATCAATTTCGGGGTGTGGCGCAGTTGGTAGCGCATCTGGTTTGGGACCAGAGGGTCGCACGTTCGAGTCGTGTCACCCCGACTAAATCTTTAAAAATATGCAAGAAAAAACCTGTCTTATGTGTGGTAAACCGGCAACACGAAAAATGTCGGTGGAACCAGATTTAGGTTTCTTCTATTTATGTGAAAAGGATGTGTGTGAGCATGTCCTATTAACACAAATAAAAGGGGCAGCTAAAAATCAGAACTAATGAAAAAAATAAGTTGTACACTAGACCTTCATGGTGTGTACCACAAAGATGTTGAGAATGCACTAATCGACCATTTTTTTTGGAAGGGTAATGTAGATTCTTCGGTTATAACAGGTGATTCACCTCAAATGAAAAACTTGGTGATTGAATGGTTAGAAGAGAATAAATTTTCATACCACATTTCACCAACAAATTTGGGAAGAATCGAAGTTCTATCTTGACGTTTTTAGAGATTGAATTTATATTATAAAAAAAGCCTCCATAGCTCAGTTGGCCAGAGCAGCTGATTTGTAATCAGCGGGTCGTTGGTTCGAATCCGACTGGAGGCTCCAAAACTTTCCAATATGAAAAACTTTTTTAAGACCTACAAATCTGAAATTTTTGTTACCACTCTTTGGTTGTTGATAACATTATTTATTGCACTAACTATCGTCTAATATGGAATGGGATAGAAACAAATGGCAAGGACGAAGCGAAAAGCAAGTCCGTGGTATGGAAAAAATGATGGACATCACTTATATCGTGTTTTTTGCACTTTTAGTTGGTTACCTTATCTATACAGCCCTTTAAGATGAAAAAAACTAAAATAGTTAACTTCTTCGGTGGACCCGGAGCGGGTAAATCTACGATTACTTCAGGAGTTTTTTATGAACTCAAAAAATTAGGTATCGAATGTGATAACCCATATGAATTTCCAAAACAAGTCGCATGGGAATCAAACGATTCTCAAATCTCAGACCAACTTTTTATATTTGCCAATCAACACCGTGGAATTGTTCGTTCATTCGGTAAAGTTGATTTTATTATTTTAGATTCCCCAATTTTATTGTCATTAGCATATAAAGATGGATATAATAAAGAATATCCCGCATCGTTATATGGACCATCATTTGATAAGATGGTTACTGATGTGTTTTCCAAATATGAAAACATAAATTTTTTCTTAAAAAGACCTGAAAAAGATTTCCAACAAACAGGTAGGTTTCAAACATACGACGAGTCATTAGAGTTTGATGAAAAAATCAAATATTATTTAGATGTTAATGGTTTCCCTTATTATTGTTTGGATATTAATGATGAAACCATTCCAACAGTCGTTAATTTCTTAAAAACTTTTTAAGGGCCTATAGCTCAGTCGGTCAGAGCAGTTGACTCATAATCAATTGGTCGGGGGTTCAAGTCCCTCTGGGCCCACATATTTTTTATCATGAGAGATGCAACAAATTTGTTAGCCAAAACCGTGGAGTATAACGGTAGGGTTATGGAAATAATCGGTTTTTACATGGTGATTGACAATTTCAATCCTAATGTCTATATTAAGCTCATGGAGATGAAAACAGGGTTAACTATCAATATGATGGTCACATCTTTTCAAAACCATATTCAAGAAAAACAAATCAAATTTATATCTCCATGAAAAAACTTCTTTTTATTCTTTTAACAACTTTATTTACCGTAACATCATACGCTCAAGAGCTATTTCATAGAACTGTTACTACGACAAACGCCTCAACCAATCAAATGGTATGGAGTTATTACGATAACAAATACGTCTTTATCGATAACCAAGATAAAATGTCTTTTATAGCTAAATGGGAATTTAGTTTTAACAATAACGGTGGTAGTATAATCAGTGGTAATATCTTTTATACCATTAAAAAATACTACACAACAAAAACAGAAGAAGGAGTTGATATTATTTTCATCACAGCATACAACCATAAAATTGACCGTGATATTGATGTTATTTTAGGTTCACCTGAAGGTGAATTGTTCATGGCCTTTTATGATTATGGAGCACTAACCGCTTATTACTTTTGGTAAGATGAATATTATAGATGAATTCCCTTGGGTAATTGCTGATAATAAAACATACGATATTGTCAGTATTGGTACCTTTGAAGGATTGTCCAAATCAAATAAAGGTCATCTTATGACTTATAGAACTTGGAAACAGATTGTAGAGGAGAGAGGATTGACACCGAACGATTTTCTTTATAGAGTATTTAAAAGTGTCCCTGAAGATTACATACCGGAACATTAAAATTATGTCATATATTATAATTAAATTGATGAAGAACCCAAATGGTGGAAACGACCTACCTGTGGTTTTATTAAGTGGTGAAGAAGTTTGGACTTTTGATAATGTCGATGATGCCATCAAAATGTCTGAAAGATTAACATTAAATTCAGATTCAGGTCATAGATATTTTGTGAAAAAAGCTTAACTTTGTAGTATGAAAGTTATATTCCTTGATAATGATGGTGTAATCTGTCTTGCTAACAACTGGGGTTCCCGACTCAAAAAACAAAAAGAGTGGGGTGGGATGAAATTGTCCATGCGTGGTAGAGAAATCCCATTGGAGTACCGTTTTGATAATTTTGACGAAAAAGCCGTTAAAGTTCTAAATGAAATTTTGGAACAAACTGACGCTGAAATCGTTGTTAGTTCAGATTGGAGATTCCACGGCACTTTAGAAGAATTGGGTGACTACTACGAATCCCAAGGAATTATTAAAAGACCAATGGATTTTACCGAAAGATTTCATTATACCGATTGGACAGAAGAAGGATTTCTTCCTGATGATGAATCAAATTTCCCATGGTCTCGAACTGATGATTTGGAGCAACAACGTTATTTTGAAATTACTCGTTGGTTGAGTAGAAATCCATCCGTTACTCATTGGGTTGCCGTTGATGACCTCCATATGGGTATCAAAGTTGAAGCCAGTAGTTATGGACCTTTCGAGAGAGATTGGGGTTTGAGTAATTTCGTATGGACCCCTCGTGATTGGGAGGGTATAAAACAATCTGGTGTAAAAGATAAAATATTAAAATACTTATTGTAATGATTATTATAGACAACTTTATTAAAGATTACGACCTATTGGAACGTATAGAAAACGATGAGAGTTTTTGGGTTCCTGGGTATCGTTGGTATGACGGTTGGTGGAACGAAGGTATCACCGATATTCGTCACGAACTAATCCACACAATATGGGGTGAAAACTCTCCATATGATTATAAAAACATTATTGGTTTTGAACATTGGATTGGTGATTACTCGGCAGGAAAAGATGTACATGAAGCCTTTGGTGGTGTGTGGTCTTTGAAACCTCACTTTGATAAAGACGAAGAACTTTGGCATGAAACCAAACAAATCATCGGACCTACAATCGGTACCGTATTTTATCCCTGTCGTGAGATTGATGAAATGGAAGGTGGAATGCTTCAGTATTGGGAACAATACCCCCCACAAAGAGCGAACGAAGATGGAACATTAGTTTGGCCTGAGGAGGCCCCTGAGGTTATCAAACCAAAGTTCAACCGATTGATTATCTTTGATGCAAGTTGTCTTCACGCGGTAACTGAAATCACTAAGGGTAGACGTAGAGCTATTGCAATCAATTTGTGGAGTCACAAACCAACAGAATTTAACAAAGAGTATTAATTGTCACTCAACTGTCAAATTAACAAACCCCTCCCTAAAAGAGGGGTTTTTTTGTATCTTTTTGTGTAATATTGTACCCATGAAAAATATACTATTACTTTTGTGCTTAATACCCACAATGTTATTTAGTCAAAATGTTATGGTTCCGACACATTTTGATTCAGAGAATGCCGCTCACCACATTATTCATGGTCATGTTAAAATGTTTTTAACTGATTCGGTTAAGTATACTGTAGAGAAAAAGTCCGAACATTATGTCACCACTTATGATGCCGGTTATGGTTTTGTAAAACCACGTTTAGACAAAGTTTTTGCCAAAGGTAATTTGGAGTATGTTTCTCGTACAAATGGAGGCTACGTTTTTACGATTGCCGTTGTCAATAGAAAGGACGATACTAAAGTTATAAATTATTGTACGTTCCATGTAAGTGCATGGACACAGAAAATTACTGAAATAGAAATTTTATTAGGAGAATAACATATGAAAAAATTATTAATTATGCTGATGGTTTTGTTTGCAACCTTAAATGCAAACGCAAAATGTGATTGGAGTACTTTAAAACTACAACAATGGAATGAACGTAATTATTACAAGTGGTATGTAAGTGGTCAAGTACTTGACGATACTTGTGTTGATTACATGTTTATGGTTTACGATTTTCAAACCAAAAAAACGGACACACTTAATTCGTTTAGAGGATTGACTGAAGTGCAGTTCAATGTTAAAGGTAAGTACAAAATGTACTTGAAGGTTTGGAATCGATGTGAGAAGTGTGACACCGCACTTTATCGTGAAGTTAACATTATCCAATTTCCAGGTGCCGGGTTAGGTTATTCAGTTGATAAAGCTGATTGTAAAAAATATAAGTTTGAAATGACTTACATTAAGGGTTACCCATTGAAAGATACTTGTATGGAATATTACATGGTGTTTTATAAAGGACCTTGGATGGATACTATGTCTCAAAAAGAATGGGATAATTTGACTGACTACCAAATTGGTATGGAGTATGATTTTCCTGATGAAGATTTCTTAGGATATACTCAAACTAGAATCGCCGATTTTACATTTGAAGATACAGGTCGTGTATTGATGTACGCTCAATGGTGGAATAAGTGCTTGAAACAAGATACATTTATGTTTAGACGATTGGATGTTTGTAAGTCGACTCCGACATCTAATGTAGTTAATTTGACTCGTCCTGAACCTAAATTGATTGGTATCTATGATATGATGGGTCGTAAAGTAGAAGCGATTCGTGAGGATGAAATTATGATTTACCTGTATGATGATGGTTCATCACGTAAAGTAATCCAACACTAATTGTTGAAAACCTGTTAAAAGGTGGGTGTTGACTACCCACCTTTTTTCTTTTATACTGATGATATGAATTACAAAGCCCTTTTATACGCACTCATCACAGGTATTACTCCTGTAGCAATAGGTATCGGTATTGGATACTTGATTATTAATTCACCAATGTGGGTACTTTTATCTTTAGTAGGATTAGGTTATGCAGGATATTTGTTTTACCTTTACCGTAGTTATGACAAACAGTTACAATCTGACGATGAAAAATAATTTTTTACACTTCCTAAATAGGATTTCACAAAAGGTTGCCATCAAGGCAATTCGAATGTCCGACCCAGACAAAGCTGTCTCCTCTGTTCGTAAAGAATATGAGAGTGAATGTATTAGCATTTGTCGGAAGTTAATCCCAAAGGAAGAAACAGTTCTTTTGATGTCCCCTATCTCAGGAAAGAGGTATATCAAATACGATGATGGTCAAATCTTCATCATTATCCAACACAATCAGTTGACATTGGTTAACCACCAGTATAGTTACACAATTGATATTCAGGGAAAACCTTTTGAGCGTATCTCAAAGATGTTTGATAATGAAATTGAGCGTCGTCGTCAGATTATGGAAGATGAAATCCGTTCAAATGTTAAACATTCACTAAAGACAATCTATAATAATTTGCACAATGAACAAGTTTAAGATTTTGAAGTATTGGGGATACAGTATTTTGTTAATTCCTACTATTATATCGGTTTTTATCGTATACGGAACGATTAAGTATGTTACAACCCCTGATTTACCATTTGCAAAACAGGAGAAAAAAAATACCGACACAGTTATTGTTGTTAATCAACCCATTCAGATTACAAATCCTATTGTCGAAAAAACAACTAACAACAACACAACCATCATCACCAAAGATGCTACACCCGTTGTTGAGCCAGTAAAACCTGAACCTGTAAAACAAATCCCTGTGGTTAAACCACAACCAATTGATACAACTAAAACTAAAGATACATTATGATTGATTTCGCAGATGTCATTGTCGACCTCCAAGCAGGTGACACTGGCAAAGGAAAGGTCGCCCACGCCTTGGCAAGAAGTGGTGAATATACCCACGTGGTCCGTTATAACGGAGGTGGTAATGCTGGTCACACCGTATACCACAATGGACAAAAATTTGTAACCCACTTTATTCCTGTCGGAGTATTGTACGGTATCAAATCTATTATCGGACCTGGATGTGTATTGGACCCAACCAAATTAGAGAGTGAAATCCAAGAACTTGAAAAAGGTGGAATCAATGTCAGAGAACATCTGTTTGTTGATGAACGCGTCCACATCGTTCTTCCAAATTACATCGAAGAAGATTCAAAGGATAGTATGATTGGAACAACCAAAACTGGTAATGGTCCAACGTACCGAAACAAATACAACCGTAGTGGTGTTCGAGCAAAAGATTATCTTCCTGAAGAAATATTGGTTGATGTCTACAAAGAATTTCACTCAAGCAAACGAGTATCCATTCTATTTGAAGGAGCTCAAGGTTTTGAATTGGACATCGACTGGGGTGATTACCCATATGTAACAAGTTCTCACTGTACCGTTGGTTCCGCCATCTTAAATGGTGTCCCACCACAAAAGATTAGAAACATCTATGGTATTGCAAAAGCATACCGCACTTATGTGGGAGCAAAATCATTCGAAGGTGATTCAGAATATTTTGAAAAGATTAGAACTGTTGGTGGTGAATTTGGAGCAACCACAGGTCGTCCTCGTCAGGTGAATTGGATTGATATGAATGATTTGGAAAGGGCAATCAATATCAATGGTGTCAATAAACTAATCATCAATAAGATTGACGTATTGGATGAGATTGGTATATTCCGTGGAATTATTGATGGTAAGGTTCGTGAGTTCGAAGATATGGGGTATATGGAGGATTACATCAAAGATTATATTCATATTTACTGTACCTCAGTAAATGAAGTGAAGTTTTCAAAATCCCCATTTGACATTTAAAAATTCTTTTATTATAATTCTAAAACATTAAAAAATAAGTCATGAATATTAAACAGGCACTTAAAGAGAAAAACAAATTGGCGAAAAAAGTAACCGATTTGATGGAAAGAACAAACAAATTCAACTCAATGGATGAAGGTGGAGTTCGTTCATACGACCCAAAACAAACATTGACTGAGTCACACACCGCAGTGGAAGAACTGATTGAATTGAAGACCAAGATTCATACAGCTAACTTGCCAGTTTATGAAAAGATTTTCCGTATGGCCGAATATAAGTCATTCGTGAAATACCTAAAATCTCTGAACTGTACACAGGGAACTGTTGTAAATAGTCGTTACGGTGACACCACATTTCGTCAAATGAACACCGTAATCACTGAAGTTGAACGAGACCAAATGGTTGAGGAGTATGAGGCGATGATTGATTCAATTCAAGCTGAGTTGGATGAACATAACGCAACAACTCACATCTAAGACCTTGTGATTGTTGTCAGTGGATGAGTAGTAGGATATGCAAAATCCTTACCACAATTTACTAGACATTCAGATAAGTGATACTGATACGTACTCAAACCATAAAGTTCAACTTGTCAATTGGTTCAACCCTCGTTATAGTCAAAACTCATTTTACATCTATTCATGACACGGACAATCACAGGCCCCCACTTCGGTGGGGGTTTTTTATTTAAAAACTTTTTTGTATATTTGTAATTATGAAAACAAACATTTATTTAGATGATGTTAGAACTCCTCGACCAAACCCTTCAACACACCAAGTGATTGAATGGACTGTTGTTCGTTCTTACGATGAATTTGTTAATAAGGTAAACGAAGTTGGGTTGTCTAACATTGATATTATTTCTTTAGACCACGATTTAGGTGATACTGCAATGATGGAGTATTTCACAAATGTCAGTCCTAACTATACATTAGATTATTCTAACATTCATGAAAAGACAGGATATGATTGCGCCAAATGGTTGGTAAACACATTTTTGGATAGCGATAGCGAGTGGTTCATATTGTCACGAGGACAAAAGAAACATAATAAAATGCCATTCCCAAAAGTTATGGTACATTCTGCAAACCCAATTGGTTCGGCTAACATTATGGGGTATATCAACAACTTCCTAATGAATGAAGCTCAAGAACAAACTTGTATTCGGTGGAATATTCCTCATACTATTGAAACAATTATAGAATAATTTTTGTATATTTGTCCTATGAATATTTTCGTACTCGATTGGGATGTTGAGAAATGTGCTAAGGAGCATGTTGACAAACACGTTGTTAAGATGATTCTTGAAACTGCACAACTGTTGTGTGGAGCACATCATGTGACCGCACAAGTAACCGCAGAAGTGCCGTACAAGTTGTCACACAAAAACCATCCGTGTTCAATTTGGGTAAGAGAAAGTATTAACAATTATCTTTGGCTGTGTGAGTTGGGAATGGAACTGTGTTGGGAGTACACTTACCGTTATGGTAAGAAACATAAATCACAAGAAGTGATTGAGTGGTGTATCGTTAACAAACCATCACTCCCTGACGTTCCATTCTCCAACCCTCCAAAGGCAATGCCTGAAGAATATAAAGTAGATGATGTCGTTGAATCCTACAGAAACTACTATCGTGAAGCTAAAAAAGGATTCGCTACTTGGAAAAATAGGGAGATACCAAAATGGTTCGTAGAAAAAAAAGAAGAGTAAATCCAAAGGTGGATTTGTTTTTATGGAGTTTGTTGTTTATTGTTATTATAATAACAGGTCTAATTCGTAGTTTATTTTAAAAAAATGTCAAAGATAGAAAAACTAAAGGAAAAATATAAAGGTTCGGTACCTACACGGACTTTTAACATTCTTGCTGAGAATGACACTACACCCACCAAGAAGTACTTGGATTATATGTGTAATCAATGGATTTCTGTTCGTAACTCATCAACCGTTTCTAAAACGGTAATGGAGTTTGATTCTCTATTACCATACATCGAAAATAAAGATATCTATTCATCTGACTATTCAGCCTTTTTTGATTTGATGGTAGCAATCACCAACGCTAAAGAGGTTAAAGAGGAAAAAACATTTAAAAAAGAAGAACACGTAGATGTCATTTATGAAGATGATAGTGTCTTGTTGTTATCACCAAAAACACATAGAGGTTCTCTAAAGTATGGAGCTAGCACCAAATGGTGTACAGCAAGTAAAGAATATCCAGGTCACTTTACTCGTTATAAACGAGATGGATATCTTTACTATCTAATACGTAAACAACCTAAAAATAGTGAATGGGATAAAGTTGCTTTTTATAAATCAGAAAAAGATTTCACATCTGAAGTTCAGATATATAAAGCAAACGACACCTCAATTAGCGGTGGTAATATTATAAAATATTCCGATTGGGATTTAACCACCATAATGCATATGCACCTTTTAATTGAAGCTAATATCATTCAACACGAGGTTCTTAAAAATGCTAAAGGATATATCTCAGATGTCTTACAAAAGGTGAATAGTATTGAAGGTGATAAGTTAAGTAAGATGATTAAACTTGTTGGTGTTGATAATGCTGATGTTATACAAGATTTACTTAACACAACCAGTAAACTAAAAGAAGTGTTAGATAGTGTTAAGGTGTGATATTTATTATCAAACCTTTTAAGAATGGCACAAGCACACAAGAGTATACCGAAACCTCTAAGTAGGAAATCTCAAAAGAAAAGACATAAACTTCAAATGAATAATCACGAAGTTTTGAAATCTTTAGAAAACAAAAACCCGTCTAACTGACGGGTTTTAT
>Ga0222714_10007127_pt1 | contig 10302 bp, 7 predicted proteins | sample C33_3DmetaG_FD_165048 | JGI IMG/M metagenome (GOLD analysis project Ga0222714, IMG submission 165048) | Estuarine water microbial communities from San Francisco Bay, California, United States - C33_3D | ecosystem: Environmental > Aquatic > Marine > Unclassified | place: USA: California... | reverse complement strand
ACGTAAATGGAACCTTGATAGACACATAGAAAAAAAGGCTTGTGCGGTAAAATTAAATACAAATCCAGTTATTGGAGGTAATCCAGCTTTAGAAATTATCTTAGGCAAACTTATGAATACAGTGCGAAAGGAGGTATTTAAACTAGAAGAGACTAATCAATATGCTAATAAAGATGAAATGATAGATGTATTATGTGAAGCCATGGTGAATAACATAGACGAGTATTTTAATACTAAGGAGGCAGTAAATAAGAAAGAGGCTAAGAAAATGGACGGTGAAAAAAAGAAGAATGATATAATGGAAAATGGAGAAGCTACTTATAAAAAGAATGCCAGTAAAATTAAAGAATTAGAAGGTGAAATAGGTATTAATAGTGATTTAATGCGATATTATACTCAAATTGAAAATTTTAAAACGATGGCTCAAAAAATTAAATCATCCAGATATTTAAATGAGACCATATTAAACAAGTATACTGGATGGGACGAAGGCGAAGTTTGTGATTTTATGGAAGAAGTCCAGGATTTAACTATGGAAAATCTAGATAAATTCCATAAAATATCAGGAGGTAGAACTATTGCGTGGCTGGATGATGAATTCTATGATTATAATAATGAACCTAAAGAGATTAAAGATTTATATTATAGTGCCAAATTCTATATTAATAAAAAATATGTAGATAAAATGGACCTATGTAAAACGAGCGACTATTTTAAAAAGATGATAGCCGAAAAAAAACAAACAATAGAACAATTAAAAAATGAAAATGATATGTTAGAAAGTGAATACTTTATCTATACGGAGCGTGAAAATAAAGGTTGTGGAATTATGTTAAGCGAAGCTTGTGATCCTAACTATGAAGAAAAATTAAAACAAGAGGAAGAAAGAAATATAAGACTAATGGCTTATAAAAAATCAATAGCGGAAGCTCCGGAAGATTAATACAAAAAATTTGATATGTTAAATATTTTTTTATATATAACATATAAAATGACGCATTTAGAAGGTTGGGGACAACTACGGGATATAGCAGCTGAGTGGTTTCCTAAATGGAAAAAAGTCGGTGAAAAGAAAGATTACAATACTAAATTAATGGTTTATAGAATGGTAGAAGTTATAACAGTATTATGTACTTGTGCTGGTGATGATGATAATAAACAAGAATTAGTAGGATGGGGTATACATTTAATTGAATTAGCAGAAGAACTGGTTAGTAAAAATATACTACCGGAAAATACATATCTTATAATTTGTAGAAGTGTAGCTGAACTGGTCAATTAATATCTCCTTCTATTTTTTTTTTCATATTCCCTATAAAAATTAGGTTGTGGCGTTTCTTGCTCGGTTTCCAGGGCGGCAATGTTAATTGTGGATAGGTCTTTATTTACTACTGGCTCGGGATCGGTTTCAGTGACTGGCTCGGGCGGCGTTATTCCATAATACCAATTGTACCAGGCCATATAATCAAATAAACTATAAAAATACATTGTTATATATTATTATAGTATTTTTTTTAATCGAAAAATAGGCGGCTCATTTTAGCCAGTTTCTTATATCTGGCATTAGGGTCTTCTACAACAGGTTCAGGTGCTGGCGGTTGGACTACAACTGGCTCCTGCTCATCCTCACTACTGGATTGTTCTAATACTTTAGTTAACTTTTTAATCTTTTTATTATTTCCTGGTTCTTGATAGAATACTAATTTGGCATACTTAGCCTTTTTTTCAGGTGCTGGGTCAGCTGCTGGCTTAGGTTTTGATCTGGGCGTTTTAACAGGTATTATAGTCTCGGCAACAGTAGGAGGCTGGTCTAACGGCTCGTGTCTTGGACGGCTCCACACTTGTTCGGGTGCTTTAACTGGTTCTAATACTGGAGCCTTAGGTGGCTCTACTACTGGCTCGGGCTTAGCTTCCATTACTGCGGCAATCTTAACCTTTTTGGCTACCTTAGCCTCCCTGGCTTTAGCCATACGTTCTCTAAGAACTTCCTTTTGTTCAGCTGATAGTGGCATTATATACTATATAAACAAAATATTTTCATAAACATTTATTATTTCAAATTTTTTTACCCTATTGATAAAACATGGGCGCCGTATACGGGCTCTGGTCCTTAGCCCTTGCGAGATTAACTGGCTCGGTATATGTCTCACGCTCGATGGTAATTGAAAAATCTACCTCACCGAAGAATGGTATTTTGCGTCCATTCTTATCACATATCTGGATATTAATACTATCATAGTTAGATGTATTCATGATTTGACGGTAAAGTAGCGGGTTGTTGTTAGTAAATAGGATATTATCATTAACAACGAAGTTGGCGCTGGGAAATGCGACCATAATTAGTGACGGCGATAATACGCCATTGCTTGATTGTCCTGGCTTTAATTCCAGTTCGTAGGTTGATCGGGTTAAATTACATTTAATCTGGATAATGTCATATATGTTTAGATTAGGTAGGTATGGCAGCGTATGTTGTGGTTCGGCTACGGTTAAAGTAAATACATTTTCATCGGTGCCAATGACGCTTCCAAAATTTTGATTATTAATACTAACAAAACTAATTGGTGTTCCTTGACTAAAATAAAGATTAACGGTTTCTCCAGCCGCTGGATTAGCAAACGTGAAATTAATTTTATTGTAGGTTAATTGTGTGGGGTCTAGAACTTGACCTAAATTAACATTTCCAGTATATGTATTTCCACCTAAGACTGGGTCGGATGATTTTAAAAATCCATTTATAATACTAGTTAGTTGTGTAGTTAATTGACCTACATTTTGATATAGACCTGGTGTTAACTCCAGTGCTTTATATGTATTTTGAACTACATTTCCTATATTAGCTACAAATTTATTTCCACTAACATAGAATACATTATTAAAGTCTTCCTGGATATTAAAAGCGTTGTTAGGAAAGCTAAAGAAGATGGGGTTAATATAGCTTTTAGAGCCAAAATAACCGCCACTATCATTGGTAATGCCACCGCTATTGAATTGAATTGTAAAATCATTGGATGTCCCGCTTGTTCTATCAGCGCTACTAAGATTAATCCAATTTTTAGTTGAACTGAAAGGAAATGCCATTTTATATCATAATGTAATATTTTAATATAACTAATTAATATATAATGTCTCAATTCAATTTGCGGTATGTGCCAACGCTATCTGCTGGTGAATTCATCCTTAATGGTCAGAGGTTTAATACTCAAGGCGCTAATATAAATGGAAATATGACTACGGCATTGACTACAGAAGTAATCATTAATGATCAAACAAAAAATCAAGCGTTATATGCTAATATTTTAGCATTAGAGGGTGAAGTTAGTGGAAATGTAAATCCTAATTTAGTTGTGGTGGATGCCAGGTTAAGTGCGCTGGAGGGTAATGTATTTATTCTACAAGGTGAAATGAACGCCGTAGAGGGCAATATTACTATTCTACAGGGTGATGTAAATAGTTTACAAAGTCAAATTAATGTATTAAGTGGTAATGTTGTAATAGATGAAGAGGCAATAGCTAACATAATTACTAATACTCAATATTTACGAGCTCCATATGCGGGTCTTGTAGGTAATACATCCTATTTTGTAAATGGTCTACAGATGTGGAGTGGTGCGGATGAAAATGGCAATGGTTTATATGTATACAAAGATGGGGGAACGGCCGGTCTTAGTCAAATACGAATGCGGGTGGAAGATGATAAAAATATACTTGTAGAAGGCGGGTCTCAATTGTTAAAACCTAAATCCACTGGCAACGTGTCTATTAAAAATACAGATGGTAATTTTCAATTCCTGGTAGGTGACAGAAATACAGCCAATTTCCAGTCATTATCTCAAACGGAAGTTAATGGTGATATTAGATTGAAAGGGCAAGATAATAGTTATATCCAGGTGTATACTCAACCGGCTACAGTAGTCCCGCCTGCGCCGTCAGTTAAACGTGTAGATATTAGAGGTGATCAAGAATTGCGTTTATATGGTGCTTATGCGGGTTTATTTGAAGATGGTGGTGCTAGTGTAGTAGGTCAAAATGGTAATTTTCAAATGACTGGTAGTAATGGAGGGTATTTTAATACAGGCGGTAATTCTCCAGCTATATTTGCTCCTGGTGGTTCCAGCCCTGGTTCAATTGGCTTACAAATAGGTGAATGTGATTTAAATACAACTGGAAAAATTAATATTGGAACAACTCAAGGTTTAACAGAGCTGGGTTTTAAAGAAATTAATATAGGTCAAAGTGGTCCTCCAGCTGCGGCGCGTAAGAGTTCTACATTCATACATGGTGATATGTATATGGATTATGGGGGTCTTGTTCCACCTAATACTGGTTTATGGGATTTATTGCTATATCAAGGTCTACCTACTATTTACAGTGGTCCCACAAATGCGCCAGTAAAGACTACGGTTAACCCTTATTTTAGGTCTATTTCTACATTTGCTCCAGATTATACAAATAATTCATTTATACAAACAACTGGTACTTTTACGGTTCAAGTTGGTGCTGGTGCTATTGTACAGAATTGTGGTGTTGGCGGCTATTCTATATCTTGTTTAGGAGGTGCGGTAGGCATAACCGCTTTAGTTGGTGGTGTTTTAGTGACTACAGCTGCTGGGGCAATTCAAATGACTACTGGTGCGGGCGCGATAAATATGACTACTGGTGCGGCGCCTATTCAAATGGAAACAAATATTGGTGATGTGTTAATAAAGGCTGGATATGCTTTTGATAGTACTCCAGAATTATCATTAGGTTCTATTTATCTACAAGCGCGTGATTATACATATATAACGCCAGATAAAAATGTAGTTGTAGGTGCTGGTATAGAAGCCCCTTTTAATGCGGTTATAGCTAATACAATAGATAATACATTTTTTGGTAATTTATTAAGTCCTGGAACAATTACTGGCAATGTGGTTAAGTCAAACGTGTTTTTAACGCCTAATGTTAAATCATCAGTGGTTAACCCGCTTATAGCTAATTTGTATTATCAAGGTAATATCATAGGTCAAACCGGTCAAGCTCAAGCCTCATTGTTTTATGGTAATGGTACTATTTATACTTTATCGGAAATAGCTACAGTGCCATATTATGGATTGTTAGCCGCCAATGGTAATTTATCTAGTTATGAACCAACAAAATTTACATTTAATTTTACGGATTTGCCAATCAATGCGAATATGTTTTATGAAGTAGCGCCTATTCAATTCGACCCTAATATAACAAATGATAGATACGCCTATGGAACCTGGCAGTCTAATGTTGAAATACAATCTAATATTAGTATTTTACTTAGTGCGTTTATAGAACCGCCGCCTCCTACATATGATCGGTATTTAACTGTATTGGGTAATGCGTCATTTCAATCAGATGTAGAATGTAATTCTAATATTATAGTCCAGAAAGATGCTTTTCCATTGTTAAAGACGGAGCTAACTAATAATAGTATTTTTACAAGTGGAGATATTACTTGTCAGACGCTTAATTATACTACATTAAATCCACCTATTGTAGCAGGTGGTGGAGTGGATAGTATAATTGCTGGAAACAATATTACAATTAGTCCATTAAATGGCCAGGGCAATGTGACAATCAACGCGACAGTGTCAACGGGTGTAAATAGTATTATAGCTGGCAACGGCATTGAAATATCTCCATTGGGTGGTCAAGGAAATGTGACCGTGTCATTGGCTGGCAGTGTAATTCCACCTGGTGGTTATTTGCCAATATCTGGAGGTATTATGACTGGTGAAATCTTTCAATATCCATCTACAGGAAATTTACAAGAAAATACATATAAATTATATAGACCTCAATCATCATATCAACCTCCATTTCCATCGATTGGACCGCCTACATTTGATGGCGAATTATTAACATTTTATAATGGTGATAATAGTCCTACAATAAATTATTTTACTGGATGGTTTACTCAAGATACATTTCAATACGAGCCAGATGTGATAACTAAAGAAATATCAGTAAGTGGTGGTCCACCCGTTAATTTTTATTCATCGAGTGGTGGAAGTCCTACTACTGGTCAATATATATCTACTCCTATAAATCAATTTAGAGTAGGTGATCATCTAATTGCTGGTCAAATGACTGTAATAGCGGCTCAAGTAGGAAATTTTGGAGCAACGTTAGCATTTTATACGGGTCCTCAATTTGACCCTGGTAGTCCTTCTAAGACTTTACTATTTCAAGTAAAATTAACAGGTTTTCCATCAGGTGGAAGTGGTGGTGTGTACAATATTCCTATTGATTATGTTTATCTAGGAGGGCAGAAGGCAGTAAATTGGATGGAAATTCAAATTCCAAATGATTTGGGTGAAAATAATTATATAACAATTAATACAGTAGGAGGTCAAAATTGGGAGGGCTATATACAACAAAATGGAACACTGGAAACTCATTTTGTAGCTGTACAAGGTGATGCGACTACATCGGTCCTATATGAATATTTTCCTTCTACTGGTTTAACAAGTAAACTATTAGCATTTTCTAAGGGTCCATCTCCTTTAATACGTCCTAAAGTTTATGGTATTTATTGCGATGATGTAGAAACAACTAGAACTATAATTATTTATGGTGATTTTTTTGACGTTCTACAAGGTAGTAATACTATAGCAGTAAATTATATTTTTATGTATAACATAGATACAAATACAGTAATTCCTCTAAGAACTAGCTCAACAGACCCTAATTTTCCTAATGGCTCTACTGGTTTACAAGATGTAGTTTTTGGAGTTGATAAACAATCAACTTTAACATCAGCTAAGAAGGTTTGGATATGGGGAGCGTATAATAATGTAAATCCTATGGGTAATCTCAGTCCGCCTAGTGATAGTCCTATTCCAGGTAGTAGTATAAACTTTACAACAACAGATGACTGGACTAATTTTGTTAGTTGGGGTACTTCCATAGATGCAGCAAATAAACTTACTACTTGCGTTGGTGGTGGTAAGATTATGTATGATGACCCTAATAATTTATCTACATTTGTTTTATTGGTTTTTGCTTCTACAAGAAATGCGGTTTTTGTAGGCACTATTGTTGCGGTGACTAGTAATGGAAGTAGTTATAGTAGTAATTCATACGCTTTTCCTAATGGTCTTTTTGCCACTCTTGCTCCTAGTCAACCTCCTCAATATATTAGTATTGTTAATACTACAGCGTTTATTACTGGAAAAATCAGTGGTTTGGCTTCTGATGGTGTTAGTGATGTACAATTTTATAGTATTGTTGCTACTAATGTTGGTAATTTTTGGAATGGTAGTGTATACAATTCCAATTTAAGAATAGTTGCTAATTCAACAGATGCGGCATTTTGGAATACTGGTGGATTATTAGAAACAACAAGAGTAGCTGGAATGTCAAATGGAACAGTAGTGATCGGGTCGGAGGGATATGGTGTTGAAAATCTAGGTGGTGGTGTTTTAACTTTTCCAATAGCAAATGTAAATACTCCAAGTTCTCCAGCGACTAAATATACGATAACAGGTATTAACCCGTATAATGTACGAAATATAGTAGGCAATACAGCTAATGCGGTACAACTAGGTTGTAGTCTAAATCAAAATAACTTTTGGTTTGGTCAAACATTTGATAGTACTTTACAACCTCTACCGCCTACAATTCCTACAGTTAACGCTATTAATGGAGCTAAGTTTTTAGTAGATAATTACATGATGGATAAAATAGTTTTTAGTGGAAACATTGCTACGGATTATGCCAGTGTAAGCTTTATAGCTGGTAATGCGCTTAATGATAAAAATTGGTATTGGTATAGTCAAGTAGGCGCTATTGATTATTTTGCTGGTAATACATTTTATCCTAATATAACATCTAGTGGAATTGGTGGAAGTCAAAATTTAACAGCTGGTGAAAATATAACAATTAATGGTAATGTAATATCATTATCAAATCCACTATCAGCTAATATCAACTTAGCATCATTTTCAATTAATGGGAATAGTATAGGTCAATTTAATATGACTTTAGATAGCACTGGTCTATATCAAATCGATAATTTTACGGATAGTAGTAATTTAGATAATGAAAGTCTTGTTTTTGTAAATAATACAAATCAACAACTAGTCCAAGTCTCTAGTGTGAACGGTTTTGGTATGGAAGATAGTACAGGTAGTGTAATTGGCGTTTTTACTAATACGGCAATGGTATTTAGTAATGTGATTAATAATAGTTCTTTTGGTATAGAAAAATTTCCATTTGATGCGAACATAACGAATACTACTGGTAATATTAATATTTCTACCCCTGAGATTTTATCAATAACTAGTCAAAATGCGGTAGAAATAGGTACTCCACAACGCCGTGAATTATTGGTGTCATTTGAGAAGCAAAATACTGGAGCATTAACAGGTCAAAATAATTTTGATAGTATAACCGGAATTCAAAATGTCAGTTCTTGGACAAATCCTACAAATACAATTTATGTGAATAGCATAACGGCATCATTTGGATATGATGATGGAAATAATGGTAATTCAACAATAACAATATCTTTAATAGAAGATGATAATAGTGTAGAAACGGTTTTGGGTAGTGGAAACCGTGATACAAGTAGTGGCTTAAGTACACAAATAATAGAATTTAATCCGCCAATAACAATTAACGCATCGGCAACTAAGTTTTTCTTTGTTAGGTTAAGTGTTCCACCGGCTAGTCCAATGTATTCTTATTATGGCACTATGAATGATGGTTTAACTCCGGCTATAATAGTGACGGCAACTCAATTAGAACAAGTTAGTGATCCAGTAGAATACTTTAATGTTTATGGCAATTGTTTTTTTCAAGATAACGTTCTAGTCCATGCGAATTTAACGGTAGCAGATCCTACAAATGATTTTTTCAAGTCAATTATAGAATACAATCAAATCCAACTTGTGGGTGAAACATTTAATACATCTATGGGTCCAGGGGCTACATATATAAATAGTGGTGTAAATCAGCAAGTCCAGCAAGCAAATTTATTACAAATTAAGAGGACAGATACAGTCCAACAATCAACATTAAGTCAAACACAACTAATAATTCAACAAGGAGCAACTAAGACAACAACGCTTAGTACTACAACATGTGATATTAATAGTGGAAGTGGTCCAATAGCCAGAGGCACATTAAGCGCTGGAACTTTGGCGTTAAATAATAATGATAATGGCTCAACGATAACTTTGAATAAAGACAGTGTGACTACGGCTGGAACGGTAATAGCTCAAATATCATCATTTGCCAAGGACCAAGGAGGAGTTAGTAGGGAATTTAATAGAATATCGTCAATAGCTCAAAATGTGGGAGCAAGTAATCAAGATGGAACTTTACAATTTCAATGTTTAGTGAATGGAACTTTTAATACTATTATGACGTTGAATGGTAGTAGTCAAGAAATAGAAGTAGGTAAGAATATAGATTTAAATGGGAATGATATACGAACAAGTAGTGGTAATTTAATTTGTACAGGGTCTACATCATCTGGCATAGGTAATGCTACACTACAGAGTAAGTCAGGAGCTCAAATAACACTAGATAGTGGAGCAGCGGGTAGAATAAATTTAATAACAACTACAACAACAACTACTACAAGTCATAATGTTCAATTTAATAGTACCTCATCGGGTGTAAGTGGTAATAATTATTTAAAAATGCGATTGAATGGTGTAGATATATGGGTTCCTTATTTATTAACTGACCCCAGTCTATAATATTATTTAATTATATATGGTTAGTGATATTAACAAGATATCTAATCCAGCGGTAGTAAGAAAGAAATTTGTTAAGTATAAAGGCAATGATAATGCGAAGCTGGAGTTAAGTGAAAAGAAGGATAAAAAATACAAGGTGATACATGATGGTAAGACAACTCATTTTGGCTCAACGTTGGCTGACTTTACTAAACATGGTGATGAAGGTAAACGTAAAAGCTACCTGGCAAGATCGGCGGGTATAAAAGGTGACTGGAAGAAAGATAAATATTCAGCTAATAACCTAGCTAGAAATTTGTTGTGGTAATATATAATGAAAAATATTAGTATGTCTCCTAGGGCATTTTTTAAAGAACATAAAAAGTTAATATCATTACTACGAGGTCAGGCAAAGAAGTTAGAAAAGGAAGCCAGAAGTCAAGAAAAAGAGGCTAATAAATATAGAAAAAGAAGATAATAATAAACTATAATAATTGGTGTAATATTTTGTAAAAAATGTGGTGTGATGTTTTTCGGCTTACTCCTCCGGGAGGAGTAAAATGAGTAAATACAAAAATAAAAAATATTCTATCTATAAGAT
>Ga0222714_10007125_pt1 | contig 10304 bp, 5 predicted proteins | sample C33_3DmetaG_FD_165048 | JGI IMG/M metagenome (GOLD analysis project Ga0222714, IMG submission 165048) | Estuarine water microbial communities from San Francisco Bay, California, United States - C33_3D | ecosystem: Environmental > Aquatic > Marine > Unclassified | place: USA: California... | reverse complement strand
CCACTCTTCGGGTTCGAGTCCCGTCGCTCCCGCCAAATTTTCTCTGAAGGATTCTCTCCCTCTTTTTTGGCCTGAGATTGCCTCACCCTTTCGTTGACCATGGATTTCATGAGGCGTTATTCTTGCAGCATGTTCCCCGCAGGACAGGGCAAGTCCGTCGACCGTAACCGGCTGCATTTACGTGCTTTATTGCCCGTGTTTTTACTGCTGATGCTGTGTTGTTCTGACCTCTGCGCGGCCAGTCGGATAGATTACGTCACCCAGATAAAACCCATTCTTGTCGAGCGTTGCTATGCTTGCCACGGGGTGCTTAAGCAGCAGGGCAAACTTCGAGTGGATACGGCTGAGTTTCTGAAACAGGGCGGCAAGCATGGGGCGGGATTGCTCGCGGGTAATCCGGATGAGAGCCGGTTGATTGAGCGGGTCTCAGCACGCGCTGAGGATGAGCGGATGCCGCCGGAGGGGGAGCCGCTCAAACCGGAGCAGATCGCCCTCATCAAACTTTGGGTGGCACAGGGAGCCAAAGCTCCGGCTAATGAGAAGCCTGAAGCTGATCCGAAAGATCATTGGGCGTTCAAAGCTCCGCTTCGCCCTGAAGTGCCCAAGGTGAAGTCACGTGAATGGGCGCAAAACCCGATCGATGCCTTCATCGCAGCGGGGCACCAGCAGCAAGGTCTGAAACCGCAAGGGCTCGCTGAGAAATCACTTTGGTTGCGGCGTGTGTATCTGGACTTGATCGGCTTGCCGCCGAGCTTGCAGGAGATGCGAGATTTTGAGGCGGACAATTCTGCGCAGGCTTATGAGAAGGTCGTGGACCGTCTGCTCGCCAGTCCGCAATACGGCGAGCGTTGGGGGCGTCACTTCATGGACATCTGGCGCTACACGGACTGGTATGGCCTGGGCGAGCAGTTGCGTTACAGCCAGAAGCATCTCTGGCACTGGCGCGATTGGATCGTGGAATCACTGAACAAAGATAAGGGCTACGATCGCATGGTGCTGGAGATGTTGGCGGGGGATGAGATCGCACCGACGGATCGCGATACTCTGCGCGCGACCGGTTTTCTCGCCCGCAACTATTACCTCTTCAATCGCACGACCTGGCTGGATGATGTGGTGGAGCATACGTCCAAAGCGTTCCTTGGCATCACGATGAATTGCGCGAAGTGCCATGATCACAAATACGATCCGGTGACGGCCAAGGATTATTACGCGTGGCGCGCTTTCTTTGAGCCGTATCATGTGCGGCTGGATGAATTGCCGGGAGAACCGGATCTGGAGAAGAACGGATTACCACGTGCTTACGACGTTCATCTGGATACCCCGACGTATCTGTTCGTGCGCGGCGACGAGAAGCATCCAGACAAGTCCAAGGAAATCGCGCCGATGGTCCCGGTGATTTTCAAGCTGCGGGCACTGGAGATCAAACCGGTGGACTTGCCACCCGAAGGATATAATCCGGCGCTATCAGCTGACATCTACCAAAACCATCTGACTCAGGCGCAATCGCAACTGAAAGAGGCACGTGCCGCTTTGGAAAAAGCTCGTGAGAAAGCTGCTGAGGTCGAAAAGTTGATTGAAAACACCAAGGGGAAGGCGCTCGTTCCTTTGCTTAAGCACCAAGATGATTTCCGAAATCCCAATACGGCATTATGGCACAAAATCGGCGGAGAGTGGCGCTATGAAGCAGACGGCCTTAATCAAACAGAAACGGGCAGCCAACGGCGTATGTTGCGTTCTCAGATGGATCACCCGGCCGATTTTCGGGCTAAGTTTCGGTTCAAGATAACGGGGGGCGAGAAATGGAAATCGACGGGTTTTTCTTTTGATGCAGATGACGCTCATGATGTCCTCGTTTATTTAAGCGCCCACAGTAGTTCAAAACTGCAGGTGGCGATTTCTGAAAACGGCAAGTCATCCTATCCGTCGCAAGGTGCATTCAACCGGCCGGTGAAAACGGGCATCGCTTACGAGCTGGATATCTATGTGCAAGGCCGGCAGTTGACCATTTTGATGGATGGTGAAGAGGCTTTGTCTTTCGAATTGCCCAGCAGACGTCCCGGGCGCTTTCAATTGGTCACATTCGATGCGAGTGCTGAATTTCAGGATTTTGCGCTGTATGAGTTGCCCGCCGATTTCGTCCGCACTCCAGTCGATGGTGAAGCGAGACGGACCGCTTCCAAACTCGCCTTGGCAACTGCAAACCAGAATCTCTTCGTGGCGGAGCGGCGTTTGACTGCGCTGCAAAGTGCGCGCCAAGCGGATGAAGCGCGATTTGCCGGAGTGAAAACGGATGACCTGACGGCGTTGCTTAAGCGGGCCGCGACGGATGCTGTAGCTTGGAAGATCGCTGAAGGAGAAGCTTTAGATGCCAAACACAAAGAGGACAGCGCTTTGCTGGAGGGTAAAAAGAAGACCGATGCGAGCAAGAAGTACCAGACCGCGAAAATGGCGATATCCAAAGAACTCGGCCGTTTCAAAAACTCCACGACGAACTACTTTCAATTGCGCGGCTCATTGAAAGCTCTCGAAGGTCCGGATGAGACGGAGGAGCATCGTGAGCTTCCTTTTCCAGCTACTAGCACAGGACGGCGCACCGCTTTGGCAGAGTGGATTGCGAACGAGCAGAATCCGCTCACTGCACGGGTCGCGGTGAATCATCTTTGGTTGCGCCATTTCGGCCAGCCTTTGGTGCCGACGGTCATGGATTTTGGGCGACGCGGTGCAGCACCGACTCATCCCGAACTGCTGGACTGGCTGGCGACGGAGTTCATGGCGAGCGGGTGGAGCATGAAGCATATGCACCGGCTCATGGTGCTCTCACGGACATACCGGCTCAGTTCCTCGAACGCTGATGCGCCGAAGGCATCGCTCGCGAAAGATGCAGAGAACAAATATTACTGGCGCATGAATCCGGTGCGGATGGAGGCGCAGGCCTTGCGGGATAGCTTGCTGCAACTGGCCGGCCAGCTTGACCTGACGATGGGCGGTCCCACCATCAATCCGGAGAAGGAAGATACCGTTTTCCGGCGCAGTCTTTATTTCACGCACTCGAAAGAGGATGTGCACAAATTCCTCGAGACGTTCGATAATGCCAATGTGTTGGAATGTTATCGTCGTCCGGAGAGTGTCTTGCCGCAGCAAGCATTGGCGCTCTCGAATAGCAAGCTCTCCATGGTCGCCGCGGGTAAGCTTACGGAGATATTTTTGAAGAATAGCGGGACTGCTTCCGATGATGGTTTCATCCGCGTGGCGTATCAGTCGATTCTTGCCGTAGAGCCCAATAAAGCAGAGTTGGAAGCTTGCGGTGAAGCTTTGCTTGAGTTGCGCAGTCTGGCGGAGAAGCAAGGACAGGCGGATCCGGTCAAGCGTGCGCGGGCGGGCTTGGTGCACGCTTTGTTCAATCACAACGATTTCATTACCGTGAGGTGAACTATGAATGATTTCTCCTCCTATCTCAGACGCAAGCAGCCGGTGCTGTCGCGCCGTTCATTTCTGGGGGACATCGGCATGGGCTTCTCCAGCATCGCCCTGGCGTCTTTGCTGAAGCAGGATGGCTACGCCACCGAAGCGTGGGCGCCCCCGACCGGGCAGCCGCATTTCCCACCCAAGGCCAAGAGCGTCATTTGGTTGTTCATGCGTGGCGGGGTGAGCCACATGGAGAGCTTTGACCCGAAGCCTGAGTTGACCAAATACGCGGGCAAGACGATCGGGGAAACGCCGTACAAGAGTGTGCAGGACCCGGACAAACTGAAGAAGGTACGGGTAGTGGTGGTGAACGATGCGAATGGTAAGCAGCGCAATGTCATCTATCCCTTGCAAACCGGTTTCCGCAAAGCAGGACAGAGTGGTATCGAAGTAAGTGATTTTTTCCCGCATCTGCGCGAGAGCGTAGATGATCTTGCCATCATTCGTTCCATGTGGACCACTGATGACAATCACGGAGCGCAAGTGCAGTTCCATTCCGGGCGACACATGCTGGATGGACGTTTCCCGACCATCGGTGCCTGGGTGAATTACGGGTTAGGCTCGTTGAATGAGAATCTGCCGCAGTTCATCAACATGGGACCGCGTTTCTTCGATGCGCGTGACGGGCATTATCTTGGACCGGCCTACGATGCCGTGCCGCTGAAGATCGATCCGAAGGCGCCGCTCGATTTCGCCAAGCCGGAGAGTGATATCACAGGCGCCGAACAGGCGGCGGAATTCGCATTGCTAGGCAAGCTCAACCGCTTCAGCGCCGTGAAGTATCCGCAGGACCCGAATCTGCTGGCGCGTATCAAGGCCTATGAACTGGCCTTTCGCATGCAAGCTGCGGTGCCGGAAGTCATCAAGTTCGATGCTGAGAGTGAATCGGTCAAAAAACTGTATGGATTGGATGATGCGGCGACCAAGCCTTTCGGCATGCAGTTACTGGCGGCTCGTCGATTTGCCGAGCGCGGTGTGCGGTTCATCCAGATCCAGCATGGCGATGGTGCTGCGGGCGCTTGGGATGCCCATTCCGGTTTGAAGAACAATCACACGAAACTGGCTCGTGAGGTGGACAAGCCCATCGCGGGTCTGTTGCAAGATCTGAAACAGCGGGGGATGCTGGAGGATACGATGGTGGTGTTTGCCACCGAGTTCGGGCGCACACCGGGATCTCAGGGAGCAGATGGGCGCGATCATCATCCCTATGGCTTCTCAGTGTGGATGGCAGGTGGCGGGATCAAGGGCGGTATCGCGCATGGCTCGACTGATGAGCTGGGCTTTCACGCAACGGAACATCCGCACTATGTCACAGATGTGCATGCCACCATCATGCACCAGTTGGGGCTGGATTCCCGCAAGCTGGAGGTGCCGGGGCGCAAGCGGTTGGATGTGGATCATGGCCATGTGATTCAAGACATCTTAGCCTGATAGTGGCTGGTGTTTGGGTAATCTCTACAAAAGAAAAAGCCGGTCACCTTGCGATGACCGGCTCTTGAGATTCTAACTACCTGCTTATGCGGCTTCGGCAGTTTCCAAGAAGCCTTGCAGGTGGCGGATACGTGTCGGGTGACGCAGCTTGCGGAGCGCCTTCGCCTCGATCTGACGGATACGCTCACGGGTCACCTTGTATTGCTTGCCGACTTCTTCCAGCGTGCGGGCGTAGCCGTCCACTAGGCCGAAGCGGAGTTCCAAGATGCGGCGTTCGCGCTCGGTCAAGGTGTTGAGCACCTCGCCCAGCTTGTCCTTCAACATGCTGTAACCGGTCGAATCGATCGGATTTTCCACCGATTGATCCTCGATGAAGTCACCGAAGCTGGAGTCGCCGTCATCACCCACGGGGGCTTGCAGCGAGACCGGCTGACGGGCCATGCGCAGGATGGAGTTCACGCGCTCCACCGGCATGTTCATTTCATCAGCGATTTCTTCCGGATTCGCCTCACGACCTAGCTCTTGCATCAACTGCTTCTGGACGCGCCAGACCTTGTTGATGATCTCGATCATGTGAACCGGGATACGGATGGTGCGGGCTTGGTCGGCGATGGAGCGGGTGATCGCCTGGCGGATCCACCACGTCGCATAGGTGGAGAACTTGTAACCACGGCGATACTCGAACTTCTCAACGCCCTTCATCAGACCCATGTTGCCTTCCTGGATGAGATCGAGGAAGGACTGGCCACGGTTCGTGTATTTCTTGGCGATGGAGATCACGAGACGCAGGTTGGCCTCGGCCATTTCCATCTTGGCCTTCTGGGCGGCCTCGGCGAAGCGCTTCATCTCCGCGTGTGCCTTCAGGTAATCCGCTTCCGGCATGCGGACGAAATCTTCCAATGAGCGGATCTTGGACTGCTCGCCATCGATGATGTTGAGGACTTGGGCTGATTTACCCTTGTGCTCCAAGTCTTTGATCATCCGGCGGCTGACGAGAATCTTGTCGTGGATGTTGTCGGAGACAACGGCCATTTCCTCGAGCACCTTCTGTTTGAAGAAGAACTGGCCGAAGGTGGTCTGGAGCTTCTTGTCCAGCTTCAGCATCTCCGCCTGCAGCTTGTTCTTTTTGGTGCCTTCGGCGGCTTTGCGCCAGGCGGCATAGGCTTCGTCCACATTGTGGTCGATCTCGCGCACTTTCTTCACCAGACGGCGCAGGGCCTTCAGGTGATTTTCGCGGCCTTCGATCTTGCTATCCACGATCACGCGGTCGAAACGCTCTTTCGGCGGTTCGGAAATCAATTTCTCAGCCAGCGCGATGTGTTCCTTGGCGGTGAAGCCGAAGGAATAGATGATGCGCTTGACGTTGAGTTCGGCATCTTCGATGCGCTTGCAGATCTCGACTTCCTGTTCACGAGTGAGCAGGGGGGTCTTGCCCATCTGGCGCATGTACATGCGAACCGGGTCATCGAGGCTGTCGAGACGGGAACGCTCGTCCTCGTCTTCGGCTTCGGTGGTCTGCTTGGCGCGCTCCACTTCCTCCTGATCCACGATTTCGATATCGAGGTTGCTCAGGCGCTGGTGGATCTCGTCGAGGTCCTCAGCGGTATGGGGCGTCTCGGCGAGGCCTTCCACGATATCATCGTAGGTCAGGTAACCTTGCTCGCGGGCCAGATCGGAGAGTTCTTTGACCTTCTCCAGCAGATCCACGGTGGTGAAGCGCTGGGGCACGGAAGCTTCGAGAGCAGCGTCCTTTTCTTTGTCCACCTTGTCCACGCGCAAGGTAGCTGGCACTTTGGCCGCCGCTTTTCCTGCGGATTTGCCGGTGGTAGGAGCTGCTGCGGGAGCCTCGGTTGCCGCGCCTTTGCCAAATACTAGTTTGCGTCCACGAGAACGGGGCGGGGTTGATGCCGTTTTTGTGTTCGTTTTGCTGCGAGTCGATTTAGCCATATATCCGGTTCGTCACTTGCGTCTCTTGCTGGAGACAACAAGATTCCCAAGGTGTCAGAAAAACCACCCCTAGTCAATACATGGACTTGATTCTTTTGAGTCGGCGGGTTACCGGCTGGTTACATTTCGATGGCTCGCACGGTCACAAGACTCAATGATATACGTCGGGCGGCAGCCTTTTGCCGCCGGGTCAGCCCCCAAGCACCACCGCTGGCCATTGTGCTGGGCAGCGGCTTCGGCAGCGTGGCGGATGGATTGAAAGGACGTTGGATCAAGGCTGCCAAGATACCGGGGTGCCCACTCCCTCGGGTGCCCGGGCATGAAGGGCGCTGGGGGTGGGGCGAACTGGGCGGAGCGCCGGTCTTATTGATAGCCGGGCGGGTTCATTACTATGAGCGGGGGGACATGGCGGAAGTTACTTTTGCCGTTCGCACTTTGGCAGCTTATGGGGTCCGGAACTTGCTATTAACAAACGCCGCAGGCTGCTTGTCCCCCCGGTGGTCCTGCGGTGAGCTGATGATAATAAAAGATCACGTGAATCTGATGGGGGTAAACCCTTTGTGTGAAATGGGTTGGAACAGTTTTGAAGATTTTGTAGATTTGACTTCGGCTTACGATTTGCGATTGCAAAAGCAGCTTCATTCAGCTGGAAAGGAAGCCGGTTTGAAGTTACATTCCGGGGTCTATCTGGCGGTATCTGGCCCGAGCTATGAGACTCCGGCGGAGATTAGGGCCTTTCAGCGGTTGGGAGTCCAAGCGGTGGGGATGAGTACGGTTCCGGATGTGATTGTGGCCCGCCGTTATGGCATGCGGGTGGCCGGGCTTTCCTGCCTGACAAACATGGCGGCAGGCATGACGAAACAGGCCATCTCCCATGATGAAGTGGTTGCTATGGGAAAACAGAACAGTAAACGGAACAGCGAAGTTATACGTATTTTTGCACAGAAGTTTGCGCGTGCGTCTAAGGATGGTTAATGTTGGATTGTTGAAGCCAAGTCGCCGTCAGGAAAAGGGCTGTCGGCCAAGGTGAGGAATGAGTGATAATTGGATAAATATGTTGGGACAAGCCACATGGCCAGTCCTGTCAGTCGGGCCTGATGGGCGCGTGGCGGAAGCAAACGAAGCCGCCCGCCATAACTTTGGCCAGACCATTGCCGGACGCCCTTTTACCGAATTGTGGGATGTGGCCAATCATAGCGATGCCGGGACATTTCTCCGCCAGGCATTTGGTCAGTCCCAAGCTCCGACAATCATCCACCTGAAGGGAGAGGATGGTAACAAGTCTTCTTACTCCAGCTATTCTTGTCCTTCGCAAGCAGGCAGTGGGGGTGGCTGCCTCTTGCAGCTTTTCCAGGAAGTGGCACCCGGGCCGACAGGGAATACGACCATGTTTTTCCGTCAGCCGGAGCGGCCATCCCAAGGACCGCTGGACCCGGCCCAAGTCCATAAGCAGAAACTGGATTGCGCCTTGCAACTCACGCGCACGGTGGCGCTGGATTTCAACAATGCCTTGACCAGTGTGCTGGGGCACACCTCGCTCATCCTGCGCAAGCTGCCAGCGGACAGCCCGTGGCGTAGCTCGCTGCTTGAGGTGGAGAAGTCGGCAGAGAAGGCGGCGGAGATCGCGCACGATCTGGCTGTGTTCAGCCGTCAGGAAAAAGACACCAAGGCACAAGTAGCGGGCAACCTGAACGATCTGTTACGTAACGGGGTGGAATCTTTCCGCGGACTGGCCGGAGAGGGCGTGGAGTGGAAATTGCACCTCGAGAGCAAGCTCTACACGGCCAATTTCGAAGAAGGCAAGATGCAGCAGGCGGTGATGAAGGTGTTGGAGAACTCCGTGCAGGCGGTGGGCAAGCAGGGCCGCGTCAACGTCGTTTCCCGCAATCGCGATGTGCTGGAGCCGACACAGGACGGAGCCACCATGCTCGCTCCGGGCTCCTATGTGTGTCTAGAAGTTTTCGACAGTGGTCCGGGTATTGCCAAAGAGATTTTGCCGCGCATCTTCGAGCCTTTCTTTACCACCATGTATGGTCACCGCGGTTTAGGATTAGCGTGGGTTTACGGTATCGTTTCCAATCATGGCGGTTCCATCGCGGTCTCCAGTGCGCCGGGGCAGGGGGCGACGTTCCGCATCTATCTGCCTGCCCAGAAACGGGTGGTGCAGGACCGCGTTTACAATGATGAAGAATTACGCGGCACCCAGACCATTCTCATGGTGGATGACGAAGACCTGCTGCTGACCATGGGGGAGATGGTACTCTCTTCTTTTGGCTATCGGGTGCTGACGGCGAGCGGTGGTCTGCAGGCCTTGGAAATATTGGAGAAAAGCGGGCATCGAATCGATTTGCTTATAACGGATCTGGTCATGCCCAAGATGAGCGGGCGTGAATTGATCGAAAAAGTGCACCCAATGTTCCCTCATTTGCCCATTATCTGTACATCTGGTTACGTGCGGTCGAAGAATTCTGAGGATAATTCTGGAGAGGTTTATTTGCAGAAACCCTTTAGCAGCCAAGACCTTCTGTTGAAAGTCAAGAAGGTGCTTAATCCGGAAGAATATATTACTACGTAACATTAGTTGACTTTATTCTTTTTCTATAATAACAGGTTTGCTCATGCAAATTGAGAGCCTGAAAGTTTTTACTGATTTAGCGGAGACGGAAAGTTTTACTAAAGCTGCACAGATCAACAGCGTGACCCAGTCCGCTGTCAGCCAGCAGATTAGCTCGCTCGAGCGCCACTTCAAATCCATCCTGATCGAGCGCAGCAAGAAGAAATTCCGCCTCACCCGTGAGGGGCAAGTCCTTTACGAGTATAGCAAACAGATTATCCAAACTTACGATGCGCTGCAAAACCGCATCCAGGAAATCAAGGATATCGTATCAGGCACTATCCGGGTTTCGACGATTTACAGCATCGGTTTGCATGACCTGCCTCCTTACCTGAAGCAATTCCTGAAGCAGTTCCCCACGGTGAACGTGCATGTGGAATACCGCCGGGCCAATCAGGTTTATGATGATGTGCTGGGCAACGTGGTGGACATCGGCCTGGTGGCCTATCCGCAGAAAGAGCTGCGGCTGGAGATCATCCCGCTGCGTGATGACCCCATGGTGCTCATCTGCCATCCGCAACATCCTTTTGCCAAAGCGAAGTCGATCAAGCTCAAGCATGTCAGCGGTCAGAAATTCGTGGGCTTCGAGCCGGACATCCCGACGCGCCGGGCGATTGACAAGGTGTTCAAGGATCAGGGTGTCACGCTGATCCCAGTGATGGAGTTCGACAATATTGAGACGGTGAAGCGCGCTGTGGAGATCGATGCCGGTATCTCCATTGTGCCGCACAACACTATCCTGCAAGAGATCCAGAAGCAGACGCTGGTGGAGATCAAGATCGAGGATGCTGAGTTCTTCCGCCCGCTCGCGGTCATCTACAAGAAGAGCAAGGTGCTCTCGCCGGCG
>Ga0222714_10007124_pt1 | contig 10304 bp, 12 predicted proteins | sample C33_3DmetaG_FD_165048 | JGI IMG/M metagenome (GOLD analysis project Ga0222714, IMG submission 165048) | Estuarine water microbial communities from San Francisco Bay, California, United States - C33_3D | ecosystem: Environmental > Aquatic > Marine > Unclassified | place: USA: California... | reverse complement strand
GAAATTCATCGCGGAAAAGCATTAGCCGCACCCGTTCATGGCACAGCTAAGCACCCCAGAACATGGCCCGATTCATCAGCAGCATCAACCCAGGCATCGACTCCGGTGTCGATGACATCGCACACCAGCAAAATCTGAAGGTTTTCGATGTCTACAATGTCTATCGGGTGGTGCTTTCCCTGGTGCTGGTCATCGGCATCTATTTTCGCTCCCTGTCCTTGCTCGGCACCATCGACCCGGCACTGTTCCAGCAGACCATCTATGTCTACACCGGATTCAACGTACTGGTGCTACTGCGCGCTTTGCTTCCCCGCAACCGCACACTGGAAACATCGCAGTTCATCACGGTCATCCTGATCGACATCATTTTCCTCGTCCTGATCAGTTACACCTGCGGCGGGGTAAGCAGCGGCATGGCCAACCTGCTCATCGTGCCGGTAGCTTCCGGCAGCCTCCTGTTCAGGACCCGTCTGAGCGTGTTCTTTGCTGCTGTCGGCTCCATCCTGGTCATCTACAGCGAGGTCTATCTCTACCTTGTCATCGACGAAGGCATCGTATATTTCGTCCAGGCCGGCCTGCTCGGATTCACTCTGTTTGCCGTGACCGGCATCCTGCAGTACCTCTGCGGCAACATCCGGCAAAACGAATTGCTGACCCGGCAACAGGCTGAGAACATCCTGTCCCTGCAGGAGATGAACGACCAGATCCATTCCCTCGGAACTCATGGAAAGCGAATTTTTCGGCCACAAGAAAGGCAGTTTCACCGGCGCCCACAGCGACAAGGCTGGCCTGTTCCAGGCCGCCAGCGGCGGCAGCCTGTTCCTTGATGAAATTGCCGACCTGCCCCTGCACATGCAAGTGAAACTGCTCAGGGCTATCCAGGAAAAATCCGTCCGCCCGGTCGGTTCGCAAACCGAGGAACCGGTTGATGTACGCCTGCTCAGCGCCACCCACAAGAACCTTGCCGAGGAAGTGGCAAAGGGCAACCTGCGCCAGGACCTGTACTACCGCATCAATGTCATCGAACTGCATGTGCCGAGCCTCAGGGAAAGACGCAATGACATCCCCTTACTGGCCCGGCACTACCTGGAACTCATCGCCCGGGAAAACGGCATGCCGGAGGCGGGCATCAGCGAGGAAGCTCTCGGCATGCTCCAGAATTATTCCTTCCCGGGCAATGTCAGGGAACTGGAAAACATCCTGCAGCGGGCCCTGGCAATGGCCGAGAACAACATCATCCAGGTCCAGGACCTGCCGCCACTGAAAAACCATGTCGAGGAAGGCGCCCCGGCATCTGCAGTGCAGGAATCACAGCCCATGGTGACACTGGCCGAGGATTTCTCACTGGAAAAACACCTGGAAGAGATCGAGAAGGCGGCTATCGAGCAGGCACTGGAAGAAACGCGCTGGAACAAGACGGCCGCGGCGAAAAAACTGGGGATGTCATTCCGTTCTTTCCGCTACCGCCTGAAAAAGCTGGGCGTCGATTAGAAGAACAATATCAGGCCCGGTCCCTGGGTTTCAGTTCACGCGGCATCGAGAACACGATGTTCTCTTCAACGCCCTGCATTTCAACCGGCTCCCCGCCCCCGATCTGTCTCAGGCGTTCGATCACCTCCTTTACCAGTATCTCCGGTGCAGAAGCCCCGGCGGTGACACCGATGGATTTCTTGCCATCGAACCAGTTGTCGCGGATCTCGCCGGCATGGTCGATCAGGTAGGCCTCGCTGCCCATGCGTTGGGCCAGTTCCCTCAACCGGTTGGAATTCGAGGAATTCGGGGAACCAACCACCAGCACCAGGTCGGTTTCCAGGGCGAGCTGTTTCACGGCATCCTGCCGGTTCTGAGTGGCATAGCAGATATCTTTCTTGCGCGGCCCGGTGATATTGGGAAAACGTGCATGCAGGGCATCGATGATGCGCGCCGTGTCGTCCATGGACAGGGTAGTCTGCGTCACGAAGGCCAGGTTGTTTTCATCCAGCACTTCAAGTTCACTGACGTCGGCTTCCGATTCCACCAGGTATATGCGCCCGCCCTTGCTGGTGTCGTACTGGCCCATGGTGCCTTCCACTTCCGGATGCCGGGCATGGCCGATCAGAATGCACTCATGGCCGGCCTCGCTGTACTTGATCACTTCCAGGTGCACCTTGGTGACAAGTGGACAGGTAGCATCGAATACGCGCAGGCCAAGCCTGTCGGCTTCCTGCTTGACCTGCTGGGAAACGCCGTGGGCGCTGAATATGACGATGGAGGCATTGCCCTGGGCATCTGTTACCGGCACATCGTAGAGTTCATCCACAAAGATGGCCCCGCGCTGCTTGAGTGATTCCACAACCGTTTTGTTGTGCACCACTTCATGGCGCACGTAAATGGGCGGGCCGAACAGGTCCAGCGCCCTGTTCACGATATCTATGGCGCGATCGACCCCCGCGCAGAATCCTCGGGGATTCGCCAGCTTGATGTCCAGGGTATTGCCGTGGGAGTTCATGATCGTGCTTATCCGGTAACGGAAAGAATTTTTACCCGGAAGCGGATTTTCTTGCCCGCCAGCGGATGATTGAAATCGACAGTGACACGGTCGGCATTGAACGCGGTGATCACGCCTGCCTGATCGTTGCCCGCACTGTCGGCAAAGTTTATCACCAGCCCCTCCTCCATGGCCAAGTCGGCCGGAAAGCGGTAGCGTGGAAAGGTGTGGATGTTGTCCGGGTTGCGCGGCCCAAAAGCATCCTCTGCCTCCAGTTCCGCACTGTGCTCATCACCGGCACGCAATCCGAACAACACCTGTTCAAAGCCTGCAGGCAGATTGCCGTCACCGATACGGAAGGTGGCGGCTTCGCCGTCAAAATTACTGTCCACGATATCGCCATTGGCCAGGGCGAGCTCGAAATGCAGCGTCACCTGTCTCCCGCTGCACACCTGGCCGGCATCATAACCGGTGTTTTCGGGTTCCGGGATGTCTCCGAGGCCGGTGATGTCCCTGACATTGATCTTGTCCATGGCGGCGACCGGTCAGCTCACCGGATCCGATTCAGCCGGACGCTTCATATCCAGGAACATGTCCAGGACCATGAGGGCAGCGCCGACGCTGACGGCGGAATCGGCAACATTGAAGGTGGCGAACCGGTATTCTCCGGCGTACACGCTGATGAAATCGATCACATAACCGATCAGCATGCGATCGTAGAGATTGCCGAGAGCGCCGCCCAGGATCAGTGCCAACGCAAAACCCAGCAGTTTCTGGGAACGGGGGATGCGGGTCAGCCACACGATGATGAATATGCTGATACTGAGTGAAATTCCTGTCAGGAACCAGCGCTGCCAGCCGCCGGCATCATCGAGGAAGCTAAAGGCGGCGCCGGTGTTGTAAGCGAGCAGCAGATCGAAACCGGGAAATACGGAAACAGGTGTACCGAGGACCAGGTTGGCATCGCATATTACCTTGGTGACACGATCGATGACGGCAATCATGCCCGCCAACGTGAATAGCAGGACCAGGCTCTTATGCTTATGTGCTGTGTTTGCCGTCATGTTCAGCCCAGGGCCAGTAACGAGGTGCGGGCCTGCTCGATATCCAGCGACATCTGCGCCTTGAGGGAATCGAGATCCGAAAAGGCAAGTTCATCCCGCAGCTTTTTGACAAAGGAAACCAGCAGGTGTTCACCGTAGATGTCCTCATCGAAGTCGAACAGGTGCACCTCCAGTTTCGGGATGGCGCTGTCTTCAACCGTGGGGTTGAAACCGATACTGGCGACGCCGTGCAGCTCCCTTTCGCCCAGTTGCACCAGCACGCTGAAGATGCCTTGCAGCGGCAGCTTGCTGAACTGCAGACCGATGTTGGCCGTGGGTGTACCCAGTTCGCGGCCGAGCTGCCTGCCGGTAACCACGGTGCCGCCGATACTGTAATGGCGACCGAGCAGCTCGCGGACGCGTTCGCAGTCGCCTGCCTGCAGGTACTGCCGAACCAGGGTGCTGCTGACACGCTCACCTTCCAACTCGCAGGATATTTCCCGCTCCACCTCGAAACCGAATTCGCGACCCTTTTCCTGTAACAGGGCAAAATCCCCCTGCCGCCGGCGACCAAAGCGAAAATCGTCGCCCACGATCAGCGTGGACACGCCGAGCCCGTCGACCAGGTACTGCCGAATGAAATCTTCCGCGCCGAGGTCACACAACGCCGCATCGAAGGTCATCCTGAAGATGGCATCGACGCCGTAACCAACCAGGAAGTCCACCTTGTCATCGAACTGGGTCAGCCGCGGCGCCGCCTGCGCGCCCGCAAAGAACTCCTCCGGGTGCGGCTCGCTCAGGATCACCACTGCTGGCTCCCCCTTGCGTTTTGCCGTGGCGAGCAGTGAATCCAGCACATGCTGGTGGCCGAGGTGCAGGCCGTCGTATTTGCCAATCGTGGCGACACAACGGTCATGGTCGGCCCTGAACGCCGCGAAATCGGAATAAACAGTCATGGTTCCAGGTGGTGGAAGAAAAGCCGGCTATTATATGCCAAAACCCGGCCTCAGGCCCGGTAACGGAAATCGCTGAGCCTGACGCCCAGGGCGAGCAGGGTCAGGCCATAGGCCAGGACACCGGCACCGCATAGCATGCCCAGGTACAGGACGCGCTCGACCGTGCCGGCGCCTGCCAGCACGTCGAAATCCCCTGGCCCGTAAAGCAGCTTCAGCACCAGCACCATGACCAATGCCGCCATGCCCACCCGCAGGAGGTAGGCGATCCAGTGCACCCGGAAACTGAATACGCCCTGCCTGAGCAGTCCTGACAACAGCAAGCCGCCGTTGATGAAGGCTGACAATGACGTCGCCAGGGCCAGGCCGGCATGGGCAAGCGGAATAATCAGGAGCAGGTTGAGAACCATGTTGCTTACCATGGCGATGACGGCGTAGCGCACCGGCGTGGTGGTGTCCTTGCGGGAAAAATAGGCGGTGGCCAGCACCTTGATGCTCATGAACCCGAGCAGGCCGACAGCATAGGCCTTCAGGCTGGCCGAGGTCGGCAGGACCGAATCCAGGCCAAAGGCGCCGCGCTGGTAGATCGTGATGATCAGCGGATCAGCCAGCACGATGAGCGCCAGGGTGGCGGGCAGCCCGACCAGCACCAGTGCCCGCAGGCTCCAGTCCAGGGTGGTCAGAAATTTCTCCGCATCCGCGGCTGCATGGATGCGGGACAGGATCGGCAGAATGACCGTGGCGATGGCAATGGCGAACATGCCGAGGGGGAGTTCCATGAGGCGGTCGGAATAATACAGCCAGCTCACTGCACCGTCTCCCTGCAGCGCCGTGGCCAGCATGGTATCCACCAGCAGGTTGATCTGCCCCACAGAGACGCTGAACATCACCGGCACCATCAGCATGATGACCTGGTGAACCCCCTCATGTTTTGGCCTCAGTGCCGGCCTGGGCACCAGGCGCAGGTGATGCAGGAAAGGCAGCTGGAACATCAACTGGATGATGCCGGCAATCAGCACACCCCAGGCAAGTGCGACAATGGGTTCGGCCATGAGCGGGCTCAATAGCAGTGCACACGCAATCAGGGTCAGGTTGAGGAAGATCGGCGTCATGGCCGGCACGGCATAGCGGCCGTAGGTGTTCAGGATGGAGCCGGCAAAACCGGTGAGAGAGATCAGCAGGATGTAGGGAAACGTGATGCGCAGCATCTCCACCAGCAGCGCGAACTTGTCCGGTGCATCCCGGTAGCCCCAGGCGAACAGCGTACCCAGCAGAGGTGCGGCAATCACGCCGATCACTGTCACGATCGCCAGGATCAGGGACAGCCTGCCGGCGACATGGTCGACCAGGCTTTTCACCTCCTCGAAGGTGCGCTGCTTGCGGTATTCCGACAGCACCGGCACGAAAGCCTGGGAAAAGGCCCCCTCAGCGAAGAGCCGGCGCAGGAAATTGGGGATGCGGAAGGCAACGAAAAAGGCGTCGGCAGCGGCGCCGTCACCGAAAACCGCGGCAAACACGATCTCCCGGACCAGACCCAGGATACGGGAGAGGAAGGTCATCAGGGAGACAACCAGGCTGGACCGGGCAACGCCGGTGGTTTCTGCCGGCCTGTCTTCAGCTGCCTGCACGCTCTGTCCTTCCCGTGAAAAAAGAGGGCATGTTATCACAGCCCCCGGGGAGCCGGAGGAGGCCTCCGGAGTTGACAAAAGGCCGCGAAAACTGCATGATTCGCGTCTTTTTTCAGCCCCCGAAAGCTGAAAATCCGGACAAACAGAGACAACACCGAGAAGGAGAGTCCTTTGGCTAACTCTGCACAGGCTCGCAAACGGGCCAAACAGGCTGAAAACCGCCGCAAGCACAATGCCAGTGCCCGTTCCATGGTGCGCACCTACATCAAAAAGGTGAACGCAGCCATTGAAACCAAGGATTACGACAAGGCCACCAGCGCTTACAGCGCCGCCGTCCCCGTAATCGACAGCATGGCCGACAAGGGCCACATCCACGCGAACAAGGCCGCCCGCCACAAGAGCCGCCTGAATACCGCGATCAAGGCACTGAAGGCCTGATAACCATTTGATTTAAATAAGAAACCGGCTTTGGCCGGTTTTTTATTGCCAGTGTGTTAATGCCCCCTGAACGGGGCCAGTGAAAGCGTGCACAGCCGAAATGGCTTCAGTTATAATCGTGCACCAGTTTTATGCGCAGTAAGGGGAAGTCTGCATGACCTACATCCGATTTATCAGCCTGTGTGCCGGCCTCCTGCTGGTTCCGGCCGCGTTAGCCCACCATTCCTTCCAGGCCACCTATGACATGGATACCACCATCGAGATCCGTGGCAAGCTCATCCAGATGAATTTCCGCAATCCGCACTCCTCCGTGATGGTGCTGGCGCCGGATGAGAACGGCGTGGAACAGCGCTGGGGCATCGAATGGGGCGGCGCCAGCCTGCTGATGCGCCAGGGCCTGACCCGCACCTCCTTCAAGCCCGGTGACGAGGTCGTCATTGTCGGCCAGCCCTCCCGGGAAAGAACCGATTACCGCATGCGCATGGAATCCATCCTGCGTCCATCCGACAACTTCGGCTGGGGGTTTAACAATGAGGAGTTTGAATAGCAGTGGCTACTGCGCTCGACCAGGCTTCGTTAAGCGTTTTTTCGGAGCCTGCTCACGTAGCTACAGTACTGTTAGCGGCTTCCAAAAAAACACTTGCCTCTCCTGATCTTCGCTCGTAACGCCACCTGATTCTTACACCCATAAAAAAGGCCGCTATTTAGCGGCCTTTTTTTGGTTCTTTATTTTACTGGGCCATGCATTCCTGGGGATTCCAGCCGGACGCGTCATCCTGGCGCTTGAAGTTGGCAGATGTCGTGTACAACTGGGTCAGGTGCTCCGGGTCGCGCAGGATGGAAATCACCGTCAGGTACTCGGTGCGGTCGTCGCCCACCAGCAGTTCCCAGTATTCAGTCAGTTCCGCGCCTGCACCGTAAGGCACGCCGTTGCGGCGCAGGTAGCCCGGCGTCATGCCAGTGGTGTGGCTTTCAATGCTGCCCCAGGTCACCGGACCGAAGCGTCCGCCATCCCTTTCCAGCAGCCAGTTGGCGTTGGTCACACCCTGCAATGAGCCGGCGCCGGCATTGTCCTGCGCCGGACCAAACTTCAGCAGCCGTGTCTGCATGCCCGCATCAGTTTCCACCTGCAGGACATTGTCACCCGCCCACGTGATATGCAGGCGTGTCGGGATACGCATGATGCCGCCGGCACCATAGGCCTTGCAGGCATTGCCCGCAGCGATATCCGCCGCCGGATCCCAGGCATTGGCAATTTCGCGCCCTCTCGGCGTCAGGCCGATGCCTTCGTAGTCTCCCGCCGGGGCGGTCAGCATGCGAAAACGCCAGTCCTCGGTAACCAGGGACACCCAGTATCCGGTCAGGTCAACGGGTGCCGCTTCACGGGCAGGCTGCGGCTGCCCGCCGGGTGGCTGGGCAACGGCTGTGAGGGTGTTCATTCCCAGCAGGAGGGAAACCAGTGTTGCAATAATCTTGGCTTTCACATCAATCTCCTTACTGGTCCAGTGTCATGTAAACGGCAGTGACAAAGTTCTCCGTGGAGAAGATGCCCTGTCCTGCCCAGCGCGGGTCATAGTCACGTGTCGGTTGTTCGGCCAGAACCTCTTCCAGGCTCATGCCGCGCTCCTTCATGTCGAGAATACGATCGCGCACGATGGTGAGCATTTCCCGCCAGTTGATGACATCGCCGATGTCACTGAGGCGGCCGTGGCCCGGAATCACCAGGGTGCCGCCGTCCTGACCGTATTCGGGAATGATCAGGTCGATGATGGCATTGGCGGCATCGATGAAGCCATTGATGGTGCCGCCGGAGGACATGTCGATAAACGGATAGAACGACGTGATGTAGGCATCACCCGTGGTGATGACGTCGGACTTGCGGAAGTAAATGATGCTGTCGCCGTCGGTGTGCGCGTTGGGCTGGTGCAGCACGCGAACACCTTCACCGTTGAAGTAGATATCCCGCTTCTCGGTGAAATAGGTCATCGTGGGCCAGGCATCCGTCGAGACATTGTCGTCGGAGGCCATGTGCAGCAGGACATTCTCGTGTGCCAGGATGCGGGCGCCTTCACCGGCATCACCGATATCGCCACCCACGTTGCCGCCAACCGGCGTAAATCCGGCTGCTCGCAGGGGCACGTTGCCGCCAATATGGTCGCCATGATGGTGGGTATTGATGATGTAGCGCAGGGGCTTGTCCGACAGGGTGCGAATGGCGGCAAGGATCTTGTCTGACAGCTGTTCGTACTGGGTATCGATGATCAGTACCCCCTCGGCGCCGGTCTGCACGGTGATGTTGCCGCCGGCACCGACCAGCATGAAGATATTATCGCGGACCGGGAGGATGCGTATTTCAACGGCGTCGAAATTCTGCTGTGCCTGCACGGCAGAACAGGTCACCAGCAACGCCAGGGAGAGGAATCGTGTAATCAGTCTGTTCATGATGCTACTCCGCCAGTTCGCTGGGCTTGGGCATTTCCCGGATGCGTTCGACGTATTCAGGGTACATGGTTTCAGGCCCGCCCATGGCGGCCTCCAGCGGAATATCGTGGCGCTGCGAATAAATCAGCATATCGGTGTTGGTGCCAGGCAGATGATGCGGGATATAGCCGGGGGCACGCACCATCTCGACCACCGGATCACAGGGATAGCTGCCGACCTGGTCGTCGATGGAGTAGATATAGTCGCGGTTGCGAATGAACGGTTCTTCCAGGTAGATCGGGTCGTCGATGATCACGGTCCAGGTCAGGATGTCGCCGTGGCGGATGAAATATTCGGTCACGGTGGCCTGGTCGCTGCGGGTCACCCCGTTGCGGCGCAGCCAGCCTTCCTTCAGGTGGGTGGTCTTGATCTTGAGCTGGTGCCCATTCCATTCCCCGGTGGAAAAGCCCATGGACGTGTGCGGGGCGTATTCGGGTGGATGTTCGCGGCCGTCCATCCAGATGGTGCGGCGTGTCTGCCAGGCGAAATGCTGGATGCGAATGGCGATCAGCGCTTCGCTGATCGGGTCACGCTCTTCCCAGATGCGGATATTGGCGAAACTCGACGCATAATCCGAAGGGTGCACGCGGCACTGGTATTCCGGCAGGGCGATGAGAGATGCGCTCCAGCTCTGGGCGCGTAGCCTCACGGCGTCGTTCAGTGGCAGCCCGCCGTAATCGCCGAGCTCGGGCCCGGGCAGGCGGTCAGGAAAATCTTCGCTGTAGTTGCCGACCCAGACGCCCGAGAGATTCTTCTCGGCCAGGACGGAAAAACTGGATATGGAAATCAGGAATAACAGTGATATCCGGCAAACAATTCTGCCCATGCACTTCCCCTTGAGACGTTATTATTGATGCGATGTTTAAGCCCGCTAAACATAGCGATTGTGTCTGTATTCTGTCAAATACAAGTGACTTTTTAGGTAGGCTATTTTGGTATTGAAAGTACTGGATTTTCATCCCTAATGGGTGTGACTTTCTTTTAAAAGAAAGTCACCAAAGAAACCCGCCCCCGAACGCCAGGCCTGCGGCTACCCTCGCTCCGGACTTTTCCCTACGGGACCAGCTCACGCAGCTTTGCTGCGGGGTCGCCTGAAAAATCCTTGAAGAATTTTTCTCCCTGGAAAAAGCCCTCCACTCGGCTGGCTCAGGGGGCCTTCAACTTCGGTTTATCGCAGGCAGAAAATCTCTGACACGACCTCGACCTGAAAAGGCAGCCGATTTTTGGCTACGAAAAGGATATTGAACCTGTCGAGGTTGTATCTGGTCGAAGCTTAATCGCCCCCGAGGAGCAG
>Ga0222714_10007123_pt1 | contig 10305 bp, 9 predicted proteins | sample C33_3DmetaG_FD_165048 | JGI IMG/M metagenome (GOLD analysis project Ga0222714, IMG submission 165048) | Estuarine water microbial communities from San Francisco Bay, California, United States - C33_3D | ecosystem: Environmental > Aquatic > Marine > Unclassified | place: USA: California... | reverse complement strand
TAATCCTGGCTCTGATGAACTTCAACGCGCTGCTGAAGAAGCACAGCGGCAGCTAGAAGGGGCTCGTGACCAGCTCGCTCAAGATCAAATTGCCAGCATGCAGGAATCATTCGCCAGTATGGCTGACCAATCCTCAGACATGCTTCTGGCCCAAGAACGTATGCAACAGCAACTTCAGGATGCTATGGAGCGTGCTTTGGCTGAACGAGAAAGCGGTGAAAATCCTAACAGTCGAGGCATGACCCTGGTGGAAGAAATGGAATTGGCCGATATGAAAGAAGAACTGGCGGCCAATCTGCAACGCTTGCAACAACAAATGATGAACACCTTGCAGCAGTTTGGTGAAGAAAGCCCGGCAGCAGCAAGAGAGCTTGCTGAAGGTAATGAAACTATTTCTGAACGTGAACTGGAGTTAGCTCTCTCAGATGCAGCACTTTATATTGATGCCGGCTACGCTTTATATATTGCAGGCAATGAACGCAATGTCACAGAAGGTATGCGAGCACTGAATGAAAGTCTTGAGCGTGCCGAACAATTAGCAATGGGCTCCATTAACGGCAATAGTGACCTTGAACAGGCGCTTGAACAGGCTGAGCAATTACGTGATCAACTGGCTCAACTTACTCAGCAGCAAAATGGTCAGCCTTCTGAATCTGGACAGGGGCAAGGGCAACAAGGCCAAACTGGTCAGCAGGGTCAGGGCCAACAACAAGGACAGCAAGGTGGCTCCGGTGGCGGACCCAATGGTATTACCAATGGCCTGGGTATAAGCGGCTGGTCGGGTAATGGTTCTAATAATGCTTTTGACGGGCCAATTAACATGCCTGAAAATTTTTACGAAAACCTCGACAATCTTACCGAGTTGACGCGCGATGCAATTCCAGAAATGCAAATGACTCAAGAACAAGTAGATGAGTTACTTGACCTTATTCGTGAGTTGGAGTTCAGTCGGGTCAATCGTAACGATGACATCGTGCTTGAAGAATACAACAATACGCTGGCTTTAATTGAGCAACTGGAACTCTCACTAAGAGCGGAAGGTAGCAATGCTTCCAATCCCAACAATGTTCGCACCGCTGTACTTGATACGATTCCTGAAGAATATAAGGAATCAGTGGCCGAGTATTACCGTCGCCTTTCGCGCGAGAATAATTAAGCCTCAGAGCTAGTCTGCTTTAATCCCAAGTAGTGCGTATTATTGGGCCACTTTTTTTATTTCTTTTTATTTTGGCTTATGGAAATACGCTTAATTAAAACCGCTGACGCAAATATGCTGGCGGCTTACCATGAAAAAAATGCCGATCATTTTAGAAAATGGGAACCCAAGTACGAGTCCGATTATTATTCAGTCAGCCAATTAAAAAAACGCTTGTCGACTTTTTTAATTGCTCAAAATAAAGGCAGAGCTGCTTACTTTGTGGCAGTAGAAAAAGGTGAAATTATTGCGCAATGCTCATTAACCAATATTATCTATGGTCCTCTAAAAGCTGGGCATATTGGCTATAGCGTAGATGCAAGATTTGAAGGCACAGGCCTGATGACCCAGGTCTGTGAAGAAACCATTAAGCATGCTTTTCACACTTTGAAACTCAACCGCCTGATGGCTGCTTATATGCCCCACAATGCCAGATCAAAAGCCTTACTTAAAAAATTGGGATTTAGTAAAGAAGGCCGTGCCAAAAAGTATCTGCAAATTAATGGAAATTGGGAAGACCATGTGCTCACTTCCCTGGTGAACCCTGAAAACTCTTAATTGACCTTAATAACCCAATTAGCGTTTTACTGGCTATAAAACAAAAGCCCATTTTCGATGTGCTGTATTTTTATACATGACAGACACAAAAATTTATTACTGCCTTGGGCTTCAAATATAGTTAGCGAGTTTAAAAACAAGTTAATATGTCGTGAGGGGCATATCTACTAGATCAACATCACGCCAAGTCTTTTTGCGATAAATACCGTGAGAATAAAAAAAAGAAATGTGATTCCAATGCTGGCTATAATTGTAGCCCAGAACCCAAGTCGTGGAAGTAACATAGGGAAAAAGGCAAACATGGGTAAAGTTGGGATGACATACCAAAATGTATACCATGCATGGTTGGATATCTTTTCTAAAGACTGATTTTCATAATACATCCAAAATAAAACCAGGAACGTCACAAGAGGCAGTGCTGCAATAAGAGCGCCCAGTCTGTCACTGCGCTTAACAATTTCAGAAACAAGAACAACAATGGCAGCGGTTGATAGATATTTTGCGATAATTAAATACATAAATTTTGCCTAAGCCTTAAGCTCAAACAGCCTTAATAGTTTAGCTTCGAATCAAGTTCTTGTGATTAAGCAGATCTTCGGCGATTTTACTCAATCAGTCACTTTCATTCGATAATAGTTATAACGCCAACTTGATAAGCTAATCACTATTCTTTATTCAATTTTTTTAACTTTTTTTCATTACGTTTTTCTATCATCGTTTTTTGAGCTTTCTTTTTAACTGACTTTTTCGAATCCTGACCCTTAGCCATATATCTCTCCCTTAAGTTTGTTATAACAGTAAACCTATTTGGTTGCTAATGAAATGAGAGTTTAGTATTGCATTGATACTCTCTTTAAAAGAGCTTTTGAGTATACAATTTATAATGGAAATGACTCTTTGGCTGGATGGTGACGCCAACTATAAAGCTTATTGTTTTATATTTATTTACCACCTTGGCGCTTGTGCACCTGGGACTGGTGGCCAGGTTTCACAGGGGCTTGGATTCCATTTGGAGGCGTCTGCTTCTCGTCGAAAATGAGAGGTAGTTACATAAGGCTGCATTAAATAGGCAGGGTCATCAACGATTGTTGTTACAACAAACCATTCCTCTCCAGTTGGGGCTGTTAATTTATCAAAAAATTCAGTCAATATGGCATCATCACTATAGGGTGCTCCGTTTGGTCTCAGGTATCCAGGAGTCATTCTTGTGGTAATCACTTTCAGGGAGCCTCCTGGGGGCGCAGTATCACCTGGCCGATAAAACATTCTTGATTTGTTAACGAGGACATTTTCCCAATCGGCCACACTATAACCTTGCCAACTTCTTTCCCTATTGGCTCCGTCCAACATCATACTTAACAGAGAACGGCGACCTTCACTGGAAAAATTCAGCCGGCGTGTCTGTGAGCCGGCATCGCTATCAATGCGTAAAGTATAGTCATCTTCCCAACTGATCTGCAGCCGGGTTGGGACACGCATAATTCTTGCAGCGCCAAATGCCTTACATTGAAGACCTGCAGCATTATCAGCATCCAGATCCCAGGCATTAGCAATTTCTAGTCCCGCATCATTTAAAGGGACGCTCATATAATCTCCAGGAGCCGGTGTCAGCATGCGATATGCCCAATCCTCAGTAACCACTGAGACCCAGTTTCCTGTTAAATCGATTGGAGCTTCTACTCTGCCTGGCGCCGCTATTGCAATAGGGCCATCCAGGATTAGGTTCTGAGCACAGACACTGCTACTAAAGCCACCTGCTAAAACCAGTAATAATAAGGAAGACTTCAGCATTCCCAATTTTATCCAAAGTAAAGATTGTTTATTGAAATTCATTGTAAACAGCCTCTAAAAACATTTGTGTTGTCCACTCACCAGAGTCCCGACCATAAATAGCGTCATATTCCAGAGAGGGGCGAGCAGCCAACACTTCTTGGAAGGTTTTTCCTTCTTTAACCATCCCTTGTACCCGATCCCTGATGATGGTTACCATATCACGATACTCGACAACATCAGACTCAGATGCTAATCGCCCACGACCCGGGATGACTAGCGTTCCACCTTGTTGATTGAACTCTGCGATGCAGATATCAATGATATTGTTTAGTCCATCAATCACTCCCTGCAATGAACCTCCCAAGTCCGGATAAAAATGTGGGTAAGCCGAAATATCAAAAATACTACCCGTGACAAGCACATCCGATTTCCTGAAATAAACCATGATATCGCTTTCAGTAATGGCATTAGGCTGATGTAACATCTCAATGCCCTCTCCATTAAAAAACAGATCTTTTCTATCCCCAAAAAAGGCATTGTTAGGCCAAAAATCAAAGGGGATTTGATCAGCAAAGCGTGTGGCAAGAAGCGTTAGCCCGTTAGTATGACCAATAATTGGCATGCCCAATATCGCTGCTCCGCTCCCAACCCCTTCTCCTATACTATGGATAGCACCATTACCCGAAGTATGTGATGGCAATATTGAGGTATTAATCAGATAGCTTGGAGGAGTCGAGCTGAGTTTCTTAAGCGCATCAAGGACGCTAACAGAGGCTTCACCATTCCCGCTGTCGACAATGACCATTCCAAGCTCACCTGTTTGCACAGCGATGTTGCTTCCTCCTGTTGCAATCATAGTGATATTTTCCCGGACCGGCACTACAACTGTTTTGTCGGAATCAGGTGCTAAATACTCTGGTCTTTGTGCGAATGCATTTCCAATAAACAGGTCAAACAAACTCATTAGAATAACAATCGCGGCGAAAGCTTTCTTCAATTTGATAACCATGCCTATTGCTCCAGCGCTTGAACAGCAAGGTTTCTATCAAATTCTTCACGCATTTGCCGAAGCGTTTCTCGGTATTCAGGGTACAGGGTGACAGACCCACCAACAGTCGCTTCAAGAGATACCCCTAAACGCTCGGCCAGTTCAGGATGCACAGTACCCAGAGGCCAGTGTGGAACCCAGCCACGCTTCATATCCACCTCTTCTACTGCTTCCATGGCCCTTCTTTGCCCTACGTTCTGAGGGGGATTCCATACCCAGGTCTGAGTTCTAACAAAAGGCTCTTCAAGATAAACCGGATCTTCTATGTGGCTAAGCATGGTGAGATAGTTGCCATGCCGAAAAAAGTATTCTGTCATGACGCCATAGGGACTGGCAGGCACACCATTACGCTGATAAACCCCGTATTTCATGTGGGTAGTCGTTACAATCAGAACACCGTTTACCCATTCGCCTGTCGAAAATCCGTCCCATGTATGCAAACCATAAGACTCATCAGGGTGCGGCCGACCATCCAGCCAGATGGTTCGGTCAGCCCTGCCGAAGGTTCCATTTGTTCTGTATCCAATAAGCCTATCTGTTATCGGCTCAAGGATATGTTCAAAGCGCAGATCAGGTCTAGGTCCTCGAAAGGAATACTGCGCGGGGTGAGGCTGTCCTTGACGTTCCGGTTGCGAAAGTATCGAAGCATCCCAGGTTTGTGCCTTCTGCCTGCCCGCTTCATTGATGGGGATGCCAATATAATCACCCAAGCCACCACCAGGCACTCTGTCATACCAGTCTTCTAAGACCAGGGCGGCCCACATCCCGGCAAGATCAAAACTTTCGTTAGATATATTGTTCTGAGCCAATACAGAAAAAGGATTCAGCGAAGATAAGAAAAATATAAGTAAAAATTGACGAGTTCTTGACATAGACTTTCCTGCTCTTTTTATTTTTAGTCAATTCTAGCGGAGAATATAAAAAATATCGCTATTGGGTTTGTTAGCTACTTCATACAGGAAAGGACTATCCAGAAAAAATTTTAATTCTCAATTTGTAACTATCGCATTGATAGAATATTGTTCTAACATTACTTATGACTTATCACGAAGCACATAAATCACATCGAACAGGTTGGTTGCGGGCAGCAGTACTAGGTGCTAATGATGGTATTGTTTCCACCGCCAGCCTGATTATTGGTGTTGCAGCAGCCAATGTTTCTAAAGAATATATACTTCTCACAGGACTAGCAGGTCTTGTAGCAGGCGCCATGTCCATGGCTGCTGGTGAGTATGTATCCGTCAGCTCACAAGCTGACTCAGAAAAGGCAGACCTTGAACAAGAGCGGCGAGCGCTGGATGAACATCCTGAACTTGAGAAAGCTGAACTCGCTAAAATTTATGAGGATAGAGGTCTCACAAAAAAATTATCCCTTACTGTCGCAGAGCAACTAATGGAACATGATGCCCTTGCTGCCCATGTCAGAGATGAAATTGGCATTGTCGAAAGCGGCAGAGCAAGGCCAATACAGGCCGCACTTTTCTCTGGTCTGGCCTTCACTATTGGGGCTCTCCTACCAATGTTAGCTTCCCTATTAAGTGCTATTACATTGATTATTCCAATGGTCTCAATTAGCTCATTATTGTTTCTTTCGATACTGGGCGCTTTGGCTTCACATACTGGTGGCGCATTAAAACTTAAGGGTAGTTTTCGAGTAACGTTTTGGGGAGCTCTTGCCATGTTACTAACAGCACTTATCGGTTCTTTGTTTGGAGTAGCGGTCTAATAAAAGATGATTATATTTCCAGGCTTGTAATTTTTTTGAAATTCATTAGTCTCATACTGCATTAACTAACAGGTTTTTACTAATGGCAAATCTATGTCTGTTAGAAGCACTATTCATTACTTTAAAAGGATTCTCGATTGAATAATTTTGACCTTGAGCAGGAATTAACATCAGCCTTTAATGAAGATTCTGTTACGCCAAAATTGGCTTTGTATGTAACCCCGATTTGTCCTTACTGCGTATATGTTCAAAACGCCATTTCCAGCATGGGCCTGGATGTCGAAATCCGTAATATCTATACGAAAGAACACTTTGAGGATTTGGTGGCTGCACGCAAACGGGCAACTGTGCCCGTTCTTCGAATTAGTTATCCAGGTGAGGCCAATAAAGAAAAGTGGCTACCCGAATCCAGAGACATTGTTGACTATTTAAAGGGCCTTAAAACGACTTAACTGAGATGAGGCGAGTTAAGTACAGCGAAATTTTTACTACACCAGCTTTTTTTTAAAAACAGCACTTCAGGTTTTTCAACGGCTTTTCTAGCAGTTTTATTTTGCCGAAAGAATCCCGGTCACTTCATCATCTATCAGTTCAAGAATTTGAATTTGCCCACCATAAGCTCGTGACATTCCAACATCAGTCGCCCAGATTTTACCTTCACAATAAGACGTAATTTCAGCATGGCGGGTATGTGCAACTACCATCCGTTTTGCGCCAAGAATACGCAAAGATTCTTCAAGCATTAAACAGGTTCTGGAATCGACTCGAGAAGAAAAATGGCGTGCCCACATCACCCGGTCACTATCATCAACGCGCTGGGAGGAATCGGGCTCGGGAGTATCACCTCTTAACCAGGCACTCACTTCAGCGTTGATATTATCAATACCGTATTCAGCCCAGCGCGGGACCACGCCACCATGAACAAAAATTGTTTCACCAAGGTTTAGCACGACAGGAAATTCTGCAATTCGAACTGCATAGGGCCCTCCGGGCATTAAGGCTGCACCACGTGGCCGTTGATTTGGAGGTAAATGCTGAAGGCGGGGGTCATCAAGATTTAAACCCGATATGTCCTGATAAGCCGGGAAGGGGTTCGGCCCAACCGCCTGGTTATCAACCCGACCGCCCATCACTTCGTGGTTCCCAATCAAGGCAAATACTTTTCCGCCGTATTGTTCTGCCTGTGCTTGAATAGCAAACATAAAATCCAGAACCTCACGCTCATCATCACTTCGGCCTATTAAATCTCCCATCTGAACAATGGTTAGCTCTCCACCAATCCACTCGTTATTTTCATTAGTGGCGCCTGCTAAGCGGAAGACCTGCTGCATGACATTAATATCGGAATGGATGTCACCAATAGCAATCACCCGGTTTGCATTGCCAGTTACCTGTTGCAAAGATTCGCTGGCCTGACCACAAGAAAGCAACGCTAGCAAAGATATAAAAAATATTTTTTTAAATGCCATGAGCTTATTGTCGCGCGATTGAACTCTTCTTGCATAGTTTACTCATATTCAGACATAGGCGGGCATGCGCATACCAAATTTCTATCGCCAAAAACATTATCGACTCGACCAACCGGTGGCCAGTACTTGTTATTGCGTAAGGAGTCCAAGGGATAAACAGCTAATTCACGAGTGTAGGCATGTTGCCAATCTCCTGTACTTATCATGTCGGCTGTATGAGGAGCATTGTGTAAAGGATTATCATCCTTAGGAAACTCGCCGCTGCTGACCCTGTTTATTTCATTGCGGATTTGTTTCATCGCTGCACTAAAGCGATCTAGTTCTGCCAGAGATTCGCTCTCAGTTGGTTCTATCATTAATGTTCCCGGTACTGGAAATGACATGGTCGGAGCATGAAAACCGTAATCGATCAGGCGCTTGGCAATGTCATCTACTGTAACCCCAGACTCTTCCTGTATTGAGCGAACGTCAATAATACACTCGTGAGCTACACGGCCATTGCTTCCACTATAAAGCACAGGAAAATCATTTTTGAGCTGGTTAGCAATATAGTTGGCATTTAATATGGCCACTTCACTGGCTTGCTTTAACCCATTGGCCCCCATCATTTTAATGTACATCCAGGTAATTGGGAGGATTCCGGCACTACCCCAAGCTGCTGAAGCGACTGCGCCAACCTCTCCCTCACCCAACATAGCATGTCCAGGCAAATAGGGTGCTAAATGTTCTGCGACAGCGACCGGGCCTACTCCTGGCCCACCACCGCCATGTGGAATACAAAAGGTTTTGTGAAGATTAAGATGGGACACATCACCACCAAATTTTCCTGGCTGACACAAGCCTACCATTGCATTAAGGTTTGCCCCATCCATATAAACCTGACCGCCATGTTCATGTACAATTTCACAAAGCTCTCTAATGCTTTCTTCAAATACCCCATGCGTTGAGGGATAAGTGACCATGATGGCAGCCAGCTCATTTTTATGTTGTTCGGCTTTTTCTCGAAGATCAGCAAGATCAACATTGCCATTAGCATCGCATTTCACGACCACCACTTTCATCCCGCACATTTGTGCTGACGCTGGGTTAGTGCCGTGAGCGGAACTTGGAATTAAACATATATTACGCTGAGCTTCTCCTCTGGCTTTTTGCCAGGCCCGAATTGCCAACAGGCCTGCATACTCGCCTTGTGAACCGGCATTCGGCTGTAATGAAATAGCGGCATAGCCAGTAATTTTGCACAGCATATCCTCCAGCTCATTAATCATATGCAAATACCCAAGCACTTGATCTTTGGGCACAAAGGGGTGAATCTGCGCAAACTCAGGCCAGGTTATTGGGATCATCTCTGAGGTAGCATTTAGTTTCATGGTGCATGATCCCAGCGGAATCATGGCACGATCTAAAGCAATATCTTTATCCGCCAGTTTACGCATATAGCGCAACATTTCGGTTTCAGAGTGGTGGCTATTAAAAATCGGATGACTGAGAATTTCTCCCTTTCGAGCCATAGCATCTGTTATTCCCGAACTTGCTTCTGCCTCAGCCTCTGCAAAATCTACATTCTGATCACTAAATAATTTCCAGAGCTTTTTAACGTCCTCTATGGTTGTCGTTTCATCCAGAGAAATTCCCAAGCTCGACTCATTAATGATGCGCAGGTTTATCCCTTTTTTATTAGCCCGGCGGTGTATAGCCTCGGTCTCATCGCCTGTTTCCAGTGTTAAAGTGTCAAAGAAGGTATGGTTCTTAATTTTCACATCTGAGTAGTGCAAACCGGCTGCTAATATTGCCGTTAAGGTGTGCACACGCTCCGCTATACGCTTTAAGCCCTGTGGACCATGGTAAACAGCATACATGCTTGCTATTACAGCCAATAAAACCTGAGCGGTACAAATATTACTAGTCGCCTTCTCACGACGAATATGTTGTTCACGAGTTTGCAAAGCCAAACGATAAGCTGCTTTACCTCTACTGTCTTGTGAGACCCCTATCAGCCTGCCTGGTAATGATCGTTTAAAACTTTCTCGTGTAGCCATAAAAGCTGCATGTGGCCCACCAAAACTCAGGGGCACACCAAAGCGTTGGCTAGACCCAATAACCACATCTGCATCCATAGCGCCAGGTGACTTTATTAATAGCAAACTCAATAAATCTGTTGCGACTGTAACCAAAATTTGCTTTTCATGAGCCTGTTCAATGAGCACAGAATAATCAGAAATTTCTCCATCAGCACCTGGATTTTGAATAAGCATTGCAAAACAATCATGCTCCAATGCCTGTTCAGGTTTACCAATTATCAGCTCGATCCCAAAAGCCTCAGCTCTTGTTTTGATGACATCAAGAGTTTGCGGATAACAATTTTCATCGACAAAAAATAATTCAGACTTGGATTTAGTCATGCGCTGGCATAAAGTCATAGCCTCTGCCGCGGCGCTGCCCTCATCCAGTAAAGAGGCATTAGCTATATCCATCCCTGTTAAGTCGCTTACCATAGTCTGAAAATTTAATAAGGCTTCTAATCTCCCTTGTGATA
>Ga0222714_10007120_pt1 | contig 10306 bp, 11 predicted proteins | sample C33_3DmetaG_FD_165048 | JGI IMG/M metagenome (GOLD analysis project Ga0222714, IMG submission 165048) | Estuarine water microbial communities from San Francisco Bay, California, United States - C33_3D | ecosystem: Environmental > Aquatic > Marine > Unclassified | place: USA: California... | reverse complement strand
ACTGACCGCAGCGGCGTGTGGCGATCGCTGTCGTCACTCCTGGCGCTGCGCCTTGGGGCGCTTGCCGATCACGATGTTCAGATCGAGCTGCTTGCCCTCGCGCAGGAACCGGAAGCGGGTACTTGTTCCGGGCTTGAGTTGCGCAATCAGATTGAGCATCGACGCGGTGTCCTTCACCGGTGTTCCGTCGACCTCGAACAGGATGTCTCCGACCCGGACCCCGGCGCGGTCGGCAGGGCCTGCCCGCATCACGCCGGCGATGATCGCACCATCCTTGCGGGGCAGTCGAAAGGCTTCGGCCAGTTCGGGAGTCACGTCTTGCGGCTCGACGCCGATGTAGCCACGGGTGACGCCGCCGGTCTTGACGATTTGTTCCATCACCGTGCGTACGGTCGACACCGGGATCGCGAAGCCAATGCCCATTGAGCCGCCGTTGCGCGAGTAGATCGCGGTGTTGATGCCGAGCAAGCGCCCTTGGGTGTCGACCAAGGCTCCGCCGGAGTTTCCCGGGTTGATCGCAGCGTCGGTCTGGATGAAATTTTCGAACGTGTTGATGCCGAGTTGATTGCGGCCAAGCGCGCTGACGATGCCCATCGTGACGGTCTGTCCGACACCGAACGGATTGCCGATCGCAAGAACCACATCGCCGATCTGTGCCTGGGTGTCGTCGCCGAACGCAACGATCGGTAGGGATCTGAGCGCAATCTTGAGCACCGCCAGATCGGTTTCTGGGTCGGTTCCGACCAGTTTGGCCTTTGCGCGCCTGCCGTCGGCCAGTAACACCTCAATCTCGTCGGAGGATTCAACGACATGGTGATTGGTCAGGATCAGTCCGTCGGCCGATACGATGACGCCGGAACCGAGACTGGACGTTTGCTGCTGTTGCGAAAACTGGTCGCCAAAGAAGCGTCGGAACAACGGGTCGTTGAACAGCGGATGGTTCGGGGTGACTCGCACGGATTTGGTCGTGAAGATGTTCACGACGGCCGGAGTCGCCAGCTTTGCCGCCTTTGCGTATGACAGAATCGAGCTGTCGCGCGAAGCCGGGGCGCTGGCGTCAGGCCGTACGCTCGCGTCGCTGTTCGCAGGGCGTTGCGGGTCGGGTCTGACCAGGCCGGAGGGCGAGACCGCCCATTCCGGTTTGAGTGTTGTGACGATGAACAGCAGGGCCAGGCCGATCGTGACCGCCTGCGCGAACGTCAGCCAAAGGGTTCGAAGCATGAGGAAACTCGGGAAATCGCAGCGCCAGCCTGCCGGCGCGGTTCGTGTGACGCGTGCGCAGATGCAGGGCTTTCTCGACGAGCTGCTGGATGCGGCCCGTTTCACCGATTATTGCCCAAACGGTCTGCAGGTGGAAGGAAAGCCCCGTATCGCCCGTGTGGTCAGCGGCGTGACCGCGAGTGCGGCGCTGATCAGGGCGGCGGCCAAGGCGGGCGCCGATGCGCTGCTGGTGCACCATGGTTACTTTTGGCGTGGCGAGGATCCGCGTCTGCTTGGAACCCGCAGGGAGAGGATCCGGCTGTTGATCGAGCATGACCTGAACCTGTTTGCCTATCACCTGCCACTTGACGCACATCCGGAGCTGGGCAACAACGCGCAGCTCGCCAAGGTGCTCGGATTGCGCGTCGACCGGCGTTTCGGCAAGGACGGCCTGGGGTTCGTCTGCGATCTGGATTCGCCACTGACTCGCGCCGGGCTTGTTGCACGCGTGCGTCGGCGACTTGGGCGAGTGCCGCTCGCCGTCGGCGAGCCGCCAGCGAAAATTTCCCGGGTTGCCTGGTGCACCGGGGCTGCCCAGGACATGATCGAGCAGGCGCATGAACAGGGTGCCCAGGCTTTCATCAGCGGCGAGATCTCGGAGCGGATCACGCACTTTGCACGTGAGGCAGGCATCTTGTACCTGGCTGCCGGTCACCACGCAACCGAGCGCTACGGTGTCCAGGCCGTTGGCCAGGCCCTTGCAGCCCGGTTCGGCATCGAGCATGTCCACATCGACGATCCGAACCCGGTCTGAACGTTCGTTGCGCGAACCGTGCACCACGGCGCTGCGGGAATCCGGCAACCGCTGATCTTCAGGCAGTCTGACTGCGCAGCCGGCCTGGCTCTCGCTAGGGCGCGCGCTGCTTGAGCAGATCACGAATCTCGGCCAGAAGTACCTCGCTGGCCGGTGGGGCGGCCGGCGCAGCCGGTGTGGCCGGTGCCTCGTTTTTCCAGCGGTTCAGGACCTTGACCATCAGAAAGATCACGAAGGCGAGCAGCACGAAATTGACTAGGATCGTGATGAAGTTGCCGTATGCGAACACCGGTATGCCCGCCTTGCGCAGCGCATCCAGCGTCATTGCGGTGCCCTCGGGGACTCGGCCGAGCGGCACCAGCAAGCTACTGAAGTCAAGCTTGCCACCCAGAATCGCCGAGACGACCGGCATGATCACATCATCGACCAGCGAGCTGACGATCTTGCCGAACGCACCACCGATGATCACGCCTACCGCGAGATCCATCACGTTGCCCTTCATCGCGAAGGTCTTGAATTCGTTGAGCATTCCCATGGCGTTTCCTCGTTGGTCAGGGCTTTACAAACTCGCGGCGGCAGCGACTTTCTCGTCCGGGCGAGCGATTCGGAAGGCGGGGCCGAGCGATGGCTTGTGCGACAACCATTGTTTCACGCGATGAGCCCGGAAAGGCGGGATGCGGCGTTTCGTCAGTCTGGGGATGCAGTGGGCCGCCGCAATAAGCTAGAATCTCGAGTTGTTCGCCGTCAGGCCCCGTGCCTGCGTGCCAGTCGATTCTCAGGAACTCCTGCAAATGAGCGATTCCATTCTTCCTGAAGACCCGTCGCGTCGGGCGGCCGTGGTCACCACCTGCGCGGTTGGGGCAGCCGGATCTGCCACCGTGGCCTGGCCGTTTCTGAAGAGCCTGCGCCCGTCCGAGCGCGCTCTAGCCGCCGGCGCTCCCGTCGAAGTCGACATCGCAGATATGGCTCCCGGCGAGCTAAAGCGGGTCGAGTGGCGCGGCAAGCCGGTTTGGGTCGTACGCCGAACCCCGGACATGCTGGCGGCGGTCAAGAAAGACGACGGTAGGGTCGCTGATCCGAAGTCCAGTCGTACGGCATTTCCCACGCCCGAGTACGCGCGCAACGAATATCGGTCGATCAAGCCGGAGTACCTGGTGGTGGTCGGTATCTGTACGCATCTGGGCTGTTCGCCGTCCGACAAGTTCCAGCCCGGACCGCAGGCTTCGCTGCCCGATGACTGGGCCGGCGGTTTCTTTTGTCCCTGCCACGGTTCGTTGTTTGATCTGGCGGGGCGTGTGTTCAGCAACATGCCCGCACCCGATAACCTCGAGGTGCCGCCCCATATGTACCTGTCCGACACCCGCATCCTGGTCGGCGAAGACAAGGCCTGAACGGCGCAGCTACTGAGGAACTGAAACGATGGCTGTCGAGAAACAACTCCCCCCTGGCGCTCCCGGATTGCAAAAGGCGCTGAACTGGGTTGATGCGCGCTTCCCGCTGACCGCAACCTGGAAGGCGCATCTGTCTGAGTACTACGCGCCGAAGAACTTCAACTTCTGGTACTTCTTCGGTTCGCTGGCGATGCTGGTGCTGGTCATCCAGATCCTGACCGGCATCTTCCTGGTCATGCATTACAAACCGGATGCCTCGCTGAATGCCTCCGGGGTGCCGGTCGCGTTTGCAAGCGTCGAGTACATCATGCGCGACGTGCCTTACGGCTGGCTGGTTCGCTACATGCATTCCACCGGTGCGTCGGCGTTCTTCGTCGTTGTCTACCTGCACATGTTCCGCGGCCTGATGTATGGCTCCTATCGCAAGCCACGCGAACTGATCTGGATCTTCGGTTGCCTGATCTTCCTGTGCCTGATGGCCGAGGCCTTCATGGGCTATCTGCTTCCCTGGGGGCAGATGTCCTACTGGGGCGCACAGGTCATCGTCAACCTGTTCTCGGCAATCCCGTTCATCGGGCCGGAACTTTCGGTCTGGATCCGGGGTGACTACGTGGTCAGCGATGCCACGCTGAACCGGTTCTTCTCGTTCCATGTCATCGCGGTGCCGCTCGTGCTGCTTGGCTTGGTCGCCGCGCACATCGTCGCGTTGCACGAAGTGGGCTCGAACAATCCGGACGGAGTGGACATCAAGGCCAAAAAGGATGCCAACGGTGTTCCGCTCGACGGCATCCCGTTCCATCCGTATTACACGGTGCATGACCTGCTCGGTGTTTCGGTGTTCCTGATCGTGTTCTCGGCGGTGGTGTTCTTCGCGCCCGAGTTTGGTGGTTACTTCCTCGAGTACAACAACTTCATCCCGGCCGATCCGCTCAAGACCCCGCCGCATATCGCGCCGGTCTGGTATTTCACCCCGTTCTACTCGATCCTGCGCGCCACCACCGAAGACTTCCTGCTGTTCTGGATGACCCCGTTCCTGATCATCTATGCGCTGCTGACCTTCGTCGGTTCGCGCAACGGCGCAAGCCGACTGATCGGACCGGTCGCCAGCCTGGCGCTGATTGGCGGTTTTCTGCTGGTCGAGGCCAAGTTCTGGGGTGTGGTCGCGATGGGTGCGTCGGTGATGATCTTCTTTGCGCTCCCCTGGCTCGACAACAGCCCGGCCAGATCGCTGCGCTATCGCCCGGGCTGGCACAAATGGGTCTACGGCATCTTTGTGTCGATCTTCATCGTGCTCGGCTACTTTGGCGTGCTCGCGCCGTCGCCGATCGGTAATCTGATTTCCAAGATCGGCACGCTGCTGTATTTCTCGTTCTTCCTGCTGATGCCTTGGTGGAGCCGGATGGGCGAGTTCAAGCCGGTGCCGGATCGCGTTACCTTCGAAGCGCACTAAGGTCGTCGGAGCTTGGAAAAGAGATGAAAAAGATCTTCAGAATCGCTGCTGCGCTGCTCACCTTCGCCAGCCTATCCACTGCTCAGGCCGCGGGTGGTGGTTATCCGTTGGATCACTTCCCGGTCGAGAAGCTCACCGATCAGGCAGCGCTGCAGCGCGGTGCCAAGCTGTTCGTCAACTACTGCCTGAACTGTCATGCAGCGTCATCGATGCGCTACAACCGGCTGACCGACATCGGTCTGACCGACGAGCAGATCAAGGCGAATCTTCTGTTCACGGCCGACAAGGTCGGCGAGCAGATGAAAATTGCAATGGCACCGGCCGATGCCAAGTCCTGGTTTGGTGCGCTGCCGCCCGATCTGTCGATCATCACACGGTCGCGATCTTCTTCGGACGGTTCGGGTTCCGACTGGCTCTACACGTATCTGCGTACCTACTACCGCGATGCATCCCGCCCGACGGGCTGGAACAACGCGGTGTTCCCGTCGGTCGGCATGCCGCATGTGCTGTGGCAGTTGCAGGGCGCGCGTGGCGCGACGATCGAAGAGGTCCGCGCAGTCAAGGACGCCAAGACCGGGCAGGCCAGCGGTTTCCAGAAGACCGTCACCACGATTGAACCGTCCGGGCTGTCGAGTACGGCGGTCACCAAGATCGCCGATGGGAACCCGCATGAGGGCCGGACGCTGACGCTGGGCAAGGCGCAGGGCGGTCAGATGTCTCAGCCGCAGTACGACGAAGCGATCGCCGACCTGGTCGCCTATGTCACCTACATGTCTGACCCCACCGCCAAGACGCGCACTCGCATGGGTGTCTGGGTATTGATCTTCCTCTCGTTCTTCACGGTTCTTGCCTGGTGGCTGAACCGCGAGTACTGGAAGGACGTCAAGTAAGCATTGGCAATCGCCACGCCGGGGTGAGCCGAAGGCAGGCTCACCCTGATTTTTTTCTGGAATCGAAAGACTCAAGGAGCCGCTCGCCATGATGGTCTTGTATTCGGGCACAACCTGCCCGTTCAGCCAGCGCTGCCGCTTCGTGCTGTTCGAGAAGGGCATGGACTTTGAGATCCGTGACGTCGATCTCTACAACAAGCCCGAAGATATCTCGATCATGAATCCGTACGGACAGGTCCCGATTCTCGTCGAGCGTGACCTGATTCTGTACGAATCGAACATCATCAACGAGTACATCGACGAGCGGTTTCCGCATCCGCAGCTGATGCCGGCAGACCCGGTGATGCGTGCACGGACTCGCCTGTTCCTGTTCAACTTCGAGCGCGAGCTGTTCATTCATGTGCAGCAACTCGAGCGACGGGACCATCACAAGGACGCGGGCAAGCAGATGGACCGTGCCCGTCAGCAGATCCGTGACCGTCTGACGCAGCTCACGCCGATCTTCATGAAGAACAAGTACATGCTTGGCGATGATTTCTCGATGCTCGACGTCGCGATCGCGCCTTTGCTCTGGCGTCTGGATCACTACGGGATCGAGATGCCGAAGACAGCGGCGCCGCTGTTGCGCTACGCTGAGCGTCTCTTTTCGCGGCCAGCGTACATCGAGGCGCTGACCCCGTCCGAAAAGGTGATGCGCCGCTAACGCGCACCCGCCGCAACCTGACGCCATCGCTGATCGAGAATGTCCGAGACTTCGACCAAACCCTATCTGATTCGTGCCATCCACGAGTGGTGCACGGACAACGGGTTTCGGCCGTATCTGGCGATTACGGTCGACTCACGCACGGTCGTGCCCAGAGAGTTCGTGCGCAATGGCGAGATCGTGCTGAACGTGTCGGTCGATGCGACGAACCGCCTGCAACTTGGCAACGAGCTGATCGAATTCGAAGCGCGTTTCAATCAGGTGGCTCGCGATATTTCGGTTCCGATCGACAATGTCAGTGCGATCTATGCGGCCGAAAACGGACAAGGCATGGCGTTCGAGGTCAAGGCTGCGAGCGAAGATCGTGCGGACGATCCGCAGGTCGATGTGCCCGCAAACAACGCGGACGAGCCGACGTCGCCACGCGCGCCGGCGCTGTTATCTGCAGTGCCGGCGGCATCTCAGGGCGCCAAGCCGCCTGACGAGGAACCACCACCACCGGGTCGTCCCAGGCTCACACGTATCAAATAAGCCGGCTTAGCTCAGTTGGTAGAGCAGCGGTTTTGTAAACCGAAGGTCACGGGTTCGAATCCTGTAGCCGGCACCAAGAACGACAAGGCCCGCATCTGCGGGCCTTGTCATTGAATGCGCGAGCTTGTGCAGATGGTGTTCAACGAGAACGCGCTGCCTGCATGGCAATGGGCCCGGGCTTTGCGTCAACTGCCGCTAGCCTCGGCAACCTTGTTTGCTACATTGTCGTAGAGCGCACCAAGGTTGACACCTAGCGCCGTCACCGCAAGAACGATCGCGACCGCGATCAAGCTGCCGATCAGAGCGTATTCAATTGAGGTCACCCCGCGTTGCCTGCGGGTCGGAGCGGGTAGGTGCCGCAGGGAAATCTGATTCGACATGTTTGTGTCCTCCGGTCTGATTCGCTCGATACGAATAAGTCCTCTTGCATGTTGTTGGAAAGCACCGCAATCAGTTCATGGTACACGTCGGTCTTTCACCCGGTCTATCCTTGACGCCATGCGCCTCGAGCATGAGGCCTGCAAGTGAAGCGCCAATCTAGTGCTTAGCCATGCGAATCACCATCCTTGACGATTATTTCGATACCGTCCGCACGCTGCCCTGTTTTAGCCTGGTGGATTCGCATCAGGTGCAGATCTGGAATGATCATGAGCAGGATAGCGAGCGCTTGGTTGCGCGCTTGCGAGAGTCCGAGGCCTTGGTGTTGATCCGTGAGCGAACGCGGATTGAGGCGAAAGTGCTCGATCGACTGCCTCGCCTGCGCCTGATCAGCCAACGCAGCGTCTACCCGCATATCGACATTGCAGCTTGCACCCGCAACGGCGTCGTGGTGTCGAGCGATCAGCATCCCGATACTCCGTCAGTTGGCACTGCGGAACTGACCTGGGGACTGGTGTTGGCGGCAGCGCGTCAAATTCCCCAGCAAATGCAGGCTTTGCGTGAAGGGCGCTGGCAGATCGGTGTGGGGCGCACCTTGCGCGGCAAGACTCTGGGTATCTACGGATTCGGCCGCATCGGTGCCGAGGTGGCCGCCTATGGCAAGGCGTTCGGCATGCATGTGCTGGTGTGGGCGCGCGACGAAGCCCGTCAGCGAGCCGCGTCGCTGGGCTACCAGGCGGCCGCAAGTAAAGAGCAACTCTTCAGGCAGGCTGACGTGTTGTCGCTGCATTTGCGCCTGAATGCGCATACCCGCGCAATCGTCGCAGCCACGGATCTTGCGCTGATGAAACCCGATGCGGTGCTGGTCAACACCAGCCGGGCAGCCCTGCTGGAGCCGGGCGCGCTATTGCAGGCCTTGCGCGCCGGTCGCCCCGGCATGGCTGCGATCGATGTCTACGACGAAGAGCCGTTGCGAAATCCGGATGACCCCTTGCTGCAATTGGACAACCTGGTCTGCACGCCGCACATCGGATACGTGACGCGTGACGACTACGAACTGCAGTTTCGGGCGATTTTCGAGCAAATTCTGGCGTTCGAGCGCGGCTCCCCGATCAATGTCGTCAATCCGGAGGTGCTGACGCCACGCCCGGCCTAAGCTGATGCGCGCTGTTCGGCAGATAGCTGGCACACGCCCGTGTGCCAGGCAGCCTACCCGGCGCGTGGAACTTTGCTTCGTGACCTTTGCTTCGCAACATCAGGCCGATTCGGCATCGAACGCAAGACTGGCCTGGCCGATTCCGTCGAAGCTGACCTCGACCAGGTCGCCTGGAGCCACCGGCATGATTCCGCTCCAGGCGCCAGTGGTGATCAGATCCCCCTTGCGCAGGCCACCGTAGCGTTGCGCCGCATGTTCGACGAGCCAGCGCATGGTCCATAACGGGTCGCCGACCGGGTGCGTGCCAATCGTGTCGGCGGCGATATGACCGTTCACCTTGACGATGCAGCGCTGGGTACTCCAATCGCGCAGCCCGAACGGCACCAGATCTCCGACAACCAGCGCGCCATGCAGCTGTAGATCGGCGAGCTTGTTCGGCCCCGAGATCTCCGTGCCTTGCGCAAAGCGCGAGTCCACCACCTCGATCGTCACGCAGATTGCATCAAAGCAACTCGCGATCGTCGCCTGGCTGGCATTCGCCGCGAGCAGCTCCTTGAGGTCGCCGGCAAGCCGGAACGCCAGTTCTGCCTCGATGCCCAGGCGCGGCATCGCGGTGGGGGCGATTCGCGCGGGTGAACTGAGCAGGCCGGCATCCGGCAGCGGAGCGGCGGTGGGTGTTGACGCACGACCCTGCGTACCAACCTTCCAGGCTCTCGGACGCGAGTCCTTGAACCAGCCGCCCAGGCGGGCACAAACGTCCTGGACCGCGTACGCCTCTTCGTTCGAGGTGACCGCGAAGTGCGAACCGGTGATGGGCGTTGCATGGGCCCTCGCTTCGAGCAAAAGGGCGGCGAGTCGGTCGATTTCGTTCGTATTCATCGTGCGTGCATCCGCAAGGGCGGGCGTACGCCCGGATCGTGTCGCTTGGTCAAAGCTTGCTTGTAGCCGAAAAATCGATGCTCGTAAAAGCTGCTATCGTTCAAACGGGTCAGCGCTAGTTGCTCCTGGCCCACACGAGTCCGATTCGGATTGAACTTGCGAGATGAACCGACACGACATTGAAGCCCCGGCCTCGGCCCCGTCGATGCCCGATCCGTCGTCTGCGGTTGTGCGCTCCGACACCTCAAGCGGCGGTGAAGCACCCTTCGATCAGCACGCAGACGCTTCTGGTTCGCACACGCGCGAGGATGCCGAGATCGCCGAGGCTGGGCGGGTGCCTGAGGCTGGTCCTTTGATGCCATTCAGGATGCGCCACGCATTGGCGGCCTGGCTTGGCGCTTTTGTGGTCATTGCGGGCACCTGGAATCTTTTCGAGTACCAGGACCTGTTGTTTGCATTCGCGTCCCTGGGGGGCTCGACGGTCGTTTTGTTCTCCATGCCTGAGAGTCGAATGGCGCAGCCCCGCAGCCTGTTCGGCGGGCATGCCATTTCCGCGGTGATCGGTCTGCTGATGCTGGGATGGTTCGGTGCCAATACCTGGACGATCGCGGCGGCCGTGGCGACCGCACTGGCCGTGATGCAACTGACCGGCACCACGCACTCACCGGCAGGAGCGAACCCGATCATCATCATGAGCAGCGCAGTCAGCGCTCCGGTTCTGATGCTGAACCTCGGGGTTGGTTTGCTGGTGCTTTGGCTGGTTGCGGTCGTCTTGCTGAACGGACTGCGTATCAGTCCGTACTGCCGCTATGTGCATCGTCAGCTGCTCGACACGATGCGCCGACTCCCGGGTGCTTTCCGAAGCAGGCGTCATCGCGCTTCCTCGGGTTCGCCTGCCGAATCTTCCTCTCTAT
>Ga0222714_10007119_pt1 | contig 10307 bp, 11 predicted proteins | sample C33_3DmetaG_FD_165048 | JGI IMG/M metagenome (GOLD analysis project Ga0222714, IMG submission 165048) | Estuarine water microbial communities from San Francisco Bay, California, United States - C33_3D | ecosystem: Environmental > Aquatic > Marine > Unclassified | place: USA: California... | reverse complement strand
CGACCGGCCTTCGACGCGGCCCTTCGCGGCGGTGACGGCGAACGATCCCGACGGCAACGTCTTCGATCTGTCACAGGCCGATTCGAAGAACCTCGCCCATGTCTATACCGAGAACACGGGCGACGCGCAGAGCCGCTACATCAGCCACATCGCCATCCGCACCGTTCACCCCGACGAGATGGCGCGTTTCTACACGGATGTTTTCGAACTGACGCCGCAGAATGCCGCAGCGGGCGATCCCAATCACTACTTGACCGACGGGCACGTGACGCTGGTGATCATTCCCTGGGATATCCGCAACTACGTCCAGCAGAACATCCTTCTGCCCTCGATCGATCACATCGGCTTTACGGTCGAAAGCATCGACAAGCTGAAGGCGGATCTGGAAGAGGCGGTGGACATCAACCCCGTGCTCAACCCCGTTCCTTTCGGGCGCGGCAAGGAAGGCGGCAACCGGCTGGCGCTTCTGAAGAAGCAGTGTCCTTACGGGGAATTCTTCATGTCCGATCCCGACTACACGCTTCTGGCCGTGCGCGAGCGCCAGTAATCCGGCGCCGATCGTTCGGGGCGGGGATTAGGAGCGCCGGCTGGCGGTCGAATTGCGCGGCGTTCCGGCGCGCCAGGACGATGACGTCTTGCACTTGGGGCAGACCCGCTCGCCCGACCACGCGCTCTGAAACGGGGTCTGGCAGGAGAGGCACTTTCGGACCTTGAGGGTGACGTCCCCTTCTTCCGCGGTCGGCGTTTTTTCGTAACTCATGGGAGCGCTTTCTCCGCCCAGGGCGGCGTCGGAGGGGGGGCCAATCAAACTAGCAAGGTTGGGCAGATTTTCCTAAGTAAATCGCCGAAAACCGCGCTTATCACTGAAATATTTCCTGATATTATTCGGTTTTTCCTGCCGGAAATATTTGTGCCCATGCCGGAAAAACTTGCTATTTCATCCCGTTGGGCGCATATAGGCGCCGTGATGGCTCCACAGCTATTTTGACGATGCCTTTACAGCCTCAGGGCTGAATATCTTCTTTCAAATCGTTGTGTGAACTCTCGCCCCGGTCGGAAAGACCTTCGGTCGGGCAACACAAGAATTTGGAAGCAAGACAATGGCTAAAGGTACCGTAAAATTCTTCAACACTGCCAAGGGCTTCGGCTTCATCTCCCCCGATGATGGCTCCAAGGACGTGTTCGTCCACATTTCCGCTCTGGAAGCGGCTGGCATCCCCAGCCTGCGCGAAAACCAGAAGGTCAGCTTCGACGTTCAGCCGGATGCGCGCGGCCCCAAGGCCGTGAACATTCAGGCGGAGTAGTGACGCGGGAGCCTGGCTCCCGCTCCGAATGAAAAAGTCCCGCGGTCGCGCAAGCGTTGTTTCAAAGCTTTGCCGCCGCGGGATTTTCTGCTTTCTGACCTGAAGCCTCGCCCGTTTACGTCCGCATGAGGACGGCGGGAAGGGGTTGCCCGCGCTCGCGGGCTTTGTGCCCTTGACCGAAAATTAGGAAATCATGGCCCGCAAAACGAACTACAACTTCGACAAGCGCCAGCGCGAAATTCAGAAGAAAGAAAAGAAGGCCGCGAAGCTCGAAGCGAAGCGGTTGAAGGCCGAAGAGCGGAAAGACGACAAGGCGCCGGACGAACAGGGCGCCTTGGACAGTTCCGGCGAAACCGGCGAAATCAGGTAATTTTGCGAGGGGCGGTTGTTCGGCCGACCCTATTTTTTCGAACGATCCTTTTCGGCCGCTTCCTTTTCAGCGGCTTCTTTTTCAGCCGCTTCCTTGGCGAGCCTGAGATTGCGCAGCCGTGCCGTATGATCGGCGCGCGCCTGTTCGGCCTTGGCTTTTTCGATCAGGAACTGCTTGTCGACCCGTTCGCTCGCCGTGAAATATTTTTCGGCTCTCGATTTCGCGGATTTGACCATGATGACGCCTTCCTACCTGCCAGGCAGGTAAATGGATAAAAGCCGGGGGAGGAGGCGGCGGGTTTAAGGCCGCCGCCGTCGGCCCTAGTCTACGGACGCGATATTTTCCGCCGACATCTTGCCGTTGCGCCCGGTCTCCAGCTCATAGGTCAGCTTCTGGCCTTCCCTGAGGGTGGCGAGGCCGGCCCGCTCTACCGCCGAGATATGGACGAAAGCGTCCTTGGAGCCATCATCGGGGGAGATGAAGCCGAAGCCGCGTTCGGCGTTGAAGAATTTCACGGTACCTTGAGGCATATCGAATCTTTCTAGAGAAGTTGCCGCCCGGACGCGCCTGCGTCGGGGCTGATGAGATCTCGCCGGTCATTGAACGGCAAACGACGCCCGTGCCGGGCCATCGGGCCCGTGCGGGGAGAATTGCCAAGTCATGGGGAGGCGTTCACGCCGTCATGTGGTCACGTTTGACCCGCCGAATACAAGGGAATTCGGCCTTTGCCCGCGCTTGCGGGCGAATAGCTCAAGGTCTTCAGTGGGATGCTGTTCAGGGCCGGAACGCCGAAGATCGGTCAGTGGGTCAGCATTCCGGTGGGCAGGGGCGGCCAGTCGGGCATGGCGAGCCAGAGCCGCAGCAGCAGGCGCTTGCGATCCAGCTCCGGGAAATCCTCGAATTCGGTGCGCCCGTGCAGCGTGACCCGGTTGTTGAGGAATTGCAGGTCGCCCGGTTCCAGCATCATCCGGTGCACGAGGCCGTCACGCTCGGAGATTGTCCTGAAGACCTCGAGTGCTTCGCCCGCGCGGGGATCGTCTTCGAGCCGGTCGTGGGCGAGCGATCGCGCCATTGGCCGCGCGTGGAAATTGCACACCAGCCTGTCGCCGACGGTCCCGAAGACGGGAACGCGGTGGCCGGTCGTGGGCGCTTCGCCGGAGGATTCCGGTTCCGAGTGGCGGCAGTAAAAGCCGCGGTACAAAAGCCCCATCAGGTCGGGCCGTTCGGCAAGAACGGCGTTGTGAATGGCGAATGAACTGGCGACCAGGCTTTCGCCGCCAACTTGCGCTTTACGCATGCTCAAGAGCCCGACGACATCGGTCGAATCGATATGCAGGTTGAGGGCGAGCGGCGAACGGTAGGCGCGGCGCGCATCACCCGTGTGGGTCATGTCCATGACTTCGCCGATCACGTCGCCGCGGTAGCTCTGCGCGACGGCGCGACCGACATGGGCGCCGATGCCCCACAGCAGCAGTTCCGTATCGGCGCGGTCGTAGTGCTCAAGCGGCAGGCCCCGCAGCAGGCAGAGCCCCGGCCCGTCGGCGAGCAGGCTTTTGACCCGCGCCATATCGCGCGCCAGTGACGGTAGCGCGAAATCCTGCGCTGTCACCTGCGCGAGCGGCTTGCCCATTGTCTTGACGCGGGCGATGGCGGCGTCGATTTCGGCAAGCCCTTCGGCGCCGACGCGGATGATCCAGTCCTTGCGCGCGGCAAGCTCGCGCGCCGTCCATACCCAGGGCGCTGAAACGGGTGCGGGGACTGTGGCGGTGGTCATCGGGTCCTCCCGTCGGCAACGGCGTTCATTGTGAGGTGTGTCGCCGCCCGATTCAACATGGCCCGCGCAAGGAAGAAAAATCCGTGCTACGCCTGATCACGGTTTTTTGGATAACGGGGGGAGCAAGATGCGTGCGCTCGTCTGCGATCACTGGTGCGATTACAACGACCTGACCGTGCGGAATTTTCCCGCGCCTGAGCTGCGCCCGGGTAGCGTGCGCGTTCGCGTCGCGGCGGCGGGGGTCAGCTTTTCGACCCAGATCGTCGTCGCCGGCAAATACCAGCGCAAGCCGCCCTTGCCCTTCGTTCCCGGCACCGACATCGCCGGAACGGTGATCGAGGTTGCCGCGGGCGTCACCGGTCTTGCCCCCGGCATGCGGGTGTTTGCGCCCGTCGACTGGGGCGGCTCGGCCGAGGAAGCGGTGGTCGATGCGATCCACGCGATGGAACTGCCAGAAGGTCTCGATCTTGCCGCGGCGGCGGCGCTGCCGGTCAGCTACTCGACGGCGGCCAGCGCGCTGATGTGGCGGGCAAAGCTTCAGAAGAACGACTGGGTCCTCGTCCATGGCGCGGGCGGCGGCGTCGGCCTTGCGGCTGTCGAGATCGCCAAGGCGCTGGGTGCGCGCGTCATCGCGCGCGCGGGCCGCGACAAGCACGAGGTACTGCTCGCGCGCGGAGCGGATGCGGTCGTCGACAGCGCGGCGCCATCCTTCCGTGACGAAGCGCTCAAAATCTCGGGCGGCGGCGTCCAGGCCGTGCTCGATCCGATGGGCGGGCCGATCTTCGACGAAAGCCTGCGTTGCCTCGCCGAAGGCGGCACGCTGGTGACCATCGGCTACGTCAGCGGCGAGATTCCGTCCGCCGCCGCCAATATCCTGATGCTCAAGAACATCGCCGTCGCGGGCCTCAACTGGGGCCTCTACATCGGCTGGTCGCCCGGCGACAACCGGCAGGTCTACGCGCCGCGTGCGCGCGCCCTGTGGGCGCAACTGGTCGAATGGTGGCAGGCGGGCAAGATCAATCCTACCGTGCACGCGAGTTTCCCGCTTGCCGAGTTCCGCGCCGCCATGGCCGAGGTGCGCGAACGCCGCGCCGTCGGGCGCGTCGTCCTGTTGCCGCAGGAATAAAGCCGTGTCCGCCTACTTCCCGGACCCGGGCTTCGCCGTGTCGATGGCCGAGGCCTTGTCGCCGCCCGCCACCGAATAGCGGATCGGCACCTTGCGCGTCTTGAGAAACTGTTCGAGGGTTTCGCCGCGCATGCTGGCGTAGATTTCCGGGTTGGAGACGCCGATCAGCGCCGCCATCTTTTCCAGCACGAAAAAACTGACGCCCATGCGGATCATCTCGATCCACTTGCGTTCGCGGATCATCGCGCGTTCTTCAGCCGTCAGCTGATATTCATCGGCCAGCGCGTCGAAGTCTTCCAGGAAGCGCTTGCGGTGCGCGGGCTCGACGATGCGGTGCAGGAAATCGTTGATGCGATAGCACTTGAAGCTGCGTTCCAGGGTGAAGGGATATGTTCCCTTGATCTGGTCGGCGCCGGCGAATTCACGGCCGATGTGCTCGCGATAGGATTCTGTTGCGACCGGGTCGGGATCGCCGCCCGTGTCCTCGAACACCAGGGTGGCGAGGTTCGTCACCGACGGTGCGTAGGTCTGGGAATGGATCTTTTTGACCTTGCCTGAAAGTGCGCCGCGCATGATCAGCCAGGTAATTACTTCCGATCCTTCCATGCCGCCGAGGGTGGCGAATTCGGCAACGCGCTTTTCAGTGAGCTTTTCGGGATCGGTTTCGAGAAGGCGCAGGAATTCGTTGTCCCATTCCTCGTTCAGGAAACCGGCACGCTCGCCATGCACCTGGTGCGAAAGGCCGCCGGTGGCGAAGATGGCGACGCGCAGGTTGTCGTCGGGGAAGCTTTCGATCGCCTTGCGCAGGCTCTTGCCCAGCTTGTAGCAGCGCCGCGCATTGGGCGTGGGCACCTGCAGCACGCCGACCTGAAGCGGCACGATGCTGCCGGGCCACGGGCCGTTTTCATCGCCCATCATGGACATGGGCGACAGGCAGCCGTGATCGAGCGCCTTGCGCTGGAAGAACGACATGTCGAATTCATCGGCCATCAGCGCCGCGCCGATGTGGCGGGCGAGCGCCGCATGGCCCTTGGCCGGCGGCACCTTGCGCGGCCCGCCGCCTTCGTCGGCCGGCGGATAGATATCGCCGACGCCCAGCGCGAAGGCCGAGTAATGGTCGAAGAAGAACGACGTTACGTGGTCGTTATAGATAAGGAAGAAAACGTCGATTTTCTTTTCGTGCACCCATTTCCGGATTTCGGCGAAGCCCGCGAAGATCGGCGCCCAGGCCGGATCGTTCTGCTTGTTGGTGTCCTTGGCGAAGCCGATTGTCGGCGAATGGGAGGCACCGATGCCTCCGACGATCCTGGCCATGGCCGTGGTCTCCTCGCTGGGTGGTCAGCCTCAGGATATGGCACCGGCGGCGGATATCAAAACGCCGTTTCGGCGTGCAGGGCAGGGGGTTACGGGCACTACATTTCCTGTAGCGGATTGCTACGTCCCGCGCAGTATCTGCAAATCCGGTCCCTGCCTAGGGTGTCTCCGTCAGCCACGCTGGTGGCAACAACCGATAAGGAGACAGACCATGCTGAAGCGCTATCTCGTTGAACGTGAAATTCCCGGTATCGGCAAGATGTCCATGGACGATCTCTGCCGGACGGCCGAGAGCTCGAATCAGGCCCTTGCCACTCTTTCGCCCAAGGTACAGTGGACCCATTCGTTCCTGGGCGAAGACCGTGCCTATTGCATCTACTTCGCCGAGAACGAAGATCTCGTTCGCCGCCACGCCGAGATCATCGGCCTGCCGGCCAACCGCATTGTCGAGGTTCCGCGCATGATCGATCCGACCACGCCGTAAGCCGAGCGGCTGGAATTCCTGGGTGCCGGGCCGGTGCGATTGTCGCGCCGGCCCGCCGCAGCTTTGTTCAGATGCGCTGGTCCAGCTTCTGCACCTTGCGGAGATCCGGAAACAGGCGCGTCCACAGCGCGGTAACGGCGAGCGTTGCGGCACCGCCCACGACCACCGCCGGGACCGTGCCGATCAGCCCCGCCATCATGCCGGCGCGGAAATCGCCGAACTCGTTCGACGTGGTGACGAAGACGGAGCTGACTGCGCCCACGCGCCCGCGCATGTCGTCGGGGGTTGCGAGCTGGATCAGGGTCTGGCGCACATAGACGCTGACCATGTCGGCCGCACCCATGACAAACAGGGCGAACAGCGACAGCGGGAACCAGGTCGAGACGCCGAAGGCGACGGTGCCTGCGCCGAACAGCGCTACCGACCAGAACATCGTAGCCCCCGCATGCGAGCGCAGCGGGTGGCGCACCAGCCACAGCGAACACACGACGGCGCCGACCGCGGGGGCCGCGCGCAAGAGGCCGAGGCCCTGCGGCCCCACCTTGAGGATATCGATGGCGAAGATCGGGTAGAGGGCGACGCAGCCGCCGAGCACGACGGCGAACAGGTCGAGCGAGATGGCGCCGAGCACCACCGGCTTCATCTTTATGTAAAGCAGCCCGCCCAGCACGCTGGTCCAGGTCACCGGCTCGCGGCGGCGTTCCTGGCTGCGGTTGGAAATCATCCCGGTGAGGACGACGCTGACGGCGATGAGCACGGCGGAAACGCCATAGGTCACATCGGCGCCGAGGATCAACACGGCGCCGCCCACCGCAGGCCCGCCGACCGACGCCACCTGCCATGCCGAGGACTGCCAGGCGACGGCATTGGCGAGGTCCTTTTCATGGACGAGGTTCGGCATCATCGCCTGTCCGGCGGGCGTGATGAAGGCGCGCGCGACGCCGATGCCGATCAGCAGCCCGAAGATCGGCCAGGTATTGTCGGTGCCGATGACCGCAAGCGCACAGAGCCCGGCGGCAAACAGGAAATCGGCGGCAAGGCAGATCTGAATGATGGTCTTGCGGTCATAGCGGTCGGCGATCTGGCCGGTCACCAGCACGAGGCTGATGGCGGGCAGGAACAGCGACAGCCCGATCAGGCCGAGGTCGAAGGGATCGCGGCTGATGGCGTAAACCTGCCAGGCCACCGCCACCGCCTGCATCTGCATGGCGATGGTCGAAAGAAACCGCGAAAACCAGTAGAGCCGGTAGTCGCGGTAGCCGAAGGCGGCAAGGCTTCGCTGTTTGGGGGCGTCAGTCATGGCACGATCTCTTTTCTTCGCGCCCGCATCTACGCCAGTCGTAATGTCATGTGCGCTTCGAGGGTCTTATATCACGCGGCGGGCGCCGGTTGCGCGCCGCGTACCAGCTTGCCCGGCAGCTCGCCCGTCGCTTCGCCGTCGCGGTAGACGGTACGGCCCGACACGATGGTGGCGACGTAGCCGTGTGCCTTCTGCAGGAGGCGCTTTCCGCCCTCGGGCAGGTCGTGGACCATGTAGGGGCGTTCGAGCCGCAGGTTGTCGAAGTCGATGACGTTGATATCGGCCTTGTAGCCCGGCGCGATCACGCCGCGGTCATTCAGTCCGACCAGTGCCGCCGTATCGGCGGTTGCGCGCTTGATCAGCCAGCCGAGGTCGAAACGGCGGTTGCCGACATCGCGCCCCCAGTAGGTCAGCAGGAAGGTCGAAAAGCTCGAATCGCAGATGGAGGCGACATGGGCGCCGCCGTCGCTGACGCCGATCACCGACAGCGGGTTCTCCATCAGCTCCCGGCAGCCGTCGAGGCTGAAGTAGCCGTAACCCGAATTAGGCGAGAACAGCATGGCGTGGCCGTCGTCTTCGAGCATCAGGTCGAAGGCGACCTCGAAGGGGCTGCGCCCTTCGGCGCGCGCGCGGTATCCGACGCCGCTCTCGCGCGGCGGCGCGTAGTTGGGCGGGTCGCCCAGCGGGAACATGTAATCGAAGTTCTGCACGCGCTTGACCAGGGCGTCGTCCTTCTCATCCGCCTGCTCGGCGAGCAGGCGCTTGCGGAAGGCCGGATCGCGGAAGGCGGCCACTTTCTTTTCCAGCGGCTGGTCGGCGATGGCGCGGAAGGACGGGTGGTAGCAGAACGGATGGCGCGACATGTCGAGCCCGAACATGGTGCCGAGCGGGCGCGGAATGACCTGGGCGCGCATCGGCAGACCGTCGGCCACGGCTGCTTCCATCATCGCCATGACGTGGCGCCAGCCTTCGGGGTCGCGGATGCGCTGCAGCACGGTCAGGGACATGGGGCGGCCGGAGGCTTCGACCATTCCGCGCACCACGGCAAACTCGCGTTCGCGCTCGGCGGCATCGGGGCTGAGGTTGACGATCATCTGCAGCACGCCGCGCCCGGCATCGGCCAGCCCGCAGCTGATGCCCGCCAGTTCATCGGCGCAGGCGCCGTGGGACGGAATGAATTCGCCCGCGGGCGTGCGGTGGTTGTCCGAAAGCGAGGTCGAAAAACCGAAGGCGCCTGCTTCCATCGCTTCGCGCGCAAGGGCGCGCATCTGCGCGATGTCGTCGGCATTGGCCATCTCGCGGCGCACGGCGCGCTCGCCCATGACATAGACGCGCAGCGCCGAATGGGGCAGCTGGGCGCAGACGTCCATGTCGTGGCGGCGGCGCTCCAGCGCGTCGAGGTAGTCGGGAAAGCTCGACCAGTCCCAGGTGAGGCCTGCGCGCAGCACGGGGCCGGGAATGTCCTCGACCCCTTCCATCAGTTCGATCAGGGTTTCGCGGTCGCCGTCGCGCACCGGCGCGAAGCCGACGCCGCAATTGCCCATCACCGTCGTCGTCACCCCCTGCCAGCCCGACGGCAGCAGGCGTTCGTCCCAGATCACCTGCGCGTCGTAGTGGGAATGGACATCGACGAAGCCGGGCGTGACGAGAAGGCCGCGGGCATCGATTTCCTCGCGCCCCGATCCCGTCACCTTGCCGACGGCGGCGATGCGCCCGTCCTTGACGGCGATGTCGGCCTCGAACGGCGCGCCGCCCTTGCCGTCGGCGACGGTTCCCTTGCGGATGACCAGATCGTATGTAGCCGTCATGGCGGCGTTTCCCTGTCCCGTGTTTCTTGATTGCCGTACAGTTCAAACCCGCCGCCCACTTCTGTCAATTAGGGACTGGCAGGGCCGAAAGGGGCCCATATCAAGGGGATAGGGCGCGGGGGCAACATTATCCTTGGCAAAATCCCCGTCACCTGCCATCTACGTCGCGCATCCATATCTGCCGCCAGTCCGAAGGGTTGATCCGAGCCATGAGCGAATCCACGTTTGACGTCCTGATCCTCTCAGCCAGGAGCGAGGCCAAGGGCATCCTGTCCTTCGAACTGCGCGCGCCGGGTGGCGGCGATCTGCCCGCCTTCACCGCCGGATCCCATATCGACGTTCATCTGCCCAACGGTATTACCCGCTGCTATTCGCTGGTCAATTCCCAGGCCGAGCGCGATCGCTACGTCATCGCCGTGTCGCTCGATGCCAACAGCAAGGGCGGCTCGCGCTACATGTTCGAAAGCCAGCTCGTCGGCCAGACCATCAAGGCGGGCAGTCCGCGCAACAATTTCCGCCTGGTCGAGGATGCGCCGCACACGGTGCTGATCGCGGGTGGCATCGGCATCACGCCGATGCATGCGATGATCATGCGGCTTGAAGAGCTCGGCAAAAGCTGGGAACTGCATTACGGCGTGCGCGAGCGCGCGGCGGCGGCCTTCCGCGCGGAGCTTGAGGCGCTGGAAGCGGCCCGCCCCGGCCGCGTGCATTTCAATTTCGATGTCGAGGACGGCCACATGCTGGACGTCGCGGGCGTGGTCGCCGCGGCGCGTCCCGACGCGCATCTTTACTGCTGCGGCCCCGCGCCGATGCTCGAGATCTACAAG
>Ga0222714_10007117_pt1 | contig 10313 bp, 8 predicted proteins | sample C33_3DmetaG_FD_165048 | JGI IMG/M metagenome (GOLD analysis project Ga0222714, IMG submission 165048) | Estuarine water microbial communities from San Francisco Bay, California, United States - C33_3D | ecosystem: Environmental > Aquatic > Marine > Unclassified | place: USA: California... | reverse complement strand
TGCCCACCAATCCACGCAGGCGCGCAGCCAGCCGCCGGGCATTGCCGCTGACGGTCGGACTGCCGGCGGCCATCACGGGGCAGCACTCCCGGGCTCTCCATCGGGCGCCTTGTGCTGGACCGATGCGCCCTCCACGGCCGCCCGCTGGCGAGCGATCATCTCGCGCAGGTAACGGGGTGAGCGGTGCTCGCCAGCCAGCAGGGAATAGACTGCTGGCACCACGAACAGCGTCAGGACCACCGAGATGGTCGTGCCGTAGAAGATGACTACGCCGATCGGCTCGCGCTGCTCGTAACCCGCACCGGTTGCCAGCAGGAAAGGCGTGGCCCCGAAGGCTGTGCACAGGCTGGTCATGAGCACCGGCCGCAACCGGATGGCAGCCGCCTTGACCACGGCCTCGACCCGCTCATAGCCCGAGTCGCGCAGCTGGTTGGCAAACTCCACGATCAGCACCCCGTTCTTGGCCGCGATGCCGATCAACAGGATCATGGCGATCTGGCTGAAGACGTTCAGCGACAGGTTGAACAGCCACAGACCGGCGAGTGCCCCGATGATGGCCAGGGGCACCGTGGTCATGATGATTGCGGGATGGCGGAAGCTCTCGAACTGGGCCGCCAGGACCAGGAACACGATGGCCAGCGCAAAGGCGAAGGTGACCCATAGCTGTCCGCGCGAGCGCAGGTACTCACGTGCCTCGCCGTCGAAACTAAGGCGTGCCCCGGGAGGCAGCGCCTCGCCCACCAGCTGCTGGAAATACTCGACCGCCTCACCCATGGTGTAGCCAGGGGCCAGGCCCGCGCTGATGGTAATCGAGCGCAGCCGGTCGAAGCGCTCCAGCGAAAGGGCGCCCGCGGTTTCCTCAAGTCTCACCAGGTTGGCCAGCGGCACCATCTCGCCGCTGCGATCGGAGCGCACGTAGAGGTTCTGCAGGTCGGAGGGTCGCGAGCGGTCCCGCGCCTCGCCCTGCAGCACCACGTTGTATTCGCGGCCGCGGTCGACGTAGGTGGTGACGATTCGCGACCCCAGAACCGTCTCCAGGGTCCGGCCCACCGACTGCAGGGAAACGCCGAGTTCGGCAGCCCGGTCACGGTCGACGGAAATGTTGATCTGCGGCTTGCGCTCGCGGTAACTGCTGTCGGCCCCAACCAGGCCCGGGTTGTCGCCGATGCGCGCCAGCAGCAGGTCGCTCCATTGCGCCAGCGTTTCGTAGTCGGGACCGCCGATGACCGCCTGCATGGGCTGGCCGAAGCCGCGAAACGACAGTCCCTGCGGCTGGAATACGAACGCGCGCGCGCCCGGCAGCGCGGACATCTTGGCCTCGATCTCCGCCGCCAGTTGGCCTGCGGAAACGTCCCGTTTGTCCCAGTCCTCCAGCACCACCCACCCGCGCACGGCGTTGACCTCGGCACCGCCCCAGCCTCCGCCGACCCGCAGGTTGATGCGCCTGACCAGCCCTTGTTCCTTGTACGGGTAGAGGATGTCCTCGAGCAGCGAGAGCTGGCGCTCGGTGTACTCGAGGCTGGCCCCCTCCGGGCCGGTGAGCCCGACAAACAGCACGCCGCGATCCTCGGTCGGCGCGAACTCGGTGGGCAGCACGCGGAAGGCGAACACGGCCACCAGCACCAGTACCAGGGTGCCGCCGATGATGAGCAGTGGCCGCCGGATCAGGCTGCGCAGGCGGCGTTCGTACCAGTCAGCCAGCTGGTGGAAAAACCGGTCGATGCCCTCGGTCAGCCGGGAACGCCGCTCGTTCTCCTTGAACATGCGCGAGGCCATGGCCGGGGTCAGGGTCAGGGCCACCAGGGAAGAAAACAGCACCGCGGCGGCCAGCGTGAAGCCGAATTCACGGAACAGCCGACCCAGGGCTCCGGGCAGGAAGGAAATCGGCACGAACACCGACACCAGTACCAGGGTCGTGGCGATCACGGCAAAACCGATCTCGCGGCTGCCGTCGAGGGCGGCCACCAGCGGCGGTTCACCCAGCTCGATCCGGCGGAAGATGTTCTCCAGCACCACAATCGCATCGTCGACCACGAGACCGATGGCCAGCACCAGACCGAGCAGGGTCAGCACGTTGATCGAGTAACCAACCAGATTCATGAAGGCGAGCGTGGCTATCACCGAGACCGGTATGGTCACGGCCGGGATCAGGGTTGCCCGCAGGTTGCCGAGGAACACGAAGATCACACCCAGGACCAGGGTCAGCGAGATGAACAGCGCGATGGCCACTTCACGCAGCGATGCCTCAATGAACACCGAGCGGTCCACGTTGAAGTCGAGAGTCATGCCTTCCGGCAGCGCCGGCTGCAGGCGCGCCACGGTCGCGTGGATGCCGCGGGACACTTCGAGCGTATTGGCCTTGGAGATCTGCACGACGCCGATGCTCAGGCCGGAGACGCCGTCCGAGCGAGCTATGGAACGCTCGTTTTCAGCGCCCAGCATCACCTCGGCGACATCGCCGAGCCTGACCAGGTAACCGTCAGCGCCCCGGCCGATCACCAGGTTGCGAAAGTCCTCCACCCGGCGCAGACCGGTGTCGGTGCGCAGCGCGAACTCGCGCTCGGTCGACTCCAGCCGTCCGGCGGGCAGTTCCACGTTCTCGCGCCTGAGCGCGCTCTCGATGTCGAGGACTGTCACCTGGCGGGCGGCCATCGCCTGCCGATCCAGCCAGACCCTGACGGCGTAGCGGCGCGAACCGCTCAGTCGCACCAGCGCCACGCCCGGGGACGCCGCCAACTGGTCGACTAAAATTCGCTCCGCGTAGTCAGTGAGCTCCAGCGAATTCATGCGATCGCTGGTCAGGTTCAGGTACATGATGGGCTCGGCATCCGCCTCGGTCTTGGCGATGTCCGGCGGGTCTGCCTCCGGCGGCAGGTCGTCCACCACCCGCGAGACGCGGTCGCGGATGTCGTTGGCCGCCGCGTCGAGGTCGCGGTCCGAGCTGAATTCCACCGAGATGTCGGAGTTCTCGTCGCGCGAGCGGGAGCGGATCTTCTCGATGCCCTCCACTCCAGCCACCCGGTCCTCGATCAACTGGGTGATCTTTTCCTCGACGATTGACGCACCGGCACCCCGGTAGGAGGTGTCGATGGAGATTACCGGCGCATCCACGTCCGGGTATTCGCGCACCGGCAGGTCGGACAGCGACACCAGACCGACGATGACCAGCAACAGGCTGATGACCGTGGCAAATACCGGTCGGTGGATCGAGATCTCGGACAACTTCATCCGGCAACCTCGGCCTGCTCGAGGACGGTGCTGCCGTCCCGAACTTTCTGCGTGCCCTGCACGATCACGCGCTCGCCGGACTCAAGGCCGGACAGGATCTCGACCTGGCCTGGCTCCCTCCGTCCGATGGTGACTTCACGCCTGGTGACCTTGTCAGTCTCGACCACGAACACAAAGGTGCTGCCGCGCTCCGGCACGATGGCCGACTCCGCCACCACCAGCCCCTCCATGGGCTCGCGAGTGAGCCGCACGGCCATGAACATGCCCGGCTTGAGCAAGGCCTCGCCGTTCGGCAATTCCGCCCTGACCGTCACCGAGCGCGAGACCGGATCGACCCGCGAATCAATGGAGGCCACCGCCCCGGAAAACACCTGACCCGGATAGGCCACACTGGTCGCCGCCACTGCCAGGCCTGGTTGCAGGATGGACAGGAAGGCCTCTGGCACGTCGAAGTCGAGCTTGATCACCGAGGTATCGTCGAGGGTGGTGATCACCGAGCCCGGATTGACCAGGCTGCCGACGCTGACCCGCCGCAGACCAACGCGGCCGTTGAAGGGCGCCCGGATGATGGTGTCCGACAGGCGGGCCTGGGCCGCCGCCACGCGTGCGCGGTTACCGATCAGGGCCGCTTCGATCTGCTCGAGCTGAGATTGGGACAGGGCCTGACGGGCAAACAGGTCCTGGCTACGGCGGTGGTTGGACTCGCTCTCCTTCAGCGCCGCCTCGGCCGCCGCCAGGTCGGCCCGCGCCTGGGCACCGTCCAGCTCCACCAGCACCTCGCCCCGTCCCACCCGCTGCCCCTCGGCGAAGCGTACCGCGGTGACGGTATTGGCCGCCTTGGAGGTGACTTCCACGGCCTCCCGCGCCCGGGCGGTGCCGACGGCCTCCAGTTCGACGGCCAGCGGGACCGAGCGGACGGGCTCGGTAACCACCGCGATCGGCCGCTGGCTCAGGGCCCCCCAAGCTCCCGCGGCAGGCGCTCCGCCGTCCTCACCGGCCGGCCGCCGGCTGGTGTACACATAGGCAAGCGCCCCCAGCAGGGAGACGGCGATGACAATGACCAGCAGGCGACGTGGCATGCAACTTCCTGGCAATAAGCAGAGAACAGCCCGCTAGTATCGCATCAAACGGCTGATGCCCGGCGTTAGAAGTACAGGCGCATCAGCACTTCGGCGACGCAGGCGGGTTTGGATGCACCCTCGACCTCGAAGGCCGCAGACTCGGTGATCTGCAGGCCGCCGGCCAGGGACTCGACGGCCACCAGCGTCGCCCGCAACCGGATCCGCGAGCCGACCGGCACCGCGCTCGGGAAGCGGAGCTTGTTCGCGCCGTAATTGATGACGTTGCGCACACCCGGAAACGGAGGCGTCTCCGCAACCAGGCCCCGCAGCATCGGATACAGCGAAAGCGTGAGGTAGCCGTGGGCGATTGGTCCACCGTAGGGCGACTCCGCTGCGGCGCGCTCGGGGTCGACGTGGATCCACTGGTGATCGTCGGTGGCATCGGCGAAGGCGTCGACCCTTTGTTGGGTCACGGGGAGCCAGTCGCTGAGGTGAATTTCGGAGCCGACGCGGGCCTCGAGTTCGGCGAGTACCTGTTCCAGTGCCATGGGCGCTTGACCTCTCTGCTCGCCGGAGGACTCCCGGCCGGCCCGATTATCGCCCCGTAGCGAGCCAGGCAGCGATTTTTTCTGGGACCTCGCGCGCTGCGCGGCTGACGTACATCCCGATGTGCCCGGTCGGGACCTCCAGTTCCTCGTAGGTCGCGCCAACCAGCAGCGGACCGAGGGCGCGCGACGCGGCCGGTGGCACCAGATGATCCTCGCTGCCGAAGATGTTCAGCACCGGGCAGCGGATCTGGCGCAGGTCGACAACACCTCCCCGCAATGCCAGCCCGCCAGCCACCAGCCTGTTCTCACGGTAGAACGCCCTGCAGAATTGCGCGAAGGCAGCCCCGGCCTGGTCGGGGCTGTCGAAGATCCAGCGCTCCATGCGCAGGAAGGTTGCCACCGCTTGCGGGTCGGAGGCGCGCGCACCGAACTCCACGTATTTCTGGGTCAGCAGTCGCCAGGGCCGTAGTGCGAGGAAGGCGAGGTTCAGCCAGGCGCCGGGCACGTTGCCGAGAACCTGCACCATGCGCTCCTCGTCGAGTGCCCGCGCCCAGCGTCCCAGCAGGTTGTCCGAAGTGGCAAAGTCCACGGGGGTCACCATCGTGACCAGACTGTCGATGGTCTCGGGATGCAGGGCGGCATGGCAGAGGGCCAGGGTCCCGCCCTGACAGATGCCCAGCAGGCAGGGCTTCCGGCCGCTGCGCTCGGTCACCGCCGCCACGCTGGCCCGAATCCCGGAATCGAGATAGTGCTCAAGGTCCCGCTCCCGGTCTGCAGGAAGGGGATCGGTCCATTCGAGCAGGTAGACCTCGAGACCCTGCTCCAGGAGGTGCTGCAGCAGGGAGCGCCCGGGTTCGAGGTCGACGACCCAGGGCCGGTTGACCAGCGCGTAACTCACCAGGACCGGCGGCAGGCCGGGTGCCGGGGTAACCGGAACGTAGTGATGCAGGCGATGCCCACCCGGCCGGTCGACGACCGCGCCGGTCGTGCAGCCCCGGGCCGCGCCCGACGCGGCACCGGGCAAGCTCAGCCCGCTGCGCTCGCAGGCGTCGAGGGCCGCGTCCGTCAGGACGCGCAGCGCCGCCTCGAACTCCGGACTGCGGGCGATCTCCACCCAGGCCAGGTCGGCCCGCTCGATCCACTCGCGGTACGCGGGCAGGTCGGAGGCAGCAGGCATGGGCCCGAGCGTGGCGATGGACCGGGACATCGCGGCCTGCAGCCAGGCCAGCGCCTGCAGGTGACGCCCGCCGCCGAGGCCCTCGGCACCTGCGGCCGGTGGACAGAGCAATGGCCAGGCACCGAACAGGCCCGCGGCCTGCAACCAGAAGGCCTGCTGCAGGGCTGCCCAGCCTGCTCCTGAATCCGCACTGCTCATGTGCGCTGCACTGGACAACGCAATGCAAAATATGAGGCCTGTTTTTCATTCCATGAAAAACTGCAGAGAGGTGCTTTGTAGGTTTTTATATCCATGTTTTTAATGAATATATTAACATTCCCAAAGGAGCTGTTGGGGGACCGACCAGCGCATCCTAAACTTCCTATTGCACTGCAAAAATATCGGTGCTAAACTCCCACCATGTCGATTAACCGTCCGCCGCGGAAACGTCATCCCCAGCGGACAGCCAACCCCATCAAGGAGCAGACGATGGCCAATCCGATGTTTGATTTTAACGCCGCCGTGGAAAACACCCGCAAGGCGCTGGCACCCGCCACCCGCCTCGCCGAACTGGCCCTGCAGGGTTACGAGCGGGTGGCCCGCCAGCAGTACGCCTTCGCCGGCGAGCTGCTCGAACTCGGCCTCAAGCAGGCCCGCATCGCCACCGAGGTCAAGGACACCCAGGAGATGGCCACCCGCCAGGTCGAATTGACCACCGAGTGGGTTGAAAAGGCCACTCAGCGCTCTCAGGAAATGATCAAGTTCATGAGCGAGCAGCAGTCGGAGTTGACTCGTTGGTACGACGAGACCTCCACCGAGCTCGGCAGCCAGGCCCGCAAGGCCGCCTGAGCCTAACCGGCCCCCCCTCGGGACGGCGCGCCTCCGGGCCGCCGTCCCTTTTTATTGCGTCGCATTCAACGCAACGCACCATTTCCGCTACACTCGGCCCATGGCTGAGGAACGGCTGATCAAGAAATACGCGAACCGTCGCCTCTACGACGCTTCGATCAGCCGTCACGTGACGCTGGCCGACATCCGGCAGATGATCGTGCAGGGCGAGCGCATCAGGGTGGTCGAGGACAAGACCGACGAGGACATCACCCGCCTGATCCTGCTGCAGGTGAACGCCGAACAGGAACAGTTCGGCAAGCCCATCCTGTCCACCACCGTGCTGGAGTCCATCATCCGCTTCTACGGAGGCCCGATGCAGGACTTCATGACCCGGTACCTGGAGTCCAGTGTCGGCAATCTCGCCCAGCAGCACGAGCAGTTCACCCGCCAGTTCGCCCAGGCCTTGAGCAGCGCTCCGCCCCCGGTTGCCAACATGGCCGAACTGGCCCGCCAGAACCTGGAAGTCTGGACCCGCATGCAGGAAAACCTCATGGGTGCCTTCATGGGGACGGGTCGCCCGACGCCGGCCCAGGACTCTCAGGAAGCACCGCCTGACCCAGGGGCACCCGACCCCAAGCCGTGACGCTCTCGGTCTGTTTCCTGTCGGCCGAGCTTGCGCCATGGGCCAAGGCTGGCGGTCTCGGCGACGTGGTCGCAGCACTCTCCGTGGAACTGGCGGGGCGGGACGTCGAGACCAGCGTGCTCATGCCCCGTCATCGCAATCCCGAGCTCGAACGGCTCGCTGCCGGATCCCGGAGAGTGCTCGACAGCGCCCACCTTCAACTCGGGCGCCATGCCTTCCAGTACCACATCCTGTCCTGCCCCGGGCCGCTGGGCGTGCACTTGTTCCTGGTCGACTGCCCGGAGCTGTTCGACCGGGAAGGCGTCTACGGAGAGAGTGGCGACGAACATCTCAGGTGGCTGCTGTTGTGTCACGCCGCGCTGGCCTGGTGGCGAACGATCGGGCGGGGCCCAGACGTCCTCCACTGCAACGACTGGCACACTGCCGCAGCGGCCCTCCTGCTGCGGGCTCACCAGGACCACCCGGCGCTGGCGCATACCCGCAGCCTGCTCACCATTCACAACCTCGGCTACCAGGGCGTGATCAGCGCCGGCCACGCCATGGAACTCGGACTCGGCGACCAGGCACTTGAGCGCCTCGATGCAGACGAGCTGAACGCAGGTCGGATCAACCTCCTCAAGGAGGGCATCCGGGCGGCTCATGCGGTCAACACGGTCAGCCCCACCTATGCCAGGGAGATCTGCACCCCCGAACTCGGCATGGGCCTGCACGAGGACCTCTCGAGAAGACCCGGGGGCGTCATCGGCATCCTCAACGGCATCGACACCCGAACCTGGGACCCGGCCAGCGATCCGCTGCTGCCGGTGCACTACTCCGCCGAGTCGCCTGCCGGCAAGCACACCATGCGCACCCTGCTGTGCGACAAGCTGGGCCTCGCGCCGGGCCCGGCCCCCGTGGTCGGCATGGTGTCGCGACTGGTCTGGCAGAAGGGCATCGACCTCGCCTTGCCGGCCCTGGAGCAGGCACTCGCCGAGGGGTCGATCGCGGTGGCCGTTCTGGGCAGCGGAGAACGGGAACTGGAGTCCGCCCTGCGCGGCCTCGAAGGACGCTTTCCCGGGCGGCTGGCCTTCCGGCAGGGACACGACGAGTCCCTGGCGCACTGGGTCGAGGCCGGCAGTGATGCCTTCCTGATGCCCTCGCGCTACGAACCCTGCGGCCTGAACCAGATGTACAGCCTGCGCTACGGCACCGTGCCGCTGGTGCGCGCCACCGGTGGCCTGGCCGACTCGGTGCAGGAGTTCGACGAGGCCACAGGCAGCGGCACGGGGATCGTTTTTCGCGATGCGGACTCCAACGCGGTGGGTTGGGCCTTGGGCAGGATGGTCGAACTGTTCCGGACTCCGGCTAGCTGGAACCGCCTGCGGGCCAATGGCATGGCCGTCGAGCTGGGCTGGGAGCGCCCGGCAGGGCAGTACCTCGACCTCTATCGGCGCCTCACCCGCCAGCCGGCGTCCTGATCAGCCGCCGGAACGATCGCTCTTGCGCCGGCGATCAAGGTCGAGCGTTCCCTTCTCGTCGAAGGGCAACTTGCGCAGCAACCCCAGGGCGGTGCGCACCTCACCGCGGATCCGGTAATTCAATGGCTGCCCTTCCCGCTTACGCCCCCGCTCCAGCACCTTCAGCAAGGCGGTCGCTGCATTGGCCCGCACCCGCATGTCGAACTCGGCCTCGCCACCCGCGGGCACCTCGAACGCTCGTTCAGTGGTGCCGGTGGCCAGACGCTGGCCCTCGAGGAACACTTCGAGGTCGATACCCCGAACCGGTAACACGCGCTCGTTGGGGTTGAACACCTTCAGACGGACCAGCAGGCGCTGCTCGAGGACCGAAAGGTCCTCGGCCTCCACCCCCACGAGGGACAGCTCGGGGGAGCGGACATCGAGCGGTATCGACGTACAGCCAGCCTGCGCCAGGCAAGCCAGGGCGAGCAGCAGCAGGCAGCCCCCGCTGGAAGGTCTCATTGGCGCCCCCGGATCATTTCCGCGGTCACCAGGGCGACGCCCTTGCGGGTAATGAAAAAACGGCTGGCATCAGCAGCACGGTCATGACCGATGACCGTGCCGTCGGGAATTTCGCAGTCCTCGTCGATTACCGCGCGGGCGATCCGGCAGTCCTTGCCGATGCGCGCACCGGGCAGGACCACCGAGCGTTCCACCAGGCTGCGCTCGTCGATGCGGACGTCGGAGAACAGCAGGGACTCACGCACCTCGGCACCGGAAATGATGCACCCCCCGGCGACCATGGAGTTGACCGCCGTGCCCTTGCGGCCGTTATCGTCCAGCACGAACTTGGCGGGCGGTTGCTGTTCCTGATAGGTCCAGATCGGCCACTGCGAGTCGTAGAGGTTCAGCTCAGGTGCAACGTGGATCAATTCGAGGTTGGCCTCGTAATAGGCGTCGACGTTGCCCACGTCGCGCCAATAGCTTTGCGCCCTGGTCCGCACATCGCGGAACGGATAGGCGTAAATGGCACGTTTATGCAGGGCCTCCGGAATGATGTTGCGACCGAAGTCGTGGCGCGAATCCGGATTGAAGGCATCTTCCTCCAGCAGGCGCTCCAGCAGGCGGGTCTTGAACACGTAGATGCCCATCGAAGCCAGCGCGATCCCCTCGCGGCCGGGGATCGAGTCGGGCTCCGCGGGCTTTTCGGTGAACTTGAGCACCTTGTTGTCGGCATCGACGGTCAGCACGCCGAATTCGCGGGCCTCTTCAACCGTCACCTCCACGACCCCGACGGTGATGTCAGCGCCTTTCTCCAGATGCAGGGCAATCATCGGTCCGTAGTCCATCTTGTAGACATGATCGCCCGCCAGCACCAGTACGTGGGTCGGCCGGTGCTCGCGAATGTAG
>Ga0222714_10007116_pt1 | contig 10313 bp, 11 predicted proteins | sample C33_3DmetaG_FD_165048 | JGI IMG/M metagenome (GOLD analysis project Ga0222714, IMG submission 165048) | Estuarine water microbial communities from San Francisco Bay, California, United States - C33_3D | ecosystem: Environmental > Aquatic > Marine > Unclassified | place: USA: California... | reverse complement strand
AAGGTTGCTTTGCAAACAACTTCCAAAAATTCTCAGGAACCTGTAATGATGTTAATAAAGATGGTGGATTATTGATTGTTATTCCTGACGAATTATCAAGACCAATGACAAAAATTTCTGTTAATCTGAATGAGAAATAATCAATCTTAAGAAACTTCTAACTCTTTTTTATTTCAGAATTCCTCAGTTATTTTATGGGATTTCTAAAGAAACTCAAAGATACTGCTGAAGCAGGTATTGAAAAAGGAACTGATCTTGGTAAGAAAGGTATTGAGAAAGGTGCCGAACTTGGAACCAAAGGTTTAGAGGGTGCAAAAGATGCGGCCAAAAAAGGACACGAAAAAGCTAAAGGTGACTAGATTCTTTTTTAAATTTTATTTTCTTTTCCAAATGAATTGATTGTAAATCAACTCTGGTCTAATCTGTTTGAATGGTTGTGAACCACCATCATACCATTTTGTAAAGAACTCATACAAGTGCAATCTGAGTGACTGGATGTATACAATTAATCCTTCAATCATCATAATTCCTAGGTTACCTCCAATTATCATTGCCCATGCACCAATTGATTCTGAACCTCCTAGCGAGTTAAATGCATTATTTACTGTAAGTAACAGAGCTGCGTGGACCAGTAACATAATTCCTAGTCGAGCATAACTAATTGTGTGAGCTAAACTTTCTACTGTCTTACCAAGGAAAACCTCCATTACAACATTAGCTGCAGAACCTCCATCCTCTGGATGGCGCTTTGCGTGCATTATTCCTCCGACCATCATCATAGCCATTGATGCAATTACAATAACCACTGCAATTCTCGTAACAATCCAAACTTGTGCCCAATCTCCTAAGAAAATTGTAACCCATGGAACTGCTTCAGTGTGTACTTTCGAATACATATTCATGACGTCATATTGTGAACCAATTGCACACATCATGATAACTACTATTCCGCCATAGAGTGTGATGTTTGGAATTGCTTCTAAATACATGACAATCTTATGACCCTCTTTGGCTAATCTTCTGATTCTCAGAACCATTGCCCAAACAAGATGTATGATTCCAATGAATAGTGAGACTTTGAGAATATTGATTACTTGTTCAAAAGTTAATTCTGCAACACTGAGAATTCCTACAATCCAACTAACTGAATGTAATGCTCCTCCTTTTTCCAATAATCCTTCTAATGGTCCCATATGATCAAGATGGTAACCAAATGCTTCACCAGCTCCAACACCTGCAATAGCTGCTGCAGCACCAGAAATGGCAATTAACATTCCCCATCTAGATAAATTGCCTTGTCCCTTGAATTTGAATAACAATCCCATTCCCATCAATAGTAAACCGTGACCCAAATCTGCAAACATCAGTCCATAGAAAATTGGCCACATCAAGGCAATCATTGGAGTAGGATCTGCTTCTCCTTTTCCTGGTATACCTTGACTTTCCGTGATTACCTCAAAGGTCCTTACAAATTTCTTATTATCAAATAAAGTTGGAATTTGTTCTTTGTGTTTAGGATCTGTAATTTCTTCAGTAATTGAAGTCCATTGTTTTGTAATATTTTTGAACTTCTCTTCCATTTTACTTGGAATGAATCCTTGAATTACTGCAAAGTGTTTAGTTCCACCTGGTTTTCTTAAAGTCTCAAGAACATCTTTTGCAACGAGTGCTTCTTCATGTAATACTAGAATATCGCGTCTGATATTCTTCTTTATTCCTGCAATTTGCTTTGTAATTTGTGCCTGTTTTGTTGTAAGCTCCTTCAATTTTGCTTCAGCAGTGGAATAAGCTTCAGATGGAACTTGTGAAATTCCATCTGGAATTGAAAATGGATTTGCGTTAAATCCTCGAAGTACTTTTAGTGCTTTCTCTGAATCTTCAATCCCACAAATAATTAAAATTGCAGATTTTTCTTTACTCTCTAAATCATATTTGTAAAACGTAATGCCATCTAATGCTCTGCTAATTTCTTCAAAGTCCTCAGAATTTATCACAAATAGATTTGTATAGAAATATTTCATCAATCCAAATCCTGAAAGATCCATGTTGAGTTTTTTTGCAACTTCCAACGTATCTTTTAATGAACGATATTCTTCAATTCCTCGTTTAGTATCTGCTGCTTCTTGTAGGAGCTTTGCTGGTTCATCAATTATCGATGGGGCTCTATTTTTGAGATCATTTACCATATCCTCGATTTCCCCTATCTCGTAATCCTTCTTTTTGATGATTGTTCCTTTAAACAAAATTTCTAAAATTCCAACAGTAGGTGGAACTCCGAGTCCTTTAATCACATCATCAATTGATTGATAGGTTTTTTGTGCCTCTAAGAGAAGATCATCGATTTCTGGTGTGACCAAGTCATTTTCAGTATCAATTTTATGAAACCATTCAAACTCTGTTAGTCTGGAAATTGCATTTGGAGACTCACTTCTTGGTAAAATTATGCTCCCAAGTTTCAGATCGGCTACTACCAAGATAATCCAACGGTAACTCCTTTGATTTTAATATCTTTCTGAACCACCAAAATCCCAAACATTAAAATCTATTACGGATTTACGCGACTCATTGGCAAATTCTGCTTTAGAAACCACTATTAGCAAAATTCTTGAACAAACTGAGAAATCTGTCATTTCAAATGTCGAATCAGCATTAAATGAATCACTTAAAACTCTAGATGATTCTGTACCAAAACTTGAACAAGAATATGATAAAATCATTGCAGATGGAAAAAAAGAAGCCGATAAAATTGAAAAACAGATTATTGGAAGTGCCGATATTGAGGCTAGAAATAAGCAGCTAATTGCATTAGAAGATGCAGTTAGCAAGGTTTTTTCAAAAGCACTAGATCAAATTGCAAATACTGATCGCAGTGGTGATTATTCTAATTTAATTAAAACAATGATTGAGGAAGCAACCAAAATTTTGGGAACTTCGGAAATTTCAGTTTCTACAAACGCAAAAGACAAAGACGTAGTTCAATCGACCTTATCTCAATTCTCAGGAGCAGAGATGTCTTCTGAAACAATTGATTGTCTTGGTGGAGTTGTTGTAAAATCAAAAGATGGTGCAATGAGATTTGATAATACGATCGATGCAAGAATTGAACGTCTGAAGCCTTTAATAAGGAAAGAGATTGCATCCAAATTCGGGGTAGGAGAATAAGATGGCAGCTCAAGGTAGAATTGTTTGGGTAAGTGGACCTGCTGTTAGAGCAGATGGTATGTCTGAAGCAAAGATGTACGAAACTGTAACTGTAGGAGATTCAAAATTAGTCGGTGAAGTAATTAGATTAACCGGAGATGTCGCATTCATTCAAGTTTACGAATCAACCAGTGGATTAAAACCAGGTGAGCCAGTTGTTGGTACCGGAAATCCACTTAGTGTTTTATTAGGTCCAGGAATCATTGGACAACTTTATGATGGAATTCAAAGACCACTTAGAGCATTATCAGAAGCTTCTGGTTCCTTTATTGGAAGAGGCATCACTACCACTCCAGTTGACATGACCAAAAAGTATCACTTTGTACCATCAGTAAGCAATGGCGATGAGGTTGCAGCAGGAAATGTAATTGGTGTTGTACAGGAAACCGATCTTATTGAACACTCTATTATGGTTCCACCTGACCACAAAGGTGGAAAAATTTCAAATTTGGTATCAGAAGGAGATTATGATTTAGAAACAGTATTAGCAACAACTGAGAGCGACGGTCAAACTGTCGAACTCAAAATGTATCATAAATGGCCTGTAAGAAAACCACGTCCATACAAGAACAGATACGACCCAACAGTTCCACTTCTTACTGGACAACGTGTAATTGACACATTCTTCCCAATTGCCAAAGGAGGAACTGGTTCAATCCCAGGTGCATTTGGAACAGGAAAAACTGTAACCCTTCACCAAATTGCAAAGTGGGCAGATTCCCAAGTTGTAGTTTACATCGGTTGTGGTGAAAGAGGAAATGAGATGACAGAAGTACTTGTTGAATTCCCACACCTCAAAGATCCACGTAGTGGAAAACCACTTATGGACAGAACAGTCTTAGTTGCAAATACCAGTAACATGCCAGTAGCAGCAAGAGAGGCAAGTATCTACACTGGTGTAACTATTGCAGAATATTACCGAGATATGGGTAAAGACGTTGTATTAGTAGCAGATTCTACAAGTAGATGGGCAGAAGCACTCAGAGAAATGAGTGGAAGGTTAGAAGAGATGCCTGCTGAAGAAGGTTATCCATCATATCTTGCATCAAGATTAGCAGAATTCTATGAAAGAGCAGGTCGTGTCAGAGCAGCTGGAAGTCCTGACCGTGATGGCTCTGTAACTTTGATTGGTGCCGTTTCACCATCTGGTGGTGACTTTACTGAACCAGTAACAACTCATACCATGAGATTTATCAAAACATTTTGGGCTTTGGATGCAAAACTTGCATACTCTAGACACTATCCGTCAATTAACTGGATGAACAGTTATTCTGGTTATCTTGCAGATATTGCAAAGTGGTGGGGAGAAAATATCAATGAAGATTGGTTAAGTCTTAGAAGTGAAGTATACGGTGTCTTGCAAAGAGAAGATACGCTCAAAGAAATTGTTAGACTCTTAGGACCAGAAGCACTTCCAGATGAAGAGAAATTGATTCTAGAAGTTGCTAGAATGGTAAAGATTGGTCTGTTACAACAAAACTCATTTGATGATGTTGATACTTATTGTAGTCCAGAAAAACAATACAAGCTAATGAAACTACTAGTTGACTTTTACAGAAAAGGTCAACAAGCAATTAAGGAAGGAACACCTCTTGCAGATATTCGTGCAATGAAAAGTATTACGACACTACTCAAAGCAAGAATGGATGTTAAAGATGATGAGATGCCAAAACTTGATCAATTAGAATCAGATATGCAAGAAGAATTCAAATCAATTACAGGAGTGAAAGTATCAAATTGACAGCAGAAGGCGGCGTACAATACAGTAAGATTGCAGAAATCAAAGGACCACTTGTTATTGTAGATGATGTTGAAAATGCGGCATTTGATGAATTAGTAGAAGTTGAAACTAAAGATGGTGAAAGAAGATTAGGTAAAGTTCTCGAAGTTGGAAACGGTAAAGCAATTGTCCAAGTCTTTGAGGGAACTACCGGACTTTCTATTGCAGGAACAAATGCAAAATTTGTAGGCAAAGTTATGGAAATGCCAGTTTCCAGAGAAGTACTCGGTAGAGTCTTTGATGGTTTAGGTAGACCAAAAGATGGATTACCAGATCCTATAGCTGATAAATTTATTGATATCAACGGTGAACCAATGAACCCAGAACAAAGAGAATATCCAAAAGACTTCATTCAAACTGGTGTCTCTGTAATTGATGGAATGATTACTCTAGTAAGAGGACAAAAACTTCCAATCTTTTCAGGTTCTGGTATGTCTCATAACCTTTTAGCAGCACAAATCGCAAGACAAGCCAGTGTAATTGGTACCCAAGATGATTTCGCTGTAGTTTTTGCTGCAATTGGTGTACAATACAGTGAAGCAGAATATTTCAGACGAAGTCTTGAAGAATCAGGCGCTCTAAAAAGAAGTGTTCTCTTCTTAAACACAGCAGACGATCCTGCAATTGAGAGAATTATTACTCCTCGTGTTGCATTAACTGTTGCTGAATATTTGGCATTTGAATTAGGAATGCACGTTCTCGTAATTCTTACAGATATGACAAACTATGCAGAAGCATTAAGAGAAATTAGTGCTGCAAGAGAGGAAGTACCTGGAAGAAAAGGTTATCCTGGTTATCTTTACACTGACCTTTCTACAATCTATGAAAGAGCAGGAAAATTAAATGGAAAGAAAGGAAGTGTTACACAAGTTCCAATTTTGTCAATGCCTTCTGATGATATTACTCACCCAATTCCTGACCTTACCGGTTACATTACAGAAGGTCAAATTGTACTTGGAAGAGATTTGTTTAGACAAGGAGTATATCCACCAGTAAACATTCTGATGAGTCTCTCTAGATTGATGAAAGATGGTATTGGTGAAGGAAGTACCAGAGCAGATCATGGTGAAATTTCAAATCAAGTTTATGATGCATATTCTAGAGCACAAGAAGTCAGAGCACTTGCAGGAATTGTAGGTAAAGCAGGACTAACTGAAATCGATTTAAAATACATGGATGTTGGTGATGTTTTTGAAAATGAATTCCTCACACAAGCAACTGATGAGAATAGAACAATTGAAGAGACATTAGGTATCTTATGGAAGATTGTATCCAAACTACCAAAGAACGAAATTACAAAAATCAAAGATAAGTACGTAGAACAATATTACAAGGAAGAGTAACAAAATGTCATTTGGACAAAATGTTGCTGCTACAAAAATTGAACTTTTCAAATATAAAAAATCTAGCCAAGTAGCCGTAATGGTCCAGAAAATTCTTGATGATAAACGTAAAGTTCTTCTAAAAAACATTGAAGAGATGATTGAAGAAGCCTCAAAAGCAAGAGGTGGAATCTGGGAACCACTCCAAGATATCTATAGTTCTGTTAATGAAGCATACTTGGCATTAGGTTCATCTACAGTGGATTCAGTTGCAGAATCAACTCCCTCTGTAATGGAAGTGGACGTTAATGTTAGAAGAGTTGTAGATGTAAAAATTCCTGCACTATCAGTAACCGAAAAAGACACAAAATCAATGCCATACGGATTTGCTGATACAAACTCTTCAATTGATAGAGCTGCAAAACAGATCAAAGAACTATTGCCAAAAATCTGTAAAGCTGCAGAATATGAAAATTCTATTTTTAGCCTTGCAAAAGCATTAGAGAAAACTCAGAAATTACTTAATGCACTTGAAAATGTGATTATTCCTCAATATCAACAAAAAGTTAGATTCATCATTGCTACTCTTGAAGAAAGAGAAAGAGAAGAATTCGCAAAGTTAAAAAAAGTCAAGGCTAAGATGGAAAGTAGATAAAAATGGGCAAAGAAGAAATTAAAAAAATTATAGAAGATTCAAAGCGATCTCTAGAAAATGAACATGAGAATTTTGCAAAATCTGTTAAAGATGATCTAAGTTCTTTCAAAAAGAAAGCACTAGAAAAAGTATAATCCAATCTCACCATGATTTAAATATGGACTTTGAGGAGGCACAACATCCATGAAAACTATAGTCTTGTTACTTATGGCAGCAGCTGTAATTTCTATTTCAGGATCTACTAGTCTTGCTTATGCTGCAGAAGACGGAGCAGCAGGAAGTTCAGACTCATTGAAAATTCTCGGTGCTGGTCTAGCATTCGGTCTTGCAGCATTTGGTGCTGGTATTGGTCTTGGTCAAGTAGGTGCAGCAGGTCTTGCAGTCATTAGTGAGAACCCAGCTTTACAATCTAAGGTGTTCATCTTCGTAGGTATGGTCGAGTCAATCGCAATCTACGGTATAGTCATGATGTTTATCATCTTAGGACAGTAGTCCTAAACAACATATTTTTCAATTTTTAAAATTTTTAATTGTAGTGTAGCTTGTTTACATCTAACACTCTAGCACAATATCTGCATTTGAGAACAGTACCTTCCTTGTCAATGACATCCATGATTGATTCTATATGTTCAGTACTGTTTGTGATGCAATCTGGATTTGAACATCGGAAAATCTTGTCTATCTCATTAGGTAAAGAAACTCTTCTTTTTTCTACTAATTTGTAATCTTTTATCATATTGATAGTTGCTTTTGGTGCTATAACTGCAATTTTGTTAGTATCGTCATCTTTTAGAAACTTATTCTCCACCTTGATGATGTCTTTTTTCTTGAACTTTCCACTAGGTACATTCAGAGCTATGGTGATTAAACTGCCATCTTTACCATCAATCCTCAAAGCATTTAGCACCTGAAGACCCTTTCCTTCATCAATATGGTCAATTACAGTGCCCTCCTTGATTCGTCGAACCATAAGTTCGGACTGTTCCATCAGAATACTTTGTATACCCACCTGTATATATCATTGAGAGAATGAACGAGTTCTACGACAAAGACATTATCTCAATTAAGGATTACAACAAGGAACAACTTGAAAAAATCTTTACTTATACTGACAAAATCATGCAATTAAGCCCAACTGAAAGAAGGGAAATCTGTAAAGGTAAAAGTTTGGCATATCTATTCTATGAGCCAAGTACTAGAACTCGTTTGAGTTTTGACTCTGCAATGGCATCAATTGGCGGAAATTCTCTTGGTATATCCGATACCAATTCATCTTCAACTCAAAAAGGTGAAAGTTTAGCCGACACTGTAAGAATGATGTCAATTTACTCTGATGTCCTTGTTTTGCGACATACTCTGGATGGTTCTAGTAGATTTGCTGCAGAAGTTTCAGACAAACCTGTAATTAATGCTGGTAGTGGAACTGAAGAGCATCCAACACAAGCAATTCAAGATTTGTTTACAATTAAAAAAGAAAAGAAAAAGATTGATGGATTAAAAATTGGAATTGTTGGTGATCTAAAGTATGGTAGAACAGTTTACTCTTTGTTATATGGATTAGGAAACTATGATGTAGATGTTCGTTTAATTTCTCCTGAATCTCTTAGAATTAGATCTGATTCAACTTATGAGATAAAACAAAGATTAGATTTTACTGAATCTACAAAAATTGAAGATCATATTGATGAGTTAGATGTTCTTTATGTTACCAGAATTCAAAAAGAACGTTTCCCTGATGAAGAAGAATACCTGAAAGTTAAAGGAAGTTATGTAGTGGGATTAGACTTGCTTAAACAAATGAAAGATGACAGTATAATCTTACATCCACTTCCTAGAATTGATGAAATCTCAAATGATATTGACAAAACTAAGAATGCCAAATACTTTGAACAAGCAGAATATGGAAAACATACTCGTGCTGCATTATTGGGTTTGACATTAAACGAAAACGGGTTTTAGATCTTCCGTATTCCATATATCTAGAGAGGTTACAATACGAATATTGACAGAAACTAAAATCATCCCTATTTTCCCATTAGATTTGGTACTTTTCCCACGACAAGAACTTCCCTTGAGAATTTTTGAGCCCCGTTACAAACAGTTGGTAGATGATTGTATGCTTGGAGATGGTCAATTTGGGGTTTGTTTGATTGATGAAACTAATTCTGTTAACGGCTGGAATTCTCCCAAAATGGTAGGCACCATAGCTAAAATTACAAAATGTGAAGATGTTGAAATGGATGGCTTACAATTACATATTGAAACATTAGGACGTAATTCATTCAAAATAAAAAAAATCATTCCCCCCTCAATAGCTCAACCTGAAAATTATGATCCATTATCAGTTGAAGGTCACCACCAAATTTCCGAATTACATGAAAAAATTGGAACTGAAGAAAAAATGTACATTCAAGCTGAAGTTGAATTAATTCCTGAAATAGATGAGAATATTTCACTTGAAAAATGGAAAAATTTAGTGGAACTATGGAAAAAGAAAATTATCAAACAAGCATTGCCACAAATAGTAGAGCCTCATTCTTTAGAACATGTTTTAGAACAATACTACCTGACGACTGATACACCAACAATTGATTACATCTATTCACTTTCTGCATTGGGTGCAAAAGATCCTAATGATCTTCAACCTATATTGGAAGCCACAACAATGGCCCAATTGATTCAAAAGGTTGAAGAATTACTGACAATAAAATAACCCTAGGAAAAACTTGAGATAATGTCATACAGAAAACTTTCAATCTATGCACTAGTAGCTTGTTTACTATTTCCAGCTAGTAGTGTGTACGGCCATGGATTGGGAATTGATACTATTTCTTCAGTAGATTTAGGTGGAAAAGAAATTTCAATTTCAGTGGAAATGCCAATGTACTTTGAAAATCAACAAGAACAAATCACAATTACAGCAACTGACGATGATACAGATGAACCGGCAAAAAATGTAACATTCCTCATAGGTCTTTTTCATAGTAATGAGATGATTTTTAGAAACTACTTTTTCACAGAAAACGGTGTTTTGCCAATAAAGGTATCATCTCAACAAGGGTATGATGAATTTCTAATTAATGGAGAACAAGATTCTCTTTTAGGAGCATATCACGGAACAGCCTCTTCCCCTATTGAGATCTCAGGCCCTATCTTTGATTCAGGTGGATTATACACTTTTGAAATTGAAGTTAGAACCATCGATGAGCCTACAAACATCATAGAAGATTCAGGTGTATATCGTGCTGACTTGACTATTGTGGAAACAACTTCTCATCCTCAAAAAGATTCTGAAGGAAATGATGTCGAATTTAGAATGAAATCCTACTTTGATAAAATCTCAAATTTCAATATG
>Ga0222714_10007115_pt1 | contig 10314 bp, 9 predicted proteins | sample C33_3DmetaG_FD_165048 | JGI IMG/M metagenome (GOLD analysis project Ga0222714, IMG submission 165048) | Estuarine water microbial communities from San Francisco Bay, California, United States - C33_3D | ecosystem: Environmental > Aquatic > Marine > Unclassified | place: USA: California... | reverse complement strand
CGGCCAGGCGCGAATGATCGCATCGAGAATGGCGCAACCGGCGATGACGAGATCGGCGCGTGCCTCGCCGATGCAGGGCTCATTGGCGCGGCCGCGATAGTCGAGCGCCAGCAGGTGACCGGTGACACGCCCAATTTCATCGAAATCGAGGAAGCTGCCATCGACCACGCTGCGATCATAGGCGGGAAGACGCATGTTGATTCCGGCGAGCGTCGTCACCGTACCCGAGGTGCCGAGCATCTGCACCTCGCCGCGCGCGATCCGATCGCGAATGCCATTGCGGGCCTCGAAGGCGGCGACCGGTGCTGCGATGCGGTTGATCATCGCCTCATAGGCGTCGCGGTCGACGATATCCCCGCCGTGACGCTCGGACAAAGAGACGACGCCGAGCGGTATGGACAGGCTGTCGAGAAGGCGCAGGCGCTGGGGCGGCGCCCCCCGTCCCCCGGCAACGGTCTCGTCACCGTCGCGCTCGATCCACATGATTTCCGTGGAACCGCCGCCGATGTCGAAAACCAGGCCATAGCGGTAGCCGTTGATCAGCAGCGGCGAACAGCCGGTAAGGGCCAGGTTGGCTTCTTCCTCCGGTGAAATGATTTCGAAGACGAGGCCGGTTTCGGTTTCGACCCGGTCGAGAAATTCCTGGCAATTGACGGCGCGGCGGCAAGCCTCGGTCGCGACGTTTCGCGCCCGCAGCACGCGCTTGCGCGTCATCTTGGCAGCGCAGATACGCAGCGCCGCGATGGTGCGCTCTATGGCGGCCTCGTTGAGGCGCTCCTCGCGCTCGAGCCCCTCGCCCAGCCTCACGATCCGGGAAAAGGCATCGATCACGCGGAAACTGCCGCCTTCCGGTGTCGCCACCAGCAGGCGGCAATTATTGGTGCCGAGATCAAGCGCTGCGTAGGCCGCCTGCGCGCCCTCGCTCCGCCGTCCCCGGCCGTTGCCCACCCGCTGTCCGGGGCCCCGGCGCAATTTGGTCTGTCCGCCCGTCATGGCCCGATGTTACTTAATGTGACGCCTTCCGCGAAGGGGGGAAAACCCCTGAAACAGGGCGCCGACCCGTTATTTTGTTGCGCCTTGTTTCCGGCCGGGCCGGTATGTTAAAAGGCCCGCCTCGGCAGCCGCGCCCCTTCGGGCCCGGCCTGCCCCGCCCCTGCTGGGGGATCGTCTAACGGTAAGACCCAGGACTCTGACTCCTGTTATCTAGGTTCGAATCCTAGTCCCCCAGCCAATTACCTCCAAAATCCGGATGCATCCTTTCCTCATGCGAAAACCCCCGCTGCCGGGCAGCGGGGGTTCGCATCGTCAGCCGTTTCGGCCTGATGATCAGTTCATGCGGTCTGCATCCGTCAGGTCCAGCTTAAACAGATCCATCGCATTGTCCCATGTGTAGCGGCGGACATCATCGTCCGACAGTCCCTTGAGGTGATAGGACATGACCTGGCGCGAATGCGGGAAGGTCATGTTGAAATGCGGGTAGTCGTTAGACCACATGCAGTTCTTCTTGCCCCACCACGGCAGGAACCGCGTGCCGACATAGTCTTCGAGGAACGTGCAATAGACATGCTCGGCGAAGATCTCGCTCGGCTTGCGGGTGATGGGCACCGGGTAGGAATTGCGGTGGCGGTCGAAATAGTAGTCCCACTGCTGGAGCAGGAACGGAATCCAGCCGACCTCGCTTTCGGCAAGCAAAAGCTTGAGCTTCGGGAAGCGCTCGAAATAGCCGTAGAAGATGAAGTCGAACAGCGTATTCGCCGAATCGTTCGTCTTCATGTTGGTCGATTCTTTCATGCCCTCGACGCCGCGGGTGTGGCCGTTCTTCATGTAGCCGTGGCCCGTCAGGATGTGGCAGATCACCGGCTCGTCGGCTTCCGCGATGGCGGCCATGATCGGATCGTAATGCTCGGTATTACTGAACGGAAGCGCCGGGTCAGGCACCTGCCAGATCAGCGCGCCGCGCATGCCCTTGTCGATGGAACGGTGGAACTCCTTCACCGCGCCCTTCTGGTCGTAGACCGAGATCAGCGGCACGCCGACGAGACGCCGGGGGTCCGGCTTGCACCAGTCGTGGAGCCAATCGTTGTAGAGCTTGAAGCTCTCGACCTGGAGTTCGTGGTTGTCGACCGCATAGAGCGCCATGCCATAGTTCGGAAACAGGATTTCCGCGGCGAGGCCATCGTTGATCTGGTCCTGCAGACGCAGATCGGCCTTAAGCGCGCCCGGGGGCGAATTCCGGAATGGCACGTTCGGCAGGTCGTCGCTGAGGCGCTTGGGCAGCTGCTGCCAGAGCTCGTCGGGCTCCATGACATGGGAGTCGGTGGAAATCATCCGGGGCATGTTGGCGAGCTGCGATTCGCTCAGGTTTTCACCGACAATGGTGCGGCGCGGGAAGGTTGCGGCCTGCTCCGCCGACATGCCGGCGAACTTGGAAGCATCTACGGGTAATACGGACATTTCTCACTCCTGTAATGATGACAACGCCACAGGCGCGGGATGCAAGGGGTCCCGTGCCGGCGCAGAGTTCCAGAAAGCCTATTCGGCGGCGAAGAACTTGCCGTCGGCGTAAACGCGCTTCTTCGACGATTCGCCGTTCTTTGCGGCACTACCGACCTTGACCTCGCCATCGGCGAAAGTCGTTTTGGCCACGACATCCTTCGGGGTGCCGAAGGATGTGAGTGCGGCAAGGCCCGCCTCGGTGCGCACGCCGCCGCCGACACGCAGCATGACGAGGTTTTCGGCTTCGTCTGCCTCGAACTTGTACTTGGCGTTCTTCGGCAGCATCACGCCTTCGTACTTGCCGACGGTATGGGTGCGGCCGTCGCCGAAGGTGAAGGTCACCTTGCCCTGCAGGATGATGAAGGCGTGGTCTTCGCCCCCGTGGGAATGCAGGGCGTTTTCGCCGCCGCTGGCATAGACCTTCAGGTTTACCCAGAGGTTCTCGGCAGTCGCCAGCGGTTCATACGTGGTGCCCTGCTCGAGAAGCGGGGTGTTACGTAGCGAAAACAGGACTTCCTTGTCCGTCGCCACGTTCGGTTTTCTTGCATAAATCCTTGCGTCGTCCATTTAGGGCATCTCCTCGTGTTTCTTGGTGTTTTTTTCGGCCCGCCGTTCGCGGCTGGCCAAGCTCGGATGGCCCTATCCTGAAAGGTAGCGCCCTTCCCGTCAAGGCAGGCCAACCGCGGGGTCGGGAGGGCCCTCCCAGCGGCAGGGTACGACATTCCCGCCCTGGATAAAGAGGGTATTAACCAAAATTTGGCCTAATAGCCAAGTTCAGAAGGATTCTGGTTGAGCCTGCACCCACCCATAGCCAATCTCGTGCTGGCGGCCGAGAGCTATCGGCGCGGCCGCCTCGATGAGGCTGCCTCCTACTGCCGCCGCGCCCTGAAGAAGCAGCCCGGCCGCTTCGATGCGCTGCAACTCCTGTTCGGCGTGCATTTCGCCAAGGGTAACCTGCCCGAGGCGCTGACGGCGATCCGGCACGCCGTCAAGGCTGACCCTGCCGCGCCGCCGAAGCCGCCTACCGTTCGATGTGGCAAAACTACTGCGTCAACGGCGCCAAAAAATAAAACTGCTACCTGAACGGGCCTGCGGCATGAACGCTGCGGCCACCGACCACGGTCAGCAGGGATTCTATCGTTCCGATTTCAGCAACCGGCAACGACCAGTAGTCTTTCGATAACACGGCAAAATCCGCGAGCATTCCGGGAACGATCCCGCCACGGCGCTTTTCATCGAAAGTGAACCAGGCCCCGCCCTTGGTCCATAGCCGAAGCGCCTCGATACGCCCCGGGGTCTCTTCGACCCCGCGCGTCGGGCGGCCATCCACGGTCTTGCCGTCCAGCATCCATTGCAGCGCCACGAACGGATTGTAATCCATCACCCGGTGACCATCCGTTCCCGCCCCCGTCGGAAGCCCGAGCCGCAGCGCGGAGACAAGCGGCGGCGCACTGCCGCGTCGGCCAGACGGTAATGCGGCAAGATAATCCTCGCGCGCGAAATACAGCGAATTCTGCGTCAGCCAGCCGAGACCGAGGTGCTTCATGCGTTCAAGAGTTTCGGGACGGGTATCGTGCAGATGTGCGACGGACCAGCGCAGGGGCGCGATCGGAACGCGCGCATTGACCCGCGAGAAAATATCGAGGAGAACGCCTGCCGACACATCCTTGTTCCAGTGAACCGTCAACGTATGCCCGGCGCGCGCTGCCCAAAGCGCGATGTCCTCGAATTGCCGGATCTGGCCCGGCGATGGCGCATTGTTGTTGTAGAGCCCCCAGGTCACCCGCTCGCCAATACCGTTGAAGCGCAGCCAATCGTCGCCCCAGCCCGACGGAAGAAACCTTGTATAGGCCTGATATTCGGCAAGTTCCTTGCCCGCGCTGGGCGCACAGATGGAATAGGCGACGCGCAGGCTCAACTCCCGCCTGCGCCACAACCCGAACACCGCCTCGTAATCGTCCGGCCCGATGTTATGCCCGCCGGGATCGATGACCCCCGTCACGCCTAGCGCGTTGAGAGCGGCGAAGAAGGCACGTGTGCTCGCCATGCGTGCCTTGGTGTCGCCTTTGGGCAGGCTCTCGTAAAGCCGGGCGATCGCCTTGGCCGAACCGGATATCCAGCCCGTCGCGTTGCCTTCGCCGTCGGTCTGGGCCAGGGCACCCGCCGGCAGCCCCTTGCGCTCAAGCCCGAGTAAGGCGACCGCTTCCGGCGTCAACAGCGCCGCCCTGTAAAAAAGTTGCAGATATACCGGGCGGCCGGGCGCGGCGGCGCGAACCTCGGCCAGGCTCGGCACCCTGTTTTCCGTGAACTGCTGGGGGGTCCAGCCGCCGGCAACGACGATCCAACCGTCGGGCCTGATTGCGCGGGCTTGGGCCGCGAGCCTGTCCATGGCCTCTTTGATGCTGCGCGCGCCGATGAAACTGGCCTCTGAGGCAAAGCTCAGTCCCGCCCGGATCGCGTGGATGTGCGAATCGACCAGACCTGGAATGATCGTTCGACCCTCGGCATCTATCACGCGCGTCGCGGGGTGCCTCAGGGCCATGATGTCGCGTTCCGCGCCGACGCCGACAAAGCGGCCATCGGCTACGGCAAGGGCGGATGCCGCGGGCAAGCCGTCGCGGATGATTTTTGCGTTCACGACGATAAGATCGGCCGCACGCACGGGCAAAGCCCAGACCGAGGCCAGAAGCGCGATGGCGGCGACTATTGTTTTTCGAATAGGCACTCGACTTCCGTCGGGGCGTTCTTGGCGCCAGACACGCGCCTCGCCGTAAGATTTACGAGCTTATAGCCCTCCAGATCGCAGGCGAATTCCACCGTCGCAGGGTCAACCCTTTTGGGAAATCCCTGCAGGCGGAAACGGCCATCGTGATCGGTTTCGACAAAAACGGGCAGCGGCATCTGCTTCGTTTGAACCCGGACCCGCACGCCCTCAAGCGGGCCGAAAGCAGGAATCTCACGCGCCTCGCCGAAATAAGGCGGGCCGAGGCTCGGATCAGTGATGCCCGATTCGAGGTCCGCTTCGCCCCCGTACGCGCAGGCAACGCTCAGCAGCAGCACAGAGAAGAATATGGCCGCTCCCGTCCGCATCGCTTACCGCCAGAAGAACCCGCGCAGGAACCAGATGAACGACAGCATGGCTGCAAGCGGCACCAGCCAGCCAAGCCACAGCGGAACGGCAAAGCGCCGGATCAGGGGCTGCCCAAGCAGGGTCAGAAACCCTGCAACGCCGGTCGCCGTGAACAGCCAGCCGTAATAATACATTGCCGGGCCTTCGCGCGATGGCGTGCGTCCCCAGTCCCATTCCGACAGGCGGGGATGATAGGTGAAGGCGGCGAGATTGGCCTCCACCGCCACGACATAGGCGACGGCAAATGCGGCGGCGAAAACGACGGCGGAGCGGATGGCGATCATGTTCCGAGCATCCCGCGCGTGTTGTTGATGATGTGACCCGCGATGAATCCGTACCACACGGACAGGCAGAGAATTCCCGTCACCCAGGCGCGCGCGGACCCGAGGCTGGCGTCAGCCGAACGACGCCACAGCAGGAAGTAAAGCGGCAGCATAGCGATACCCACCGCAAAAACCTGCTCCTTGAACTCGAACAGGCCGCTGATCTCCAGAAGCCGCGCACGTTCGATCCAGATGCGAACTACGGTCCGGTAAGGCGGATAGATGTAGGCGCCGATGGCAAAAGTCGTGAGGTACAGGACCACGACCGCATTGGTATAGACGGGGGCCGAAACGGCACGGAAGGACCGCGCCATGCCGACACCCCGGCTGGCGGGCCATAGAACGGCCAAGGCCTGATGGGAAAGCGCCCCAAGCAGCGCCACCGCAAGCAGGCCGTGGATGATCAGGAGAAAGGTGGTCATCTGCACGCCCTATGGTTCAATGGAAGTCCCGGCGGCGTCGGGTTGCGGGCCCCATTCTCGTCCGAACAGAGCCCGCGTCCTCGTACAACTTACTTTGCGAGCGGATTCGGCCGCAGCTGGAAATGCGCCGCCAGCGGTTTCGAGCCCTTGCCGCCCTCGATCAGCCAAGGCGTGCGGTCACCATTAGTGGTCCACAGGCCGCGGCCTTTCCAACCGGCATTGGCATCGTCGATGCGCCCGTCGAACCCCTTGGCGTAGAAGCCCATCGGGTACGGCACACGCAGAACGATCATCTTGCCGTCCTTGTAGGCGATCAGGCCGTCGTTGAGGTTGCCCGTCGACATCGGCACGTTTTCGCCGAGGCCGAAGGTGTTGTGCTGGTCAACCCAGGTGTAGTAGCTCGACTCGGCACTGTTGTCGCCGATGCCCTGGAAACCGGGGCCCGGATACTTGTGGAAGGTCCAGCCTTCCGGGCAGTGGTTGCCGGTCGCCTTCGGGCCGTTGAGCGGACCCTTGCACTTGCGCCGGTCGAAAGCGCCGAGATGACCACTTGCGAGCGACACCCAGACCACGCCGTCCTTGTCGATATCGCCACCACGCGGACCAAACCCCGGCATGGGCACGTTGTAGATTTCCGCGAGTGCCGTTTCCGGCGGATTGGAACCGGGAGCAAGACGCACGACCGCGCCCGGGTTGCTACGGAAGGTTCCCCACACCGAACCATCGGTCGGGTGCGGCATCACCGCATAGAATCCCGCGTTGATCATCTTGTCCTTCTTCGGATCGACCTTGTCTTTCGGGCCGACTGCGGCATCGCGCTTGCCGTTGCCGTTGGTATCGAGCACCAGCGCCGTCCAGCCCTGCGACTTTTCCATGTCGCCGGTCTCATCGAGCATCTTGGTATTGATCCAGCCCACGACCGTGCGCCCGCCGCTGGTCCACAGCGTTTCGTCGGCGTCATAGCCGAACTGAAGGTGATGGGTCGAGAAGCACGTCGGGATCGAAAGATATTTTCCTGTCTTCGGATCGAGCATCGTGACCCGGCGGGCCGTCTTTTCCAGCGGCGTCACTTTTGCCGACGGATGGCTGGAGCCCTTCTTGCAGAAGGCAGGATTATTGGGGCCCATGCCGGTCGCCGCCATCCACACCCGCCCCTTGCGGTCGATCATGGCGTTATGATTGTTGGCCTTGGTATCCCAAATTTTTTCGCTGCCCCAATAGGCGGAGGGCTGCAGGGCATCCTTCGACGCCGCATGGCCCGGGCCGAGGGCCTCCGGCGTATCAGCGGTCACCGGCATGCGCAAAGTCTTCACCGTATTCTTGATCGGATCGAGAATCGGCATGTCGTTGGAGGAATATTCCGGCGAGCCATAAAGCGGCCCATAGGCATTCACCGTCGGGTAACGACGATCGCTCGCGATCAGATCGTGCAGATACTGTTTTTCGTTCATCCATTCGCGCAGGGTAACGACGATGTTGCGTTCTTCGCCCTGAGGACGCTGCGGCAACGTATGGGGCAGTTCTCCCTTGCCAATGCGGTCGGTCCAGTCACCGAAATAGCGCAACGGCGTACCGTTGAATTTGCCCATCAGCGCATTGACCATCGATTCACCCGACTGGCCCGACTGGATGCGCCGGGCCCAGGCATCTTCACCTTTCTCGAATTTCCCGAAAGCGGCAGGGATGGTGCGGGTGGACTTCTGGCCAAGCTGGTGGCAACCGATGCAGCCGTTGTTCTTCAGCTGGCTGAGCCAGTCCGACTGCGTAACCTTGGCGGGAATGTCGCTCTTGCCGCCAAACTGGTCGGCAGCAGGCACTTTGAGCATCGAGTACCAGTAGATCGCGGGATAGTACTCCGCCGCGGCAGCCGCATTTGGCGCGGCCACCGCGGTCAGGTTGAGCGCCTGCCCCGGCGCGCCCTTGACCTTCCGCGAATCGACGAGCCCGTAGCCGCGCACCCACACATCGTAATTTGCTTTGGGCAGATCGGGGATGACGTAACGGCCCTGATCGTCGGTGGCGACGATACGGATGAAGCGGGTCGGAAGGTCTCGCGTTTCAGCGATCACCCAGACGCCGGCCTCGGGCCCCTTCGGGCCCGTCACCACGCCGCCGATATCGTCGGCATCGATGGCGACCGACTGCGCGTGCGCGGTCGGTATCTGGCCCGTAAAAAATGCAAGCGAAAGCAACACGCACGCGGCAAGCGCGCCCGAAGCAATGCGGATCATGGGTCGTCTCCCCGTTCGAGATGTCTATTGGTTCTTGTATGGGGCGAATCTACCGTTCGCGGTTCCAGCCCGAAAGGGCCGCAAAATACTAGGTTTCTTTTCGGGAAATTGGCAAGAGGCAGAAATCGAACCCGGCTTAACGGGAACCGGAAATGAGCGGTTCCCGAAGGCGGTCGGCCGGGGCGAGACCCATACCCTGGTAGGCCAGGGCGCTGACGGAGTCCGCCAGAAGCCGGGCGATGCAGCGATAACTGGCATCATTCATGTGCAGGCGATCGCGGGAAATGACTTCGTCGATGCGGGTCTTGCCGCTGGACACCCAATGCTGCATGACCGCGAAACGCTGGAAAAGCCCAACCCTGAAGTCGTTGGCAAGATCGGCCGTGGCCGCAATCAGGCGCCGGTGCATGGGCTGGGCGACCACCATGGGGGCGAATTGAGGATCCATCAGGATAACATCGGTGCGGGCGGCCTTGAGGCGTCGCAACCCCTTGCGCACGGTCTTGACATAATCCTCGAGCTTCTGGCCGGTCAGCAGCGCATTCGACCCGGTCTGCCAGATCACCAGATGCGGCTTGTGCGCCATCACGTCTTCCTCGAAACGCGCCAGCATTTCCACCACGGTTTCACCGCCCACGCCTTCATTGATGACGCGCAGGCGCAATTTCGGCCAGCGATGGGCAAGCTCGGCGGCGAAGCGTGCGGGATAGGTATTGGCCCTCGATGACGCCCCCGCGCCCTCTGTCGAGGATGACCCGATCGCGACGATCACCAGTTCCTCGTTCCTGCGAATGGCCCGCGCCGTATTCGTCAGCTTGGCGTTGAGCTTGAGCACATCGTCGGGCGCCGTACACTGGACAGCTTTCGGCGCCGCCAGTGCCGGCGTGCTTAAAACCGCAAGAAACATCGAAAGGGCAACAACGATACGAGCGGTCATGGTGATGGCTTTTCCGCTCCGGTCGCTTGCTTGCGCGTGATCATGTCGGCAACCGCCTGCCCCAAACAGGCATAGACACGGATGGCAAGCTCGCGCCGCTGTTCCTTGCCCGTTACCCCGAAATTAAACACTCCCGCATCGGCCCAGCTGCGCATGATTTCGTGGCGGGGAAACAGAGGAATCTCGCTGATATCCGCAACCCCACGCAGGGTCACCAGGTAGCGGTTGAAATTGACGATGAAATCGCTGCGCCTGGAAAACTGGGGATTCATCAGCAGGATCTCGGTTTTCCTTTCGGAAAGATCTGCAATCCCCTTCTGAAGCACGTCAATGAAGTCATCGACGTCCGAGGACCGGACGGCATCGGTCGTGCCAGTCTCCCAGATCACCAGGTCAGGCTTGGCCGCATGGGCATCACGCGCAAAACGGGCGAACATCTGCGCTGCCGTTTCCCGCGCCACTCCGCGGTTCAGAACCTTTATCTGCGCCTTCGGGTAACGGACGGCCAGTTCCTTTTCGAGCCGCGCGGGCCAACTCTGGCTATCGAGGGCCGCCGCCCGCCCCAGGGTCGAGGCGCCGCCGATGGCGACGATCGTCACCGGGCCACCCGCCTCGAGTGCCGCGAGAGTCCTGGGCAACGCCGGCTCGTGCTCGAAGGTTTCCGCCGGCACCCGGCACGAGGGAGCATCGGCCGCCGGCGCAGGGTTTCCGGCCAGCGTCATCGCGCCCGCCAGTCCCGCACCTATGGCCAAGGTGCGAAGTCCCGTTATCATTG
>Ga0222714_10007113_pt1 | contig 10315 bp, 9 predicted proteins | sample C33_3DmetaG_FD_165048 | JGI IMG/M metagenome (GOLD analysis project Ga0222714, IMG submission 165048) | Estuarine water microbial communities from San Francisco Bay, California, United States - C33_3D | ecosystem: Environmental > Aquatic > Marine > Unclassified | place: USA: California... | reverse complement strand
GAGCAATCATCAAGTCACAAACCGAAACTGGAACTCCATACATGCTCTACAAGGATGCATGTAACAAGAAAAGTAACCAAAAGAATTTGGGTGTCATCAAGAGTTCCAATCTATGCGTCGCTCCCGAAACAAAAATTCTCACGAGTGAAGGACAAAAAATTATTTCCGAACTGAAAGACAAAGAAGTTGAGGTTTGGAATGGAGAAGAGTTTTCAAAGGTCACGATTAAACAAACAGGTGTGGATCAAAAATTACTGACAGTAAAAACGAGTAAAGGTCTTTCTCTCAGATGCACACCGTATCATAAGTTTTGGATTGTTGGTCATGACGAGCCAATCGAAGCACAAAATCTCAAAGAAGGGATGAAAATTATCAAACACGCATTGCCTATCATTAATCATGACACAAAAGAACTTAAATATGCTTATACTCACGGTCTATTTTGTGCCGACGGAACTACATCATCTGATGGGGAACCGCGAAGATGTGGTTACAAATCAAAGGAAAACGGTTTTTGTATGCGTCACCAAACGTGTATGAAAGAGTACGAAGAAGATGGAACTTGCCAAGCCAATTCTTATACACAACAAAAGTGGTTGGATTTATATCACGAAAAAATGAATCTCATAAACAACGTTGATTATGATTACGCGACAGTGAATCAATCTCAGAATAAAATGAGACTTAGATTACCAAAGGATATTGAAGAAAAGTTTTTTGTTCCAAGTGACTATTCTCTAAAATCTAAACTCGAATGGTTGGCAGGTCTTCTTGACGGTGATGGGTGTGTCATGAGACACCAAGGTGCGAGAGGTGTATCAATCCAACTCGGGTCAATTCACTATGATTTTTTGAATGAAGTACTACTTATGCTTCAGACAATGGGTGTCAACTCAAGAATAAACCACGCTCATAAAGCCCACAAGAAAGACATGCCCGGTGGCACGTTTGACACAAAAGATCTTTGGAGATTATTAATTCCAAGTGGTGGTGTTGAAATTCTTAAAAATCTTGGTCTAACCACAAAGAGACTGAACATTTTTACCCAAGAAAAACCAAATAGACAAGCGGTACATTTCGAAACAATCACCTCTGTCGAAGACCTTGGAGACGTTTCCGATACGTTCTGCTTCAATGAACCATTAAGACATCGTGGTATCTTCAATGGTATTCTAACCGGTAACTGCACAGAAATTTTGGAGTATACTGATAAGGATGAGACAGCTGTTTGCAACCTTGCGTCGATCGCCCTTCCGAAGTATGTCGATGAAGAAACTCGCACATTTGATTATGAAAAACTTCATGAAGTCACCAAGACAGTTACTAAAAACCTGAACCGTGTCATTGATCGTAATTTTTATCCCGTGGAGACTGCTCGTAATTCCAACATGAGACATCGTCCAATCGGTCTCGGTGTTCAAGGTCTCGCGGATGTATTTATTTTGTGTGGTCTTCCATTCGATTGTGAAGAGTCGAGACTCATGAATGCACACATCTTTGAAACTATGTATCACGCAGCTCTTGAAGCGAGCTCGGAACTTGCGGAAGTCGATGGATCTTATGAAACTTTTCAAGGATCCCCGGCGTCACAAGGTATTCTTCAATTTGATATGTGGGACACGGATGCGAAGTTTAGTGGTCGTTACGACTGGAACGCCATGCGTGAACGCATCAAGGAGAAGGGTCTTCGTAACAGTCTTCTCATGGCACCGATGCCGACAGCTTCGACGGCCCAAATTTTGGGTAACAATGAATGCTTTGAACCGTACACGACAAATATCTATCTTCGAAGAACCCTCGCGGGAGAATTTGTAGTAGTTAACAGACATTTGGTTAATGACCTAAAGAAAGTGGGTCTCTGGTCAAAGGACATGAAAGATCTCATGGTGAAGGCTGGTGGTTCTGTTCAAAATATTATCGATATTCCAGACACCATCAAGAACTTATACAAAACCGTGTGGGAGATTAGTCAAAAGGCTGTCATTGATATGGCTGCAGACCGAGGACATTTTGTTGATCAGTCACAATCTATGAATCTCTTTGTCGAGAACCCAACCTTGTCCAAGATTTCTTCGATGCATATGTATGCTTGGAAATCTGGACTTAAAACTGGTATGTACTACTTACGTTCCAAGGCTAAAGCTCGACCGATTCAGTTCAGTCTCGAACCAGAATGTGTGGCGTGCTCCGCTTAAAGTTTAGACTTGTTTATTCTACATAACCATGGCGATCAAATTTGACCAAATTGTAGATGACATCAAGGTTGCTGACTACAATAACCGAAAAATTGTTTTGTCTACACTTTCGGATGGTCCGATTCGATTTCAAATACCGAAGATGTACATGCCGTTTGGTATTTCTGGATTCACTCCGGAAATTGGGAATAAGAAGTGGAACATTGATTTTTCGATGAGAGGATTTGATGAAGATGGTAGTATTATCAAAAAGTGCTACGATGTTCTCAGACAGATTGAAGACAAGATTATTGAAAGTGTCACTGAACAAAGTGAAGTCATCTTTGACAAAAAGATGACCAAAGAAGAATTGGTACCACTTTTTAATTCTAACATCAAGGAAACACCTGGACGTGAACCAAAGTTTAGAGTTAAGGTTGACACCGACTACGAAGGTAAAATTAAATCGATGATTTATGACCAGGAAAAGAAAGATATTCGATGCGTGGCGGAAGACGGGCTTCATTCAAGAAGTACAGGTTCTGCTATCGTAGAACTTAATAGCGTGTACTTTTTGAACAAAAAGTTCGGATGCACATGGAAATTATATCAACTCATGGTCTCTGACATTCAGAGGCTCAAGGGATTTCAGATTGTCCTTAGCGACGACGAATAATAGTATCGACAAAGCTCTTCATCACAACCACACGCTTCTTTTTCTTAGGAACAGAAGGTTTCGTGGTTTTCGTGACGGGTTTATGCATCTTCTGTGTAAGATAGTCATTTGCATTCACAGGCATTCTTACTTTACTTGGAGACTTTATTATTTAGCAGCAATATGTGATATATGGCCTGAGCCTGTTTGAGAAGATCACCTTGAATCTTAACAAATGACTGTGGATTCATACCCATTTTGATCTTGGCCATTCGAACCGATTCGTCCCACAATGTCAATGTCATTTGTAATGATTGGATATTTTTTTATGCGAACCCACCTGCTCTAGAGAAGTTTATCTTTTTTGCATTTGTTAAAACATTCATAGGGTTTTCACCACGCACAAGTCTATTTAAAAATGTACGTCTTTCTGGTTTTTTGAGACGTTTCATTCTTTCTAGTCTCAATTTGACGTTTTTCCTATTCGTATCATTTAATTTAATTTTTTTCTTATTTGGTAAGTTTAAGTTGGCATTCGACATCGTCCGCTTTTTCAAAAGTCTGGCTTTGTTCTCAGCCTTTTTACGTTCTTCCATGTTTCGCTTGGCTTTGTTCTCAGCCTTTTTACGTTCTTCCATGTTTCGCTTGGCTTTGTTCTCAGCCTTTTTACGTTCTTCCATGTTTCGCTTGGCTTTGTTCTCAGCTTTTTTACGTTCTTCTTGTTTGCGACGAGCTTCCATGACTCGCTGCAGGCGATTGAGCGTTTCTTTGCGACGCTTTTCGTTCTCTTGTTTTTTAGCGACTGCGTTAGATAAGCGATTGAGAACCTGAATTCTCTTGTTATTGTTGTTTATGAGTGATTTCTTGATATCATTTTTAGCCTGATTTATACGCTCTATTTCTGTTCCCTTAGCTTCCTTTTCCGCTCGTTTCTTTTGTTCTTCGAGTCGCTTGGCTTCCTTTTCGTCTCGCTTTCTCTGTTCTTCGAGTCGCTTGGCTTCCTTTTCGTCTCGCTTTCTCTGTTCTTCGAGTCGCTTGGCTTCCTTTTCGTCTCGCTTTCTCTGTTCTTCGAGTCGCCTGGCTTCCTCTTCGTCTCGCTTTCTCTGTTCTTCGAGTCGCTTGACTTCGCGTTCTTCTTTTCTTTTCTTTTGTTTTTCTTCGCGTTCTTTCGCTTCGCGGGCGCGCTTTTCTTGAATCTTTTTATTGAGTTCAATTTGTTTAAACTTTCTAGCTAATTCAGCTTCCCTGGCTTTTTCACGCCTAGCTTCGTCTTCTTCTCGTTCGCGTCTCTTTCTTTCCTTGTTTTCAATGGCTCGACGTCGCTTATTTTCCGCCATCTTCTTTCTGCGTTCTTCGTCTTCGATCTTGCGTTGTCTCTCGGCTTCTTCTTGTTGCTTTTTGCGTTCTGTGTTTTCAATTTGACGTCGCCTCGCGGCTTCTTCTTGTTGCTTTTTGCGTTCGGTATTTTCAATCTCTCGACGTCTTTTGTTTTCTTGTTGCTTCCTTTTACGCTCTTCGTCTTCAATCTTTTCTCTTCTCGCGTCTTCGCGTTCGACCTTCTTACGAGTTTTATCGTCTAGTGTTCTCCTATATTTTTCGCGTTCTTTGCGTTCTTTCTCTATCCTTTTTGTTTCCTGTTCTTCACGACGCTTACGCTCTTTTTCATCCTTTTCAAGTTTGAGACGCTCGCGTTCTTTGTTTTCTCTATTCTGTTTACGCTCTTTTTCTTCTTTTTTACGTAATATCTGTTGTTCCTTTTCGAGCCTGGCTTGCTCGCGGTTTCTATTTTCTTTATTGCGGCGTTCACGTTCTAAACGCTCTTTTTCCTTTTTGTTTTGGTTTTCTTTATTTTGTGACAGTTTTTTGAGTACATTTGTGATGTCCTCTTTTGTTTCTTTTTCGAATATAGTTTTGTTAATGTATCTGTTTTGTTTAATGATATTGTTTATATTACGGTCAGTCCTTTCTTGTGCCTTTTGGATTTTGTTGGCTTCTTCTTCCTTTTGTTTTCGATTGGCTTCTTCGGCTTCCTTGCGTTTTCGATTGGCTTCTTCTTCTTCCTTTTGTTTTCGATTGGCTTCTTCGGCTTCCTTGCGTTTTCGATTGGCTTCTTCGGCTTCCTTTTGTTTTTGATTGGCTTCTTCGGCTTCCTTGCGTTTTCGATTCTCTTCGTTCTTCTTCTTGTTCTCTTCGTTTTTTATCTTAGATTCCAAGAACTTATTGAAGTTGTTTACCTTTTTATTTTTAGTTTGTTTTTCGTTATTATACGATTGAAGATTTTTAGATATATTCAATCTTTCGACTCTGTTTGTGTTTTGTTGTTGTCGTTGAACGATGAATTTTGGTGTCTCTTTAAAAAAAATACTCGGTTGTTTTTCTTTACTCAAAAATCTCGGAACCTTTTCTCTCGTGAATAGACGATTAGGAAATTCAACCCTCGAAGTCATTCGATTGGGTTGGTTGTTCACGACGTTCCGGTTGTTCATGACATCCATGTTGTTCACAACGTTCCGGTTGTTCACAACGTTCCGGTTGTTCACAACGTTTCGGTTGTTCACGACGTTCCGGTTGTTCATGACATCCATGGTGTTCATGGTGTTCACCTTTCTAACGACAACCCTGGTTCTGGCGATCTTGATGGGCTCTCGCAAACCCAGTGTTTTCATCCGACCACCGATTAAATTTTTCAGTTGTTCTTTTGTGTATGAATTTACGTTAGTTATATCAACTTTTCTCGCAATTCTCTGAATATCCTTCAATAAAGTCGACGACGAGAATAAAAGTTCATAGTCTTTTTGACTTAATCGAGAACGCTTATCTGTCATGTAAGTTCTATCTCTGGACAACACGAGAGGTGGTAGGGGTAAAAGACCGTTCTGTATTGACGCATAAGCCTCACACAAATCTTCCCTGGAGAGTTTAATATTTATCCCCAAGTTTGTCTTGACAAACTGTTTAAGGTTTCCAATATTAATGGAAGGGTCGCAGACTGTCTCCATATTAATATTGGATTACATTATTTTTCGCATGTATATCCCATGTTCATGAGTCTTAGTTTATCTTCATAGGTCATATTAAAGTCGAAAACATTCACATCTCCAATATCTATGGTGATCAACTTGAAATTCTCGTTATATTTTAACCTATTTTTCATTGAAGATCTTATAAGAGCTTCCAAAAAATCTTTTGGTGTATTTAAATCGTCTTGATATATTTCATCCATCTTTATTCTGATACACGCGACTTCGTGTGGTTTTTTATCCAAAAACGGTCCCATTGGATATTCTTCAGCTGTCCCACCGTCCACGTAAGTTTTTCCGCAATATTCACCCGATGCAAATATCAATGGTATAGCTATACTCATACACACCGCATCGATAACTTTCATTTCTGGGTGACTATCTTTTGAAAAGTATTCTGTTTTTGACGTGTTTAAACAAAACGCGGATACATAAATTTTTTTATCCAATTCCGAAAACGTTGGATCACAACCACATATTTCAACTAATTGTTCCCTTATTGGATCTAATTCAACAAAACCAAATTTGTTAAAGAAGGAGCCAATATTTAATTTAACAAAATCGGAGGTATCTATGGACAAAGAAGCTTCTATTATATCATCGACTGAAAGTCCAACCGCTAAAAATAAAGCTAATATGGAACCAGCTGAAGACCCAGAAATTTCTTTGACTTGGTCGAGTGTCGATTCCATTGATTTCATGGCACCTATCATCGCATAGATACCCATGGAAGCTGGACCGAGTACAAGATACTTCATTCTCCTACTTAATAGAAGGCAGGAAATTGCTTGCGAAGCAACGCAAAGACCACGGCGAAAACGACCGTGTGGGTCAAAGCCGCTGGAACACTGGTTTGTCCGGATCGGAAAAGACCACCTGTACCTTGTGGGATGGTCAACAACATACCCGGGCTCAACATAAGGAAGAGAGACGTCGTGACCAACAAATCCGTCTTCGTGAGGACGAGACCCAACGCCTTGGCGATGAGACTGTACACGAGGAAGAACACGAGGGCGTGGAACATGACGGCACTTTGACTCGTGTTTCCGTTCATGATACGAATGTTTCTGCCCGATGTCGTGAGAAGTACACCTGGGCTGAGAGCCAAAAAAAGAGCAGCTGGGATGGCAACCTTCTGGGAGGTAATATCGGGGAGCATTGTTAATATATAGTTATATTATTTTGCCTGGTATGCCTATGTGCAAACCTAACCCAGTGATCAAAAGTTGCACCCGGCATAAACTCGTCATAAAGCCCTGTGTCTTCCAGGTAGTCCTTCATATGTCCCCAAATATAAGACAAGTTTGATTCGTATGGTATCCAAACAAAATCACAATCATCTTCGTGACTTTCATAACAGAACTCAGCAAAATCGGAAAACGTACAGTCCGACATGAGCACATGTTCTAAAAATGCGTCACGAATGAGTTGTTGAATGATATCCCACAACGCCCACAGTTCATCTGAGTATTTGATTTGCCAATCTTCAATACTGAGATGAAGTTCGTCTTCAAGTTCCTCTTCATCGCTGACTTCCACATCAAAACCCTCGTTCGCTTCGTAAATATATTGGCTCCAAACCATGTTTACTTACTTTCTATTTGTCCTTATCTTTTATACCTGTTACGGCGAGCGATACAGTTTCCTTCATTTTAAGGTTATCTTGGATCGCATTCATAGCTCCCTCAACCTGAGCTTCATTACCACCGAAAAAGATACCAAGTCCGTCTTTTATAGCATCTTTAGTCATAGTAGATTTACGATTTGTTTTACGTAACGAAATCTTCCCCTTTCTCAAGTTAATTGTGTCGATACCCTGGTCCATCATACACTTTTTAATGTTTTCCTTGAGTTGTTTTTCAGCTTGGTTCAACACTTTGATATCAGATTTAGCTTCTTTGAGCTGTTTGGTGAGTTCAACCAATTTGGAGACATTTTCAGAAAGATCATTACTAACATCAGTCATTTGTAATTATTATTGAGTTATTCTTTAAGCACAGAGACCACGCTGCATCAAGTCTGGGACAATAGTAGAGTTATTCCACACGAAGACGTCTTTGGACACCGGCGGTTCCGAACGTATTTGTTGGTTCGCATTACGAAGAGCACCACCAACGGTTTCCGGCATACCGATTTGTTGTCTCGGCTCAAGGAAATTTTGCCCCTTGAGGATATCTTCCGGAGCAAATTCACCGAAGTCGTCCTGGGACGCAACTTCGCGGGGCAACAAAGAAGACGCCAAACCAGTGCCGTTCTTCATGACAAGCTCTTCCGGCGACGATTCAACCGGAGAATATTCACGTTCTTGAATGCGGTAAGTCGAGGTACCGTTGTTCATGTTCATCAACAGGTAAATGACAACCGCGATGGCGACCAACATGACAACATTTCTCATGGAGAGACCCTTCTTCATCTTTTATATACAGTCTACAAATTTTTTTTATTCATCATCCCCGATTACATATTCGTCTGGGTATTCTTCGACTTCGACCTCCGGCTCGACCTCGACCTCGGGTTCGACCTCTGGCTCAGGCTCGGGTTGGGTCATGTCTCTCACCTGGACCACATTCCAAATCGGACCATACGCCTTCTTAGCAAAACAAAGACCAGCAAACTCGAGGAGGCTTCGAGTTTCGACACCTTCAGACATTGTATCGAGTTCGATGACGTCTTTGTTGTGGTTGAAGAATTTGCTAGCACTGATGATATCCGCGGTCACCTGAGAATCAATAATGCTTTTTGCGTACGCACGTTCAAGAGTTTCGTCAGCCATCTTCTTACCGAACCATTCTTCAGAATTTTGTTTGGCAGCTTCGATGTTCGCGGTGTCGACTTCCCTGACCTTGGAGTCATCCTCGAGAGTAAAGGTGATTTCATCGGAATTACGTGTAGCCTTACCCCTGACAGACACAAAGTACTTCTTCTTTTCGTCGGTGTACGCCTTCACAATATAGAGCCCATCATCGTTCTTGGTTGGCTTGGAGTAGAACATCTTTTATGTATGAAAAAGCCATTATTTCTTTAAACCAATGAATGGTATCTGGGCTGACTTTTTCAATATACTTCTCGGCACCCAATTGTCTCTGTCTGGGTTGTAACCATACAGTGGTGGATTTTCTAACACGGCTTCAGTGACTGCCTTGGGTGCCATTGGTCGTAGGTTGTATTCGTTACCGATGTACCTTTTAGTTTTGTCTTGAATCCACTTGAGATTATCTAAATTGAATCGCATCTTACCGTTCGTGTTTGTGTAGTTTGGCACGTTCATGTTATTGGTGGACGTCTTGAGGCCGTACAACAACTTCTTTGACAACGCATCCAATGATGGCGTCGATGTGTATTTTTCGTACTTTCTAGGATTAATCTTTGAAGCCGCGACCATACTCACTCGCGTCTTCGAATAGTCTCTGCGCGCGGGTGTAAATTGAAGCGATTGAGCGACTTTGAAAATTTTATCGATGTTATCGGACGCGGACACTCGATTGGAGTTTGTCAACATTTTTGTGAGTCTATAAAGTCTCTGACGATCCTTCTGCTTTTTTTCGGGTCTGAGCCCGAGTCGTTGCATCAAGTAGATGTCATCAATCAAAAACTTTTTGCCTGCGATGTAAATATTTCTGTCTGTGACCAACTTATCCGAGTGGCGATTCATGTATGTGAAGCCCTTTCGACGCGTGTCAATGATCTCGTAACCAAATTCATTGGGACGCATGAATGGAATGTCTAAGAAACCACCGAGAACGCGTTCTTCGATTCGACCCTTCTCGATCGAGAATGCTTTGATGTTCAAGTCGAGAGCAAATAACTCAACATCAATCAAAACATCACCCTTCGAGACCTGAGAATTTGGGGCGATTTTATTTTTCTTGATGAGTGTGTACCGACGTGTGACGACGGGTTTACCCGCGACTGGTGCAAAACCCAGGAATGTAGCCAGTTTCAAATTTGTTTTCAAACGATCAGAGACTTGCTTGTTTATCTTGGTGGTGATTTCACCGAGCTTGTCCCACAATAATAATTTGATTGCCTGAAGTTTGCCAAAATACTTTGTATCGTACTTCATCCGTGGAATGAATTTTGTATCGATATCACTGGTGACGATTCGGTCTTCTTTAGACACGTAATGATTGAAAGCTTCGCCACCAGAAATGATGACGTCACCCATTGGATCCATGAAACGCGTCAACTCACTCACTGTTTTCAAAATGATGTCTCTCGTCATATCCGTGACAAACGCATAAAGCATCTTTTCAAACGTCTCATTTTTGTGTAATCTGGTCACGCGTGACCGAAAAGATTTTATGTCTCCATTCTCATAATATCTTTCTAATATGGCGTCATTAAAGAAAAAATTCTTTTTTACAAATTGATTAATCGTAGCATCCGTGTAGATGTACGGGTCCATATTATAATCTACACATATAAAAAATGGACTGTACCCGAGACACTTGTACAACCACCGAAAA
>Ga0222714_10007112_pt1 | contig 10315 bp, 17 predicted proteins | sample C33_3DmetaG_FD_165048 | JGI IMG/M metagenome (GOLD analysis project Ga0222714, IMG submission 165048) | Estuarine water microbial communities from San Francisco Bay, California, United States - C33_3D | ecosystem: Environmental > Aquatic > Marine > Unclassified | place: USA: California... | reverse complement strand
GAAGCACAGATCACTAGACACACTAATCAGCATTCAATGTCAGTAGGCGATCTACTCATAGACGAGACAGGCAGAATCTACATATGTGACACTTTCGGTTTCACGTATGTAGGCGAAGACACTTTAATCAGCAACGCAGCATAAGGAGAGTACATAATGAATAACCCAAGAGATTACGCATTAGAACTGATAGACGAGGGTATGCTCAACGCACGAGACTTCGCAATTATGTGCGTGAAGTGGATGAGCGTACATGATGTAGAGGAAATGCTCAAAGCGAATGAGATAGATCCCCGTAGTGTATACGAAGATCGCTTAGCAGAAATCCATGAGGAGTACATTGAGGACCCTGATTGGAGACGCAATATAGCGCAAATCCAAGAAGCAGACGCATTCCTACAGAGGACAGCATAATGAGTACAGAATTAAAATCACACGCAGAGCACGTATCATTAACCCGCTTCTCTGGAGGTATTGACCGTGGTTCGATGGTCCAGGTCACAGTTAACCCGGGTGTAGCGTTTGAGAAATGCGTTCATCTGACACGCTCACAAGCAGCAGCGTTGGCAGCAGACTTGTTGGACTTCGCACAAAGACGTGAACAGGAGGTAGTATAATGAGTAGACAAGAACTATTTGGTGATATGAGTAATTGGGAAATCGTAGGGGAAGTAGTAGGCGGCCTAGCGCTCATTCCCTTAGCGTATGTTCTAATCGTGCTGGTGTTCTCGTTCTGAGACCCAGCAAACCGAGGTATGGACTAGATATAGGGTCTTGGATATGAAAAGGGTATATACCACAGGGCTATCTTTCTTGGTCAATTCGTATCTTAAAAAAAGTCCCAGAAATTTTTTTCAGAAATTTTTTTCCCAGCAAAACCCCCTGCTATAAAGTCCCTTATACATAGTAGTAATATAATTATACCCTTTGGACGTTATTATGAAAAGATCCCTTCTCGCATTAGCAATTATAGCCGCTTTACCTTCATACGCTCAGACAACGGCAACGGATATAGAAGAAATCCGTGTTACAGGTAGTCGTATACGCATTACTGATGGCATGGCAACACCTATACCCGTTACAGCACTTTCTACAGATGAATTACAGTCTTATAATACAGGCGCTACATTAGCAGAACAGTTAGATAGATTGCCTCAGTTCTTTAGTACAAATTCTAGTCAGCGTACTACGAATACACAGAATACCGTTGGTGGCGTGTTCTATACAAGCGCTTCGGGTTCTACTATGAATCTTCGTGGCTTAGGCTCTGAACGTACACTTGTATTACTTGACGGATCTCGAGTTGTACCTGCTGACAAATACGGTTCCGTGAATATTGATACTCTTCCTACAGCACTTGTTAAGTCTGTTGACATTGTGACAGGCGGTGCTTCTGCTTCGTATGGAGCTGATGCGTTGGGAGGAGTTGTGAATCTTGTACTGGACAGAGAGTTTACAGGACTTGATGTGAGTATGGGCGTCGGTGAGAATGAAGTCGGTGACGGGTTTAAGAATAATGTAAGTATTGCTGGCGGTGTTGGGTTGGGTAATACTCATATTATCGGTTCTTTACAGACGAATCGTATTGACGCTATTAATCGTAATGAGTTGGGAGACTGGTATCAGAACTATGGATGGGTCGGAGGTGTGACGTATCCGAATGTGTGTTCTACTGAATTCTCTCCTTATGGTAAGTTTTCTATTCCCGGAATGGAGAATACTGTCTTTACTGCTGACGGAACAGATGTCCGTCCCTTTGAATTTGGCCCCGTTGTGTCGGGTAGTGCTATGTCTGGCGGTCCTGAATGTGATGCTTATGCCGATGCGTTTGAAACCGGGTTACGAGGCAATGAAGTAGAAACAAATAATGCGTTCCTGGGAATTAAACAAGACGTGTCTGACCGTCTTTCCGTGACGGCACAAGTCATGTACGGAGAATCTGTGTCTCGCTGGGTTTCGGAACAGGGAATCTCTGTGTTGATGGAGGCTTGGTCGCCGACAATCTATCGAGACAATGCGTATCTACCGGACTCCGTGAGAAATGCGATGGACTCTGCGGGCGTAGAATCCTTCGTAATGCAAAAACACGGGGCGTTTGTCGGTGATAATGAGCCGGGCATGGGACAAGTGAACGAAGGAAGGATTGAAACCGTTGACTGGGCAGTGGGAGTTGAGTACGAGTTGCCTAATTCTTGGTTGCTGAGTGCGAAATGGGACTCCGGAGTCGCTAAAAAGCGGAGTAGCGTTGACGGAGAGATACGAGTTGACAGAATGGCACTTGCTATGGATGCTGTTTTTAACGACAATGGCGAAATCGTGTGTAATGTCCAACGCTATAACCCTACAAACGAACAGCTAGCCGCTTCAGTGAGTGGAAGACTCGCTTCTCCGGGTGGATATCCAAGCGAAGGCACGTTATTGTCGCCTATTGGACTTGATAATACAGTAAATTCTTGCGTTCCTTGGAATGTTTTCGGGTCTGGCAACGCTACTGATGAAGTAATGGAGTATCTACACACACCAAAGTGGGCAGAAAGTCGATTGGAACAAAATTTTGGCGAAATAATGCTGGAAGGGGACGTAAAATGGGCGGATTTTGCCCTAGGAATGACTTACAGAGACCAAAATATTGATGACCGTGCGTATCCATTGGACATAGACTCCCTAGGACCGCCTATCAACGTCCCAGAACTCGGAATTCGTGGTATTGGGCGTGCGTATGTTGGGGGATCTGCTAATTTACATATGTTTTCCACTTCTCCAGTGGTTACAGGGCAGTTTGATGTAACAGAATACTTCGGTGAAGTCCGTGTACCCGTTGGAAATGACATTGTAACGACTGCTGCTTACAGATATTCGGATTATGGCTACCATGCGATTGAGAGTTGGAAGCTAGGTGTTGACTATACGTTTACAAAGAACCTTCGTTTCCGTGCTACTCAGTCCCGTGACGTGCGAGAGGCAAACTTCCGAGAACGAGGTGACTTACAGAGCGGGCCTGGTCGTTTTACGGATCCTTTCAACGGAAAGACTTACACGGCCACTCGCACTACACAGGGAAATCCTAATTTGGCTACAGAAGTCGCTGACACTACAGTTCTTGGTGCTGTCTTTACTACTGACAATTATCAGTTGTCTGTAGATTGGTTCAATATTGAAATTGAGGACGCTATTGCACAGTTAGGACCTCAGAGAGTTGTAGATTTGTGCTATGAGGGCAATCAAGTGTATTGTGACAGCCTAGAGTCGTATGATGGCATTATAGCTAGGGTATTTGACAAGTTTTACAATTCTGCTCAGGCCAAAGTATCCGGAGTTGACGTAGAATCCAGGTATCAGTGGAACAACCTTTCTGCTAGAATACTTGGCTCTTACATTATTGAACGATCTGACACTTCCCCATCTGGATATGTGTTTGATATTGCTGGCCAACTCGGTACACCACAATTCAGTGCAGTGGCCACATTAAATTACACTATTGGCCAATTAGATTTGCAGCTACAACAGCAGTACACTGACAGTACCGTGTATCGTGCTGATTGGGTCGAGGGAGTCAATGTAGACGACAATACTATCAGTTCCTTCACAATGACAAACTTCGCAGTGAAGCTCCATATAGACGCTTTGACGGTGGCTATGACAGTGAACAATATGTTTGACCGAAATCCGCCAATTATTCCACGTTTTGAAACTCGCCGTGTGGGTTCTCAATTAATATCACCGTATTATGATATGTTTGGCCGAAGATATATGCTGGCCGTAAACTATTCATTTTAGTGCTTGACAAGTCCTCTACTATGTGCTATACTTGTTTTGTATTCAATGACGTTCAATATTAATGAACAGGAGAAAATGATGAACCGTAGCTACACACGCTATCCATGTCAGGTAACCGTAGTTAAGCAATTTACTGATGGACATTTACGAGGTATGACATACGGTGACCATATGGGCTTTATGGCTGTAAAGGATGCTGTTACATGGGCCTCTAGTGTAAGCGAATCACCACGTGTAAACTATACAGTGATTGAGATGAAAGACATTAAGACAGGAGAAGTTGTATGGAGTTTGCAAAAGTAGTCGTTTATTGTATCGGTGTAGTTATGATACTTACACTATGGTGGGTTGTTAAAGATAAAATGATTGAGGAAGACAATGAAGATATTTGATAAAGTAATGTATGTGGGCTATATAGTGTGCGTTACTATTATGATCGTATGTACACTTGCTATTGTAATGGAAGCTTCTGCTTCCATGCCGCTATGAGTCTACCAAATAATTGCCCTCTTTGTGATGCGAACCTTGTAGGTGACAAGGTTTGGGACCATTTTAAGCGTCAAGCACTGCTAAAAGGCGTAAATGAGGCCGAAGCTGAACGATATGCCGACGATACGGCCAAACAATACGGGGCAAATCGTGAATTTGGTCATTGGAACCGTGCTATTGCGATATATGACAGAGGTTTAGACAGAACAGTCGCCTATAAGTGCCCAGATTGTGATGAGAGATGGTCTAAAGAATGAAAAAATACAATGCTCTACGTGAAATTACGTTTTGGAAGATGGATTTTCAGCCAAATCACACATATTTTCTCAATGAAGCGGGTAAATGTGTTGCTTACATAAAAAAGGGTACTAGCGAGATACTATATAATAAGACACCTATGAGTTTTAGCAAGTCTTACCGCAAATTTGAGAAATTATGGATAGAGGAATATGAAGTACAAGCTAACAGAGCAAAATAAACACACAATTTGCCCTGCAGCCTTTAACACTGTTTCAGTCAGTATGCTAGATTATGTTTCTCCCTGCACAGCTTCTGAAGTAATAAAAGGCTTTACCAATTACACTGATTATTGGGAAGGGGAACCTTTACGTAAGCTAAGAGAAGATATGGTCAATGGTGTTCGCAATGACATCTGCAAAGACTGTAATCGAAAGTTAGACACGAACGCTTGGAATCTTAGAGATTACCTACAAAAGCAAAATCCTGACATGGAGTACGATCTAGACTCTCCTGTTATTGAAAACCTTTTCTTACGATTCAGTAGCGCTTGTAATTACAAGTGTAGAAACTGTATTGGGTCTACAAGTCACCTAATTCGCAGAGAAAACATCTCTTTAGGATTGATGCCTGCGGATGCTAATATCATAGAAATCCCAGGTGACAGTGATAGTCATCTTTTAGACGAAACAAAGAAGGTTGTAAGCACTGTAAAGAATATTAATTTTAGCGGAGGCGACCCTCTAGTCCATTGGCAACATTGGGATATGCTACAGTACCTAGTTGACAACAATATAAAACCTGAATTGGGATATTATACTAATTTAAGCATATTAAGTAGGAAAAAGCAAAGCCTTATTGACCTTTGGAATAATTTTGATAAGGTAAGTTGTGTGATAGGGTTCGATGGCATTGGAGCTGGTGGAGATTACATGAGACAGGGGATGTCTTGGGACAATACACTAGCAAATATGGATGAAGTACAAGCAAAAGCTCCTCATGTTCAGCTACAGCCTGTAGCAACCTTAACTTGGTTGAATACGATAAACGCAGTAAAAATGATTAAGTGGTTTATATCTAACAGAAAAGAATATGTTGGACTTAATCTAGTATTACACGATCTTTTGGATTTACAAGTAGCCCCTAGAGAAATCAAACTCAAAATAGAAAAATCATTGCTTGAATTAAAAATACTAATGCCCAAAAACGAAATGGTTGACGGTATGATTAACTATATGTGGGCAGAAGATAAGAGCCACTTGTTTGAAAACGCTGTAAATTGGTTAGATAAGTCAGATAGCTATAGAAAAGTTTATTTCAGAGAGGCATATCCTGAATTTGCAGATGTTCCTGTATTCAATAAGCCTGAGGATATAGATATAGTACAAGTTGTAAAAGTTATGACAAACGACATTTTTTAAGGTGATTTATGAGTAAGAAAAAAGACAATGTAATTATGTTTCCCACCAAAGCTAAGGTACCCGATACTCTTACAATAAGTTTTGGAGACGGCGACCCTGTAACTTACACTTTGAAGGAAGATGATGGATCTATTGATTTTTCAGGTCTTGATACTATCAGTATAGCCGGCGGTCCAGACTGGCATGACGAAGAATATGATACAATGGCTGGAGATATTTTTTCTGTCTCTGTTGTTGATACGATATTCCTGGAAGATGATGATTCAAACCAACTTGAACTCTATCTTGATGACGACACAAAGTAATTATAAAAATGCCGCTGATGTAGCAGAAGAACAGCTCAATGCCATATCACCTTCAATGTGTTATGCTAAGTGGGCCCAGGTCAGCTTACATTTAACTAATGGTAAAACTCATAGTTGTTACCATCCTCCTGTACACGACATAGATGTAAACGAAATAGCTGAAACTCCTTCAGCTTTGCATAACACACCGACAAAAAAGCAAGAAAGAAAAATGATGCTCGAAGGCGAAAGACCTGAGGGTTGTTCTTATTGCTGGAAGATTGAAGATACTGGTGCTAGGAGTGACAGAATATATCGTAGCGGGGAATACTGGGCACAAAATTCAAGAGATGATATTATTGCTACAAGTGCTGAGGGAAATATCAACCCACGATATGTAGAAGTGAACTTCAATCAGGCTTGTAACTTCAAATGTAGCTATTGCGGTCCGCATTTGAGTAATACCTGGGAAAAAGAAATCAAACAGTTTGGTCCTTATCGTACTGTTGATGGTATGCACAATAGATTAGAAAGCCTAGAGAAAAGAGGATTGATGCCTTTAAAGGTAGCGCAAAAAGACAATCCTTATTTGAACGCTTTTTGGAAATGGTGGCCCGATCTTTATAAGAGCCTTGAAGTCTTCCGCATGACCGGCGGCGAACCTCTTATGGATAGTAATACTTTCAAGGTACTTGAATATGTTTACAATAATCCTAAAAAGGATTTGGAACTCAGTGTTACTAGCAATATGTGTCCTCCTCAACAAGAGCTCTTTGATAGATTTATTGAAGCTGTTAAAAAGTTAGATGATGTGGAGTACGGTACTGAAGTCTATGTGCAGGATCCTTATGATGGGACTCATTGGGAAACATGGCAACACTATATTGTAGGCAGTGATATGAAAAAGTATCACAAAAGCAGTTTGCCCTCTATCGAAAGAGAGGAAATTTATGTAACCTTCCCAGAAGGAATGGGACCGTGCTTAGAAGAAGGCGATAATACCTATAATTATATGTACACTTACCGAGATAAGGCGTATGAGAACTTTAGTCTTTTTGTTAGCCTAGATGCCTGGGGGAAACAAGCAGAATATATTAGAAATGGTATGGAGTTTGACCTATTGTGGGCAAATACAAACAAATTTTTAGACGAAACCAAATATACTACTGTTAGCTTTATCAACACCTTCAACATTCTCAGCTTGCCTACGTTTAAACAGTTTTTACAAGGCATTTTAGAGCTAAGACAAAAGTGGAGCCGTGATGAGCAATGGAAATATGGTTGGGAAGAACCTCATAAAAGAGTTTGGTTTGATATTCCTTTATTACGAACTCCTGCTTGGCAATGTATCAACATATTACCTAAAACGTATTGGCATTACCTAGAAGAAGCTATAGAATTTATGGAAGAACACCGTGCTACGGATAACTTTACAGGGTTTGAGGATTTTGAAATAGCTAAGGCTAGAAGAAACCTTGCTTGGATGAAAAAGCCCCCCGAAGATCAATATGAGTTAGATTTGGCTAAAGGTAACTTCTACAAATTCTTTAAGCAACATGACCGAAGGAGAGAAACCAATTTTTTAGAGACTTTCCCTGAATATGCTGAGTGGTGGGAAGAATGTAAACAGTCCGTCACTGTTGCCGATTTGAGACATATGCAAAGACTTCAAACTGTAACAAAATAAGCCGCCCGAAGGCGGCTTATTATTATTTACTATGACTTGGCGCTTTTACTTCTTTAAACCATTCATGTACCCGTTTTACGGGGTTGTACTTTTTAAATCTAAACTTTTCGGTTAATGTATTTTTTGTCTTTACAATTGAATAATGATACGTGTGAGATTCTCTTGTTTCAGACTCGGGTATTAACCAAGCAATTGTTTTTCTTTTATTAGCCATTATCTTCCCTGCCCACGATACTTTTTATAACTACGTCTCTTATGCTTGTTCATAGTGCTACGCTTAATCTTACCGTGGCCTATAGAAGTGCCTTTAGTATGAATATCGTTAAGTATCTTTTTAGCAGCACCCTGTGATTTTATTTTAGCCATAATTTTTCACCTCAATTATTTAAGCTACAAAATTTACTTTTATTTCTTCTTTTCTCTTAGATGTAAACTTATAGCTAGGGTCTGCGTGATGTACTCTGCGCGACATATCTTCTCTACCATAACCTACACCCATAATTAATAAAGGCTCACCCTCTATTCCTAAAACTTCTTTAATATCGTTTGGATGATAACACAAGCAACAACCTGTTCTATATCCCATCATACTAGCAATAATATTAAGATATCCGGCTGCAATACCAACTGCCATATCAGTATCTCTTTGAACAGTATCAAAGGTGTTCTTATAAGCAGGGTGATGCGCAGAACCAATAGCAGTATTTCTTTCAAATACTAACACCATATTAGCTAAAGTCTGAGGATTAGTCTGTGATTTTACAGTAGTCCCTTCAAATACTAAACCAAACCCTTCAGTCTTAGAATGTATGTTTTCGATGGTTTCACGGTTGGTAATTGCGTGAATTTTATAGTAGGGCCGACCTTGTTTGCTAGGACACTGTGTAACGGCTTCTAAAATGGTATCCATATCTTCTTTGGGAATGCTTTTACTCAAATCCCAGTTGCGTTGAGTATGTTGACTTCTATGGATAGCCTTTCTTATATCGTTATTATTAAATACCTTCTTTTCCATGTTCTTTCCTCTTGGATTGTGGTATAACTGTCCTATATTTATAATTTTTTAATTTATGGTTATGGCAGCAGAAACCATCGCTACCAATATTGCTACAGTTGCTGCTGTCATTGCCCCTATTGTAAAAACATCAATCCAAAACTTTTTGCTCTCAGCTTTGCGTCTTGCCGCTTCTGCTCTTACTTGCCTTATTCTTCGTCTTTCTGCCATCATATCCTCATAGAAGGCTCCTTGGCCACTCCATATAAGGTATTCTCTCAGTTCTTTTTCAATTTGTTCTAATTTATGTTTGGCAGCAGTTGTTTGAAGAGCTTCTGCTTCTACACTTTGCCCACTAAACAATTTTTTTACTACTGGTTGATTTTTGGCATATTGGGTTGCTTCATTAATTTGATCTTTTGCATCAAAGAATTTACCAAAATATCCTGCTACGTCTTCTATCTCTCTACCAGCTTCAACCGCTCTTTTTATACCATTGAAGGCAGCGTTCGCCATACTTAAAGCCGCTGCAATTTCGATCATTGTTGTCTCTCCCTGTATAACTTAAGGTTAGCATTATCAGGGTCAATAAGCCGAGGCACACAATATGCTTCAAGTTTTACTAAAGGGGGGTTATACCCCGAATTTCTTTTTTTACCATAAACTATTTCTTTTACAAAGTAGTTGCATCTATTAATGTCTATGAAGTACATATCCTGAGACTCTTTTTGTCCATTGATAAGCACCACTAATAAAAAAGCGTGAATCATATGAGTAAACTCTTTGGATTATTACTCATATCAGAAATCTTATGAGTATATTAGTTTATATTCTACTCATAATGAATTTTACAAGGTCGTAAGGCTCCCACTCGCCTTTACGTTTATAATGAGGGTCTGCTACAAATTCACCTTTCGGTTTATCATACCAGGGATTTACCTGGAATCTTTGTGCATTTTTGCTAAATGTTTGTTTTTCTCCCACCATACTATTTATAAGTCATTGATCTTATTGGCCTTAAAATGCTTGACAAATCGACATATATGTGCCATAATAGTAGGATAATCTAGTGAGGAAATGGTATGTTTTTAGATCTTTCAGCTAATAATAAGTCACGTAGACGTAACTCCAAAAAGCCCAAAGGTGAAGTGTATCAGAAATATACTCCGCCACCGTTTAAGGCCTGGACTCCGCCCTCCAATCCACATTACCGTGAGACCCCTAACTATCCGAGCATGACTACTTCAGGCTCTATAAATACCTCGAAGCCCGAGCGTAAGGAGTACACAGGTACCCTTGTCAAGGGCATAGCGACAATGCACAAGTCTAATGCTGTTCCTATTATCAACGAGGAGCAAGCTAAAGACATTTCGAGGATGAGACGTGGATAATCATGTAGAGCTTGATATTGACATTAGAGATGTAAG
>Ga0222714_10007109_pt1 | contig 10316 bp, 8 predicted proteins | sample C33_3DmetaG_FD_165048 | JGI IMG/M metagenome (GOLD analysis project Ga0222714, IMG submission 165048) | Estuarine water microbial communities from San Francisco Bay, California, United States - C33_3D | ecosystem: Environmental > Aquatic > Marine > Unclassified | place: USA: California... | reverse complement strand
CGCAGACCTGGGCGTCAGCCTTGAGATCGTCAGGACCAGCTGGCCCAGCCTGATCGACGACCTGCTTGCCAATCGCTACGACGTCGGCATGGGTGGCATCTCACTGACGGAAGACCGCGCGCGGGTGGCAGCCTTCACCCGCCCCTACCATGCCGATGGCAAGACGCCCATCGTGCGCTGTGCGGACCTGGCGCGCTTCCCCAGCCTTGAGGCCATCGACCAACCCGGCGTGCGGGTGGTGTTCAATCCGGGCGGCACCAATGAGCGCTTCGTCAGGGAGCGTCTGATGCAGGCCACCCGCATGCTGCATCCAGACAACCGCAGCATCTTCGACGAGCTGGTCGCTGGCCGGGCCGATGTCATGTTCACCGACCGCATCGAGGTCGAGCTGCAGACCGAACGACATCCTGAACTCTGCGCGGCCATGGAGACGAACCTGACTTATCAGGAGAAAGCCTATCTGCTGCCGCGCGACGCGGTCTGGCAAGGCTGCGTTGACACCTGGCTGGCAGCCCGGATTGCCGACACCACCGTCGACGCCGCCTTTGAACGCCACGGTGTCATCCGCCGCCCGCCTCGCGGCGAGGTTCAGGCGCTACTGCCATCCTCGGCGGGTTCGCTGCCGCACTGCCAGCACTCGCCGAACTGAGGCTCGATGCGCTCGCCGCAGCGCGGACAGTTCCACGGCTCGCCGTCGGTATCCACTCCGGTACGGAAGGCCTCCACGACCTCGAGCGCTCGCGCATGATCCAGGTTTGGCACCCAGACCTGCGGCCACGCCTCCAGGAAGGGCAGCTCGCCAACGATGCCCGACAGGCCAGAGTTACGAAGCTCGGCGCGAATACCCTCTGCTTCGAGCAGATTGACCACGTGGGTCGCCTCGATCATCGACTCGGCAGAGAACACCTTCTTCATCGGCCCGCAACCCTCACAGCAGTCGCTCAACGCCCGGCCACAGGCTGAGCAGTCGTACCAGCAGCCGCTGCCCGACGGTAGCATCAGGTTCATGCCACACGCGACGCGGACGGCCAGCCTTCTCCCCGTCCCAGACCAGGCGTTGGCGTAAGGCACCGGGTTCCATGGTGACCCTCCAGGCGCGATCGGGCTCCAGGTCGCGCTCGATCAGGAGCGCCGAGGACCGAGCCAGACCCTCGTCATGGATGATGATCGCCAGCTCGGAATTAAGCCTTGCCGAGCGGGGATCCAGGTTGAAGCTGCCTACCCAGGTGATCCGCCGGTCGAATACGGCAACCTTGGCGTGCAGCGAGGCACCGCTCGGACCGCCGGTCAGCCTCAGGTCCATGCTCTCGCGGGTCGCGGTGCGCTGATACTCGAACAACTCGATACCGGCTCGCAGCAAACGGCGACGATAGCGTGCATAGCCGACGTGGACGGCAGTGACGTCGTTGGCCGCCAGCGAGTTGGTCAGGATCCGCGTATGGACCCCCTCCTGCACCTGGCGTTCGATGAATTCAGCGCCCTCCACTCCCGGGACAAAATAGGCTGATTCGATCAGCGCCTCACTGCCTGCCTGGTCCCACAGGGTGGCCAGCCGTTCGAGCACCGGGGATGGCGCGTCCGGATCGGTAAGTTTGGAGGGTGGATCGACCACGAACTCGGCGCGCGCCCAGGTCATCGCGCGGTCCGGATCCTCCAGCATGCTGATCAGCGTGGCCCGGGCGCGATCATGGCGCTCCTCGAGGCTCTGCAGGGCCTGCAAGCGATGCCGCAGGCGCCGCATGCCAACGGCGACCTCGTCCGCAGACATCCGCCGCGCGGACAGGGCCTCGGCGGGCACCGCCAGCGGATGATTCCAGTAGTCGTCGAAGCTGCGGCAGGCGGCGCTGATGAGTGAACCGGCCACGAACACGTCGAAATCAGCGAAGTTCTCGCGCTCGTCGGCATCGAAGTAGTTGCTACCAATGTTGCGTCCACCAAAGATGCCGCAGCAGCCGTCGACCGCGAAGATCTTGTTGTGCATGCGGCGCTGCAGGCGATCGAAGTGCAGCAGCAGCTCGAGCGGCCTCAGCCACCGGCTGCGCCAGCGGTAGGTGTTGAAGACCCGCACTTCAACCAGCGGATGCGCGTCGAGCAGCCGCAAGGCGAGATCCGGGCCGCTCAGGTTGTTGTCGTCCAGCAGGACGCGGATGCGTACGCCCCGGTCCGCCGCCTCCAGCAGGTGCACGGTCAAGAGCGTCCCGGCCAGGTCTTCCTCGTAGATGTAGTACTGGACGTCGATGGTCTCGCTGGCGAGGTCGGCCAGCGCTGCACGGGCCAGCAGGGCCACCGGGCCGTGCTTGAGCATGGCCACCGCGGACAGGCCCGGATGGGCATCGAGATAGGGCGCCAGCTCGGCAGCGAGGCCCATTAGCCGGCGCGCAGCGCCCCGAGAAAGGCCGCTGGATCCTCGCCCCTCTCCAGCACCTCGACCAGTGCCGAGCCCACGACCACGCCATCGACGTGTCCGGCCATGCGGGACCTGCTCGGGACTGCGGATACCAAAACCTGCGCAGACCGGCGCTGACGAGACCGCGCGGACCCGGTCCATGTACTGCAGCACGTCCTCGGGTACCGCCACGCTCTTGCCGGTGGTGCCCGTCATGGTAACAGCGTAGACGAAACCCCTCGCCCCGGCACAGACACGCGCGAGTCGTTCGGGCGGCGTGACCGGAGTGACCATCTGGATCAGCGCGAGACCCTCGCCCTCCAGCGCCTCGCGCAGTTCCCCCGCCTCCTCGAAGGGCAGGTCGGGGACGATGAACCCGGCCACGCCAGCCGCCGCCGCACGCCCGGGTAATCGGTCGAGACCGTAGGCCAGCAACGGATTGAGGTAGCTCATCAATAGCAGCGGTGCGCCAGGACGGCTCGGCAAGCCGGCTAGAGTCTCGAGGATCCAGTGCAGTGACACACCCTGCCTCAGCGCCACCTGGCTGGAGCGCTGGATGGTCATGCCGTCCGCCATGGGGTCAGAAAAGGGCACGCCGATTTCGACGACATCAGCGGCCTCGGCAATGGCCGCCAGCGAGGCGGTGAAGGCGTCCCGGGTAGGGAACCCGGCGGTCAGAAACGCCACCAGCGCAGGGCGACCCTCAGCCGCCGCCTGCCGGATGGCCTCGCTGATGGACTCGTGCGCCCGCATCACAACTTCCCCTTGAGCAGCGTCTTCTGCAGCGTGGGCATGTCCTTGTCCCCGCGGCCGGACAGGCCGATCAGGATGCGTCCACCAGGGTTTGCCAGAGCCCAGCGGCGCGCCCCGGCAAAGGCATGCGCGGTCTCGATCGCCGGCAGGATGCCCTCGGCGTGGCAGCATTCCGCGAGCGCGTCGAGGGCTTCCTCGTCGGTGGCCTGCTCGTAGCGCACCCGCCCGGTCGCCATCAGCAGGGCGTGCTCGGGGCCGACCCCGGAATAATCGAGGCCGGCAGAGACGGAATGGGTTTCCTGTACCTGCCCGTGGTCATCCTGCAGGATCATCGTGTAGCACCCCTGCAGCACGCCTGGCCGGCCGTAGGTCAGCGTGGCCGAATTATCACCGAGGCCAGGCCCCCTGCCGCCGGCCTCGATACCGATCAGGGCGACCGACCGGTCGGCGACGAAGGGGTGGAACAGGCCGATGGCGTTGGAGCCCCCGCCGACGCAGGCGATGACGGCATCGGGCAGGGCGCCGGCCCGCTCGAGCATCTGCTGCCGGCTTTCACGGCCGATGACCGACTGCAGCTCGCGAACCAGGAACGGATAAGGGTGCGGGCCGACCGCGGAGCCCAGCAGGTAGTAGGTGCCCTCGGGATCAGAGACCCAGTCACGCAGCGCCTCGTCGATGGCAGCACGCAGGGTCTGATCGCCGCTGGTCACCGCCACCACCTCAGCGCCGAGCAGCTTCATGCGCCCGACGTTGGGGGCCTGGCGCTCGGTATCGATGGCGCCCATGTAGACCACGCAGGGCATGCCGAGACGGGCGCAGGCGGCGGCGCTGGCAACGCCATGCTGGCCGGCGCCGGTCTCGGCAACGATGCGTCGCGCGCCGAGACGACGCGCCAGCAGCGCCTGCCCTACCGCATTGTTGATCTTGTGGGCGCCGGTGTGGGCAAGGTCCTCGCGCTTCAGCCAGACCTCGGCGCCCCAGCGCCTCGAGAGTCCCGTGGCATGCGTCAGCGCGGTCGGACGACCGGCCCAGGTGGCCAGTTCCGCAATGAATTCGGCCTGGAAGTCGGCGGCTTGCAGGTGCTCACGCACGCCGGCCTCGAGACGCTCCAGCGCCGGCACCAGGGTCTCGGGAACGTAACGCCCCCCAAAAGGCCCGAAGCGGCCTCGCTCGTCTGGCAATTCACCGCGCAGCTCGAGCTCGAGCAAACGGTCGGCCTCTGCCACACCCAACACACCCGCCATGTCACTGCTCTCCTGCAGCGGCCCTTGCCGCCTGTATGAATGCCCGGATCCTGCCGGGGTCCTTGTGCCCGCGCGACGCCTCCACACCGCTGGAGACGTCCACCGCCCAGGGCCGAACCTGCAGGATCGCCTCCCCCACATTATCCGGATCCAGGCCTCCGCCGAGGATCAATTCGCAGCGCCGGGCCAGCGCCGCCGCCGTCGACCAGTCGGCGCGCTCGCCGGCACCGCTACGGCCACCCTCGAAGAGCAGCCGCGGTGGGAGGCCGGCGGGCAGGACGGCACCACTACGGAACACGGGCCACGTGGAGATGCCCGGCGGCAGGTCGAGCGCCGTCAGTGCCGCCGCGTCGCCCTGCAATACGTCAGGAGTAAACGCTCGCAGGATCTCCGCCAGCTGCGCGGGCCCCGGGGCAAGGGTGACTGCCACGCTGAGCACGCCCGCCGGCAGGCGCTCCGCCAGACGCGCTGCCTGCTCTGGTGGCAGATAGCGGGGCGAGGCCGGATGAAACACGAAACCGATGGCGTCGGCACCAGCCTCGACCGCCGCCTCCAGCGCTTCGACGGAAGTAAAGCCGCAGATCTTGACCATGAGGCTCATGTGCGCATGCGCCGACCGGCCTCCAGCATCTGCCGGAGCAACCCTGCCGGATCGGGTGAGCGCATCAGTGCACCGCCGACCAGCGCCAGGTCGTAGCCAGCACGGGCCATGGCCGCCGCATCGTCAGGGGTTTCCAGGCCGCTTTCCGCCACCCTGGGCCAGCGGCTCGGCAAGCGGCTCGCCAGGGCGCCCAGACGCTCGGGGACAACTTCCAGCGTCTGCAGGTCCCGACTGTTGATGCCAATCAGGAGTTGGCCGGACTCGGCAGTCGCCGCCCCGATCGCCGCCGCGGCCCGGTCGATCTCCTCCTCGTCGAAAGTCTCCAGCAGGATGAACAGACCCAGCGAGCCGGCGCACTCCAGCATCTCGGCCAACTGCACGTCGGTGAGCATCCTGACGATCAGGAGGGCGCCGCCGGCGCCCGCGGAGCGGGCCTCGTACAGCTGATAGGGATCCACCAGGAAATCCTTGCGCATCACCGGCACACCGAGCGGGGCGAGGCGGGCAGCGGCCTGCTGCAGGTGCTCGAGGCTGCCACCGAAACGGTCCGGCTCGGTCAGGACCGACACCGCGCAGGCACCGGCGTGCGCATAGGTCGCGACCCTCGCGCCCCGGTCCGTCCCCGCCTCGGCCAATTGACCCAACGCGGGGGAGCGCAGCTTGAGCTCGGCGATCAGGTCAAAAGCACCTCCGCGGGCCAGCGGCAACGCCGGTGGAAGTTCCCGGCAGCGTTCGACCAGCGTCCGCTGCGGCAGGGCGGAACGGGCGGCCTGCAGGCGCTGCCGGCTCGACTCCGCCATGTCATCCAGGAAGGCCATTGTCAGGCTGTCAGCTGCGCACCGAAGCACCGAAATCGATCAGTGCATCCAGCGTACGCGCCGCGCGACCATCGTCGATGGCTGCAGCGGCGGCAGCCGCTGCCTCGGCCGGGCTAACGGCCCGGTCGGTGGCCTCTAGCAGCAGCGCTGCGCCCATGACCAGGGCAGCACGATGCGCACCGGTATCCTGACCGCGTAACACGGCGGCGAGGGCCGCCGCGTTGTGCACAGCATCGCCCCCACGAAGGTCCGTATCGGTGCAGGACGGCAGGCCATACTCCTCGACGCTGCGGCGGGACTCGCTGATCTCGCCCGGCGTGACGGTCAGCAGGGTAAAGGGCGCTGCCGGCGTGGGCTCGTCCCAGCCGTTGTCGCCGTGCAGCACCAGTACCCGTTCGATATCCATGCCGGAGAGCGTCTCGGCCATCAACCTGGCGACGGGCAGGCTCCACGCACCGATTACGCCGTAACGCACGCCAGCCGGGTTGGTGAGCGGGCCCAGCAAGTTGAAGATGGTGCGCACCCCCAGCGAGGCGCGGACCGGCGCGATGGCCTTCATCGCCGGGTGATAATGGGGCGCGAACAGGAAGGTGAAACCGGTGGCCTCGAGGCAGCGACCAGCCTGCTGCTCATCCAGCGGCAACGGCAGGCCGAGTTGCTCCAGCACGTCGGCGCTGCCGGAATTGGAGGACACCGACCGGTTACCGTGTTTGGCGATGGGCACACCCGCCGCCGCCGCCAGCAAGGCCGCGCCGGTGGACAGGTTATAGCTATGTGAGGCGTCGCCGCCGGTGCCCACCAGGTCCGCCGCCGCCAGGCCTGGCGGCAGCACCGGTTGGCGGGCCAGCGAGCGCATGCCGCGGGCAAAGCCCCGCACTTCCGCGGGGGTGGGCCCCTTGGCGCGCAGGGCGGCGAGCAGCGCGCCGGCCATGGCCGGTTTCATCTCGGTATCGGTGAAGGCCAGCATGAGTTCGCAGGCCCGCTCCTCACTCAGGTTGTGGCCTTCTATCAGTCCATCCAGGACGTCCTTCAGCGATGCCTGCATCACGCGCCTCCCTTGAGAAAATTGGCCAGCAGGGCCGGTCCCTCCACGGTCAGGATGCTCTCCGGGTGGAACTGCACCCCCTCGACCGGCAACTCACCGTGCCGCACGCCCATGATCTCACCCTGATCAGTCCATGCGCTGACCTCAAGACATGGCGGCAGCGAGTCACGCCGGGCGATCAACGAGTGATAGCGACCCACCACGACCGGGTTGGACAAGCCTGCGAACAGTCCCCTGCCATCGTGGTGAACGCTCGAGGTCTTGCCGTGCATCATCCGCTCCGCGCGGACTACCTGCCCACCAAAGGCTTCCACGATGGACTGATGTCCGAGGCAGACCCCGAGCACGGGTATCCGCCCGGCGAAGGCGGAAATCATCGCCACGGAGACACCCGCTTCACCAGGTGCACCCGGCCCCGGCGAGATGCACAGGTGGGTCGCCGGCAATCCGAGGGCAGCCTCGACGGTGATCTCGTCGTTCCTGCGCACGTCGACCTCGGCGCCCAGCACCAGGAAGGCCTGCACCAGGTTGTAGGTGAAGGAGTCATAGTTGTCGATGAGCAGGAGCCGGGGCTTCACAGTCCCTCCTCGGTCATCTGCAGCGCCCGCGCCAGTACCGCGCTCTTGGCCAGCACCTCGTCGTACTCGGCTTCCGGCCGACTGTCGGCAACGATGCCGGCCCCGGCCTGGTACACGTATCGATTGCCGGCAAAGACCAGGGTCCTGATGGTGATGGCGTGGTTCATGTCCCCGCCATGACCGAAATAGCCGACGGTACCGCCGTAAAACCCGCGCCTGACCGGTTCCAGCGAGTCGATGATTTCCATGGCGCGGACCTTGGGCGCCCCGACCAGCGTGCCGGCGGGGAAGGCGGCCGCAAACAGGTCGAACATGTCCCGCTCCGAAGCCAGCTCGCCCTCCACACCGCTGACAATGTGCATGACGTGGCTGTAACGCTCGATCACCCGGTAAGGATCGACCTGCACCGAGCCCGCCCTCGCCACCCGGCCGAGATCGTTGCGAGCCAGGTCCACCAGCATGACGTGCTCGGCATTTTCCTTCGGGTCGGCCAGCAGTTCGCGTTCACGGGCGAGGTCCGTAGCCAGGTCGGCAGCACGTGGGCGCGTGCCGGCGATCGGCCGCAGCTGCGCTTTCCCATCCTTGAGCTTGACCAGCGCCTCGGGTGAGGAGCCGACCACCGTGAAGTCGCCCAGATCCAGAAAATACATGTAAGGCGAGGGGTTGATCAGGCGCAGGGCGCGATAGGTCTCGAAGGGATCAAGTTCCCCCTCACCCATGAAGCGAACCGACAGCACCAGCTGATAGACATCTCCAGCTGCGACGTGCTCTTGCGTACGGGCCACACCCTCCAGGAATTCTCCGCGGGTCATGCTGGGCGTCGCCGGGCCGATGCGAATGCTCGGACGCGTCGGCGGCAGCGGTCCGCGCAGCGCCCGGATCACCTCGGCACGCAACGACTGGCGCTCGGCGGCCGAACCGGCGTGCAGCAGGGCCATGCTGCGGGTGACGTGGTCGAAGACCAGCATCGAGCGCGGCGCGAGGTAGCAGGCGGCAGGCACCGGAAAATCGGTGCGGGTACCGTCGGGCAGGCGCTCGAAGTGACGCACGAGGTCGTAGGCGGAGGCGCCCACCAGCCCGCCGGGCAGGGGCACGCCAGGCACCAGGGGCTGCGGGGCCGGGGCGTTCCGCAGCGCCGACCTCAATGCCTCGAGTAGCTCAGCGGCACTTGCCGGAGAGGGGACGAGTCGACCGTCGATCCGCAGGCCTTGACCGTCGAGGCGGAATTCCGAGCAATCGCCAAAGCCGATGAACGAGTACCGGCCCAGCCGCTCGCCACCGTCCACGCTCTCGAGCAGGAAGCGGGGCTTGAAGGGCGCCAGCTTGAGATAGGCCGACACGGGCGTATCGAGGTCGGCAGCAATGTCGAAAGGCGGTTTCATGAGCTCCTCGTGTCTGCGGCAGCGAGGAGAGCGCAGACGGCTCCCGCTCCCGGCGCGGCCGCGGAGGGGGTTCGGGTCGTCGGCATGCGGGGGAGTATCGCTGTCCGTCGCCGGGATGGTCAAGGCAACGAAGGGGCGAGTCCGGCCCAGCGGTCGAGCTTCTCCTCGAGAAGGTCCAGTGGCAAAGCCCCGTCACGTAGCACCTGCCAATGGAAGTCACGCACGTCGAAGCGCGCGCCCAGGGCCTGCTGATATTTTTCCCTGAGGCCCTGCAGGCGCAGGTCGCCGAGCTTGTAAGCCAGGGCCTGGCCCGGCCAGACGATGTAGCGATCCACCTCGGCGACGATGTCGCTGTCGGCCATGGACGAGTTTTCCTGCATATAGCGGATCGCCTGCTCGCGGCTCCAGCCGCGGGTGTGCAGCCCGGTATCGACGACCAGTCGCATGGCCCTGAGCATCTCGTCATTCAGGCGCCCGAACCAGGACATGGGCTCGCGGAACAGTCCGAGCTCCCGGCCCAACGACTCGGCATAGAGCGCCCAGCCCTCGCTGTAGGCGGTGTAATCACCGTAGCGTCGAAAACGCGGCAGGTCGGTCATTTCCGCCTGCACGGAGGACTGGTAATGGTGGCCAGGCGAGGCTTCGTGCAGGGAGAGCGTTTCCATGCCGAACTTCGGCTGGGCCCGCAGGTTGAAGGTGTTGACGTAGAAAATCCCGGGCACCGACCCGTCCGCCGAGGGGGCCGCGTACTCGGCACCCGCCTCCGACTCGGCACGGAACGACTCGATGGATCGCACCACGTAGTCGGCACGTGGTCGATAGCTGAACAGCCTTGGCAGGCGGGCATTGATGCGCCGGCGCAGCGCACGATAACCGGCAAGCAGCTGTTCAGGATCTTCATAGTAGAACTCTGGTTCGCTGCGAACCCAGGCAAAGAACTGCTGCAGGTCGCCGTCGAAACCCACCTCCTGCTTCACCACCTCCATGGCCGAACGGATGCGGGCCACCTCGGCCAGCCCGGTGGCATGGATGCTGGCCGGCAGGGCGTCGTCGGCGGGCAGCGTGGTGTGCTGGGCCACGAGATGGCGATACCAGGCCCTGCCGTCAGGTAACTCGACCCAGGCCGTGCCTTCACGGCAGCCGGGCAGGTACTCGTCGCGGACGAAGTCGTGCAGGCGGCGATAGCTCGGCGTCAACCGCTCCTCGATGAGCCGGATCATCTCCGCCCTCAGCTTGTCCCGCTCGGCAGGTTTCCAGCTCCGGGGCATCTTCCGGACCGGTGCGTAGAAAACGCTGGCCTCAGGGTTCTCGGCCATCCCTGCCCTGAGCATCCGCAGTGACTTTTCCATCACCACAGCCGGCGGCGTGACGCCCTCGGCCAGCCCCCTGCGCATGGCAGCGATCGCGCCGTCGACCCAGCGCGGGAACATCGAGGCCCGCTGGATCCAGCGCTGATAGTCACCTGGGGTCGCGAAGGGCTGCGCACCCTCACCCGACCCGTAGCGGATC
>Ga0222714_10007107_pt1 | contig 10318 bp, 8 predicted proteins | sample C33_3DmetaG_FD_165048 | JGI IMG/M metagenome (GOLD analysis project Ga0222714, IMG submission 165048) | Estuarine water microbial communities from San Francisco Bay, California, United States - C33_3D | ecosystem: Environmental > Aquatic > Marine > Unclassified | place: USA: California... | reverse complement strand
CCCTGAGATTGTCGTGCCAGCTCCTATTGACAATCAATATATGACGGTTCACTATCAGAAATTGATCCCACTTTTGATTGAATCAATCAAGGAACAGCAAAAACAAATAGACAGTCTTTTAAATAAAATATCATTATTAGAAAATAAATAATGATTAGAAGTGGCGCTGACATTATCAGGCCCAATATTAAATAGATAAATGGCAATAAAAAACCCCCGAATTTCTTCGGGGGTTTTATTTTAGGAGTTATTTATATTAGATAGAAGGAGTGTAGCTGGTATCAACCCAAACGAAAACTCCGTTTGTGGTGTCTTGTGGGCTACCGATCTGAGTAGTGAATGTTAAATCAACTGATTTATTATCTCCAATTGAGCTGGAGAAGTTTTCACTTACCAGTTTTGCACCTCTGATTTCGTAAATGATTCTATCGCTAGCACCAGGAAGCTTAAAGGAAAATCCAAGTGTTTTTGTTGTGTCGTTGTCGAGAAGGCTTGAAATAGCTCCACTTGATTTGAGGTCAGCAACAATAGCGCTCATATTAACAGTAACTTCAACAGGGAAGTCGATAACTTTAGTAAAGCCGAAGCGTGAGCCAAGGCGTTCAAGTGTTGAGCGTCCAATTGGAATTTCAATTGAAACGTTTTGAATGTGCGCCGCTGTGTTATTGAATGGGGAACCTTCAACGCCAGTTGGCATTTCTGTAACAACGCCATCAACAACGTAAACAGATACGTCACCAGGGCGAAGAGCAGAAACACCTACATCACCACTTACAGGAGCAGGGAGCTGGAACAGGTTTGTTGATGCCGTACCAGCTTCAATGTTAATACCGGGAACAATGCCAGAAGAACCGCTGACAACGTTAACATTTAAACCTTCGCAGGTTACAGAAACGGTGGGCAGAGCGCCAACCGCAGCTTCTACGCTATAATTAGTAACATAACCATTGCCAATACCAATTGTTCTTGCTGTAGTAAAGTTTTGGTAAACGCCTGTTGCTGAACCGTTTGCGTCGTTTCCGTCTGCGGTAGTTAAAATATGAAAATTACGACCAGAAACAATGCCAATGTTATTGGTTGCGTTACCAGCGTCAATAAGACCGCTAATGAAAGATGATGTGGATGAACTAGTGCCTACGGTAAAACCAAGAGTAGATTCATTATTACCAGTGTGAAGATAATAAGAAAAATCAAGGTTTACAGTAGGAGCTTCAATCGAGATTTGGTCGATACGAGCAAGGTTGCCAAATTGATTAACGTCTTGGCGATTGATCGTGAAGCCGTAATTGGCCGACTGAACGCGATGGAGCTGTTTTACGGTGCTGTTTGCGTGCGTCGCTGTTGGAACAAGCGTGCCGTCTGCAACATAAAGCGCTTCTGATTGATAAATAACTCTGTTGCGTGCCATAAATTATTAGATATAAGGTTTGAAATACTTTACATTTTTTTATATAAAAATGGAATACTTAAGACCTTGGGTAACGATATTTAGTTATTTCAAAATCAATAAATCCAACATAAGATTGGCTATTTTTTCTAGAATCTTTTAATTTTGAACATGTTACTTCATCAACAAAAAAATCATTTTGATTGATTAAGGATGAATCGTATGAATATAACCCATTTTTTACATCTCCATACTCGGTTAATGGGTATCCGGTAAAATCTTTATATTTAAAACTGCTAGACTTGGCGTCTGAAAAAATCGACAAAACTCCATCTAATTGGTAAGGGTTGTCGGCAAAAATTACACATTTCAAGTAAGAGCGGCTTTCGTCTTCTCCTCCAAAAGAAAATGGAGTGTTATAAGTTGAATCAGAAGCTATATAAACTGCTGGTGCAACTTGATCGTAAGGGGGTAGATATTTTCCAGTCCAAGGGAATTTTTTATTTGCTTCAATGTTGTTGTCCAATATCAAATCATCTTCATTTTCGTTTGTAAGATAAATATTAAAATCTTTTACCGCAAAAGCTCCTGTAACCTGAACGCCTGTTGAAACGCCGCTGATTAAAGCTCTTCCATTAATATAATCAATTATAACCCCATCATTGCGGCCTTTAAAAACTCCCGAAACATAAAAGCCGCTAGGAACAACTGCTCCAGAAATTGATGAGTCATAAACAAATTGTTTATAAGGAGTTCCGAAAGCTTTATAGGTAGTCGACAGTTTTGGATCTTCATAATAAGTAAATGCGCCAGTTTCATTAGAAAAAGCCTCGCCTTTCTCCAAAAGATAATGATCGAACCATAGAGCAAATGAAGTTACTACGTTATGTTGATATTGTGGTTTCATCTAATAATGATATCTTTTTTTCGAAGTTCGCGAGAATAGCGCTTATATATTTTACATTTTTAAATCTAATTTTTCTCCCAATATTTTTTTTAGATTGTATGGCAGTTTCTGATCTTGAAGTTGGCAGTTCTGCCCTTAAAGAATAAAAATATTGCCCTATACCTGAAATGCCAGTTTCAATACCTTTAGCCCAACTGCGGCCTGGCGCCCAGGGCATAGGCGATACATCCCATATATCTTCTTTTGCAGGAATAAATGCGCTCCAAACTACCCCGCCGTCAATTAATCTTGAAAATCTAATTGTGCTTTTTTGAAAAACATTTAACACTGGCTGAATGGGATCATCTCCATTATAAAAACCAATATAAGAAAATAAATTACCGTACCCATCTAATGTTCCACTGGTATTTTGCGCAGAAGGACCATCTTGGATTTCTTTTGTGACAGGATGTTGCAAAAATTCGTTAATGATATCTTTTTTTATATTCTCAAATGCCAAAAAAACTTTTTTTTCAAAGTTGTTTTTAATAAGAATTGCGCTTTCTTTATTAGCTCTGTCCGTAACATTAGTGGGAATTTTAACCATTTTTATTCGTTGATTGGAGAGAGGATAAAAGAATAATATCTAGGCCCGAACATTCCATATGGCTTTGAATCAGAAGAGATTAAATATCTACGACCGTCAAACTCTACTCTTCGGGCTTCTTTTAGAATAGCGTAAGCGGCGGCGGGAACTTTAATTTTTACACTGCCACTGGGATATTCTATTTTTTGCTGCGTGTCGGCTCCAGCAACAGGCGTTTTTGATTGATCCAAGTATTTGATTTTAGCTTGAAACGTATTTTTTATTGTAGTGAATTGTTTGTTGTCAACAGAAGGAATATCTTTATCGTAAAAATAATTGTAGCTAGCAGAAGTTGAAATGACTGTTTCTCTTGGATTAGAATAAACCGCAATCTCTCTGGAAAACGTATCAAAAACGTTGTCAATAACTTGATTGATAAAGTTTTTTTGGACAGTTGAAAGATAAGACGCCATATTATTTTACTTTACACTTTTTATCTTTTGCGTATTATATAATAAGGTAAAAGGAATGACAGGCAAAGAATATTTAAATGGCAGGGTGAAGTCTAACACTTCTGATCTTTTTAAGCGAATGCTTGAAATTTTAGAAGATATTAAACACGAACATGATCGGCAATTTGCATCGCTTTACTCTTCTGCCCCCGATTCTTTTAAACCTGTGGTCAAACAAGCTAACTATTTAGACGAAGAGCAAATGGCTTGGTTAAGAAAGCGAGTCCTTGACATCGGAAATGAAACTATCCGCAAAATGTCAACAGAAATGGATTTGATTAGAATAGAATTTCATCATACATTTAAGCAGCCAAATGCCTAATAAAATTTATGTTTTGGTTGGCTGTAATGGAATAGGAGACGTTTTATCATCAGGTCCGATGATTAAAAAATTGCATAAAATATACAATAAAAAAATTAATGTATTTACTTATGCGCCAGAGATTTATAAAAATGTTCCTTATGTTGAAATTGTTGATAATTTTGATCGCAGCGAAGGAAATTTGGCCATCGAATCATTTGCGATAAATAAATTTATTCATTGCAGAAACGATATTAGACAAATTCATGCAATGGCCGCTGGATTTCAATTAACTCCGCAAGAAATGCAGGTCGACTTCTATCCAGATGAATACAAAAAAATAGAAGAATTGCCCAAAGATTATATTGTGATACACCCTTCAAAAAGCTGGCCATCTCGCACTTGGCATAAAAATTACTGGGACGACCTTGTGGAAAGACTCAACGCAAAGAATGTTGCTGTCGTTGTGGTTGGGAAAGATTCTGGCGAAGTTGGAACTTTTAAAATTAAAAAGCCAGTTTATCAAATTAACCCTAAGATAGGGCTAAATTTGGTCAATAAAATCAATTTGCATCAAACTTGGCATGTTTTAAACAAGGCGCGCCTTGTGATTACGATGGATTCTGGTATTTTGCACCTTGCTGGAACAACAGACACTCAAATAATTCAGCTTGGTAGCTCTGTAAATCCTTATTTTAGAATACCTTATAGAAATGGTTCTCAGGAATACAAGCACATTTATATTTCAGGCAAATGTGCGCTCATGTGCGCGTCCGACATGAAGTACAATATTCAGCACAATGGCAATCATAAAATTATGCCTCCTGTAGCATTCTGTTTAGAAAATCAATCTTCTATTGGCAAAGATCTTGATTTTAACCCTGATGTTTACGCCTGTCACCCGAGCGTCGATCAAGTCTTTAAAGAAACTCTAAAATTTTTATAATATTTAACAATGAAAGAATTATTTAGCTACACCGTAAAAGTAAACAAAGAAATTGAAAAAATTGAAAGCCGAGAAGAAAACGGGCAAACAATTACTGTCACACAAAAGGTGAAAGAAGATGTTCCTGTAAGGATTATTATCAAACAGCCATCTCGCAAAAATCTTGAAGATGCTGAACTTCAATTCAGTATTGAAATGTCCAACTGTATCAAAAAAGGCATTCTGACAAAAGGAATGTTGGCAAAAAAATACTCTGATACTGGCGGTCTTCTTTCGGAAGAAGACGGCAAGGAATTAGTTTTTCTTTATAACAAACTTGTTGAATATCAAAACGATCTTTTGAGACTAACCTCAAAATCAGAGCCAGATAAAGCTGCGGAGGCTATCATTGTTGAAAAAATCACAACAACAAGAATGAGAATGGTAGAATTAGAGTCAAGCTACCAAACCTTATTCAATAACACCGCAGATACAATTGCTCAAAATAATGTTATTCGTTGGTTTTGTTTGCACATGACACACACGCAAGTAGTTCCAGATGGGGAAATTAAACCGATGTTTAATGGCGGCTCTACCGAAGAAAAGCTAAATTCGCTTCATGAAATGGATGAGACTGGCGATGAACTTTATTCCAAAGCTTATAGAAAATTGGCTACTTTCATTTCTTTTTGGTATTTTAGCAAAAACGCCAAGAAAGAAGATTTTGAAAAACTAGAAAATGACATCGAAACAGGAAAGTTTGACTAATAGCAAATTATTCTTGTTGTTTAACGAAATTATTAAGGGCTACTCTAAAAGAAATTTTAGGAGTGGCCCTATTTTTATTAAACATCTTGGATTAAGCGAAAAAGCCTTTTTTGACTCTAGGTTTCAAGAGTTTTATAATTTTGCTATATCTAATGGTATTCCAACAGAAGATGATGCTTTAGAAATAGCTATCGAAAATGAGTTTTGGTCAAACAAAGAGGAGCAAGAGATAGGAGAAATAAAAAAGTATATTGACAGAATGATTTTGACTAAAAAGAATTTGATTAGGAATTTGGAAATAGAAGCTATCAACAAACAAATTTCGGACGAGAGGCAAAAACTGGCAAAAAAACTTTCGCAAAGAAAAGACATTATAGGAAAAACCGCCGAAGAGTATGCTGGTAACCGTTCAAACGATTACGTTATATACGAATGCCTTTATAAAGACGAAAATTTAAAAGAAAGAGTTTTTAAAGAATCCGAATTTGAAGAAATGACTTATGAAGATTTGGTCGAATATATTTTATTTTTTAATGAATATATTGACGATTACAAAGAATATAATTTGCAAAAGATAGCTCTTCTTGATTTTTTTCAGCCATATTATCTTGTTTTAGATCAGCCATTACAATTTTGGGGCAAACCAATGGTTAGTCTAACTGATTTTCAAATCAGAACAACGATTTATGGTAAAATATTTAAAAATATATTTGAAACAAACGAAAATATTCCAGAAAATATAAAATCTGATCCAGAAAAGCTTCTTGAATATACCGACAAATCAAAAGCCAAAAAAACATTTGATTCTAAAATAAAAAACAAGGACAAAGCTAGCGCAGAAGCTATTTTCGGCGCAACAAAAGAAGAAATTGAAGAAATAAAGACGGGTAATGCAAAAACCCTTGAAGATGCGATGAAAGGCAAAAAGACAATGACAATGGAAGAACTCATCAAATTGCATGGCGCAGATTAATTTTTGAGTGTAAATATCTCAAAGGTTAAAGGATGGCAAAAGGAATACAACTTCCAGTAGTTCAATCTGGTTTAGAAGCTTCTATTGAAAAAGGAGTTAAAAATGTTGGCACGATCAACATTCCTGCCACCATTGACCCAAGCTCTTTTAAAGGTCTAGCTCAACCGCTTGGCAAAGTTAGCGGTTTGGCCACAGAATTTGAAAAATCAATCGCAGCGTCAAATGCTCGCGTTTTAGCGTTCGGAGCTTCTGTTGGCATCATTAACGGAGTGCAAAATGCTTTTGCTGATCTACTCAAAACGGGAATCGAGGTACAAAAAACTTTAGCCGATATCGCTGCTATTAGTGGGCAAAGTGGGAAAGAGCTTTCAAAATTTGGAGATGCGCTTTTTGACGTTGGTAAATTAACAGGACAATCTTTCAAGATCGCATCTCAGGCTGCGCTTGAATTTTCTCGTCAAGGTTTATCTGTAGAAGAAACTTTAAAAAGAACTACTGACGCACTAACCTTAACAAGATTTACGAGTTTAAACGCCGCCGAAGCGGTTGATGTTTTAACGGCGGCAACAAATTCATTTTCTGATACGGGAATTACAACTGCTGAAATTATTAATAAGCTAGTAGCAGTAGATACTAAGTTTGCTGTTTCAGCAGAAGACTTGGCTAAAGGTCTGGCTCGCGCAGGCTCAATCGCTCAAGAAGTTGGCGTAAGTTTTGACGAGTTGAATGCCGCAGTAACGATAGCGCAAGAAAGAACTGCTCGCGGCGGCGCTGTTATCGGCAACGCTCTCAAAACAATTTTTACCAGAATTAGAAGCGATGAAACCGTTCAAGCTTTAAGAGATATTGGAGTAGAATCTTTGAACGCGCAGGGACAATTAAAAGGAGCTATTCCTCTATTACAGGAAGTTGCCGACAAAATTCAAGGTATTTCTGGCGGCGAAAGAGTTCAAATATTAGAAGCTATTGCAAGCAAATACAACATCAACATACTTTCTGCGCTTCTTAGCGATTTAAATGGAGCTAATAGTAAATTTGTAGAAGCGGTTGGAATTTCAGCTGGAGCTTCAAATCAAGCTTACGAAAGACAAATTGAATTAAACAAAACTCTTGCCGCAGAACTTAATAGAGCAAGTGTTTCTGCCACGCAATTATTTAATAAATTAGCTGAAATTGGAGTTACAGATAGTCTTGCTACATTGTTGAAATTTGTTAATAATATTGTTGATGGATTTAATAAACTTTTAGATTCAGAAGGAATCGGAGGCAATATTGCGAGGGGTTTAGTAAAGGGAATTTCTGATATTTTCTTTACTGTTGGTCTTCCTGTTCTCGGCGCTATTTTTATAAAATTGACAGCCGATATTGCAAAGTTCGGCGCAGAATCGTTAAAAACGATTTTAGGAATTAACCAGCAAGTTAGAGAAAGACAAGCTCTTGAACAAGCGGTTGTTAATACTTTGATACGAGATCAGGAGGTTATGGCAACAATTCTTTCTTTAAGTGGTAATAGAGCAAAACAAGAAGAATATTTGCTGGGAATTTACAATCGGCAATTAGCTGCGCTTCAGCAAGTTCAAAATATAGCCGCATCAGTAACGCCAGCTTTAATGGCTGGAGGATTAAGCGCGACTAGTGGGCAAATTAGAAAACGTGGGGCAGGAGGATATCTGCCAGCTCAAGAAGCTGCCGATGTTCGCCGTGGAGTTGGCGGTGCAAGTGCGAGTTCAAAAGTTGTTTCTATTCCTAATTTTGCATTTGGCGGCGGCAAGCGTGGAACAATGGTTGCGAATACTAGCGAATATATTGTGCCTAATTTCGCCAACGGCGGCTCGGCTATATTTAATAAAGATATGGTCAAAGCATATGGCTTGCCTGTTGGTGCAAGAAAGATTTCTGCGGCTGGTGGATATGTGCCAAATTTTGCTCGTTATGTTTACGATTCGGATAGAATTGAGCCAGATAAAAATGCTTTATTAAAAGCGATCTTGACTTCTAAAGCTAAGAAAAATGTTATTATCGGCCCCCCTGGTTCTGGCAAATCAACATATGGAGCTAGTCTTGGTCAGTTTATTACAAACGTTGGTCAATTAGCAGACGCAACAGAAATTGATATTCTTTCTGCCGCCGCAAGAACAAAAGACGGCGGCTTATCAAAAAATTTCCAACAAATTTTAGATGCGGTAAATCTTTCGGGAGGCAAGGCGTCATATTTGTACGCCGGGAATATGGATATCTATTCTCGCAGAGCGGGAAGAGTGGAAAAGGGCGCAATGGAAGGAGACTTGAGAACCGGGAAAGAGCTTTCTAGAACTCTTTATGCGCCAATGAATCAATTTGATTTTGTTTCAAAAGTAAAGCGTGGCGCGAAGAATTTTCAAATGATAAAGGGGGCGGGCGGATATGTGCCAAATTTTGCAAAAGAAATACTATCGACAAATAAATATGCAGGAATTGTACCGGGCGATGTAAGAGGACAAAGTCCAGCGGTAGGATACGCAAGAAATGGAGATGCATACTCATTTCCGATGATTTATGCTGGAGCTGGTGCGAAGTCAGGAGTTAGTGTAAGCTCAATTAGAGATCAAGTTATCAAAATAAGTAAAGATTTAGCGACACAAACTGCTACTGGTTATGCTTTGGCGTTTGATCCAGATTTGGCGATAAATCGAGAAGCGGTTGCACAAAAAGCGACTTTAGCAAATCAAAATAAAGGATCTATAGAATCTTTTGTTGGCTCTATATTTGAAGCATCAATTAGCGCCGTGTTGAGCGATGCTCGTTTTAAAGAAAGTCAAGCAAGATCCGCTATATCAACATTTGATTTTAGCAATAATGAAGATTTGACAAGAATATTTAGCGTACCCCCAGGCGTGCGGTTTTTAGAAGCAAAAAATAATGCAGCGCAACCAAATTTAGACAAAATTGCAGAAAAAATTTCCAGAGTAGAGACAAAAAGATCAGAAGCGTTTTCTGCTAAGCGGGCTACATTAAAAGATAGTTCGACACCAGCACGCTGGTTTACTGAAGGAGGAAAAACGTATTTAGAGTCTGAACCTAATAAATTTGAACTTGTAAATCCAAACGCTTATAGACTTGGCCCTAATCAACAACGCAAAAATCTTCCGCAAGGAGCAGTAATACGTGGATCGAAAGGCTATATCCCCAACTTTGCCGCAGGCTCCCCACTAGGAGACGCCATTAACAGAGAAATGGCCGCTGGATTAAATCCCAGCCAAATTCGCGTTACTCAAGACGGTCGTTTAAGAAACTCAGGAAATCCAAATGGACTTGCCGTTATAAATACAAGAGATGAGCCAAATGGGAAAATACCGAATTTTGCAAGATTAAAATTACAAACCCCAGAACAAATAGCACAAAGATTAGCGCAAAATCGAGCAGAGCCAATGTTTCAGTCTGCTCAAAGACAAACGATAGATTGGGAGCCATCGTCCGGTAGTGTAGCTAAACCAATGGGTGCAATGCCATCTTATAAGGAATGGTCAGATTCTTTTCGAAAAACAGCAAATGATGCAGAGGGAGTCAGCAAGGGTATGAAAAAAGTTAAATTTGGGATGGATAAAATGTTTTATGCTTTCAGCGGCATCACTGCGGCTTCTAGTATTTTAGAAGAAACATTTAAAGACTCAAAAACAGAAGGGGCGAATTATGTTCGGACTGGTACAGCTGTGGCTCAAGGAGCGGCAAGCGGAGCTATGGCCCTTAGCATGTTTGGTCCTTGGGGTATGTTGGCTGGAGGAGTGATGGGAGGAGCATTAGCTGGTTATAAAGAAGCTGTTCAGCCGTTAGAAATTCAAAAACAGCAGCAGGCAGAAATAATGAAAGCGGAATTATCTCCGCAGGGAGCAACGGCAGAAGAAAGAGTAAAAAATTTAGAAAAAAGTATAGAGTATAGAAAAAATTTAGAAAGGCGATTAACTAGAGATGCGGCAAATACTACAGTTCAATCTGGACTTTTT
>Ga0222714_10007105_pt1 | contig 10318 bp, 21 predicted proteins | sample C33_3DmetaG_FD_165048 | JGI IMG/M metagenome (GOLD analysis project Ga0222714, IMG submission 165048) | Estuarine water microbial communities from San Francisco Bay, California, United States - C33_3D | ecosystem: Environmental > Aquatic > Marine > Unclassified | place: USA: California... | reverse complement strand
AAAAGACAAACAGTTTTGTCATAACGTTTTGACAAAAGACCCCCTTCAAACCCGCAATTAGTCGTATTTTAGGCAGAGTTTTGGCAAAAACGGGGTAGTTTTGTCATTTTGTCAGTTTTGTCAAAATGGCGCAAATGCAGTACTGGCGCACTTTTGGCAGTTTTGTCATTTTGTCAGGACCCCCTTCGGAAATAAGCCTAAAATCCCTCATAATCGTAAAAGTAAAGGGGGGGTAAAGAAAAACCTGACAAAACTAATAAATAAGGTAAATATATATATATTATTATATATAAATAATACATTATATCAGTACTTTACGAGGGGTGAAGAGTTTTGGCAGAGTTTTGTCAGAGACTTTGACAAAAGTATTTGAGAAAGGTGTGATAATATATTTGCAGTATGAATAAACTTAAGCTAACCGATAGGTGTCGGGAGCATCTTCCAGATGATCTGATAGAGTTGTTAGAACGACCAGGATTAGCTAAACTTTTAAAGGAATTTGACGCAAGGATAACTAAAATAGAATATGCCAGCATACGATCTGAGAATACGACCACACATCAAAGCTGAGCCTACGCTAGAACCGGTAGATGATATGCCTATTGAATATATGGATGAAGACGAAAAGAAACTAACCAAACGACAGCGCTTACTTGTATGGAACGCAGTCAACGATCCCACACTTACATTTTCTGAGGCCGCACGCAAGGCAGGGTATAAGAATCCGATTGTTGTCGGGAGAGAGATGCGACCAAGTGGAAAGTATCAGCATGTTCGTCGGGTGTATGAACGCTTGATGGGTGAGGCTAAAAAGAAATTTGAATTGACTTTTGATAAGGCAGTTGAGGACTTGTATAAACTTAGAGATGCGGCGTGGGAAAAGGAAAACTTTACGGCAGCGATTAACGCTCAGAATTTATTGTTGAAGATGGGCGGGTTGATTGTAGATCGTCGGGAAGTATTGCATGGCAAGATTGACCAGATGAGTCGGGAAGAAGTAGAAAAGAGATTGCAACAGCTGTTAGGCAGTCGGGCTTTGGAGAGTAATCAGTCGGGTCGGGTTATTGAGAATAAGTCGGGTGGCCGTCTAACAGTAGATGATCTGCTAGAGTCGGGAAGTCGGGAAAAGGTCGGGAAAAAGAAAGAGGAAGATTAAACTTCCTCTTCCTCTGATACTATTTCATTTTTCTTTCGTTTGTCGTCAAAGACTTTGACGATCTTGCCATTTGGATAGCGTTTGATTAAGTAATCCCATTCGGCTCTACCCTCAATCGTAGGGTAGTTTGTTTGCTCTTTGAATAGTTGAAATCGTCTAGCTTTTACTTTGTCGGTATGTTCAGTCATTTGCAATCTCCATTTTTAGTTTTAAATATCTTAACACTTCGATAACTTCTGCACTTCGCATTCCGTCATCACCTATAACGATATCTACGGCTTCTCGTATGATATCCTCGTTGTATGTATATAACTCACTTACTTTAGGCATTTATCTTCTCCTTAGTCGTCTAAATTTGGATAGTAGTTATCCGTCTTTTGGTTGTATCCGTAATAACCTACGCTATTAGGATTGTTAATTTGTTTAATCTCAAATCCTAAACAGTCGTTATCAATTAATTCATTTAGGTAATTGATTACATCTGTTTCAGTCGGTTTTTGATTAAACTCTAACTCTATTGTTGCTCTATACATTAGCTTTACCCCTCTATTTGTTGAATGGTATGTTCGGCACAATTACTACAGAAATAGTCTGTTAGATCTATTCTTGGATTGTTTGATTGCCATTGTTGTTGTTGTTGCTCAGAACACTCTAGGATTTCCTCTAGATTGAGTAGTCCCTCGTCTGCATATAAGTTAAAAGATTCGCCACAGACATTGCAATCCCTGTAGCCGTCTTCGTTTCTTTCGTCTTTTCTTGATAGCATTAGATATACTCCTCATCTTCGTAAGCTGTTCCATTCACTACGCCAAACTTAGCTAAAAAGTGTTCAACATCTTCTAGCAATTCGTTGAAGAAATCCTGTCCGTCTTCTGTATAGGAATATCCGTCATCATCATTGCCTTGCATATAATCTTCGTATTTGTCGGCTAATATCTTTTGCATAAGGTAATCAGCAAAGTCGCATGTATGCTCAATAAACTCACTAGCGTCTGTATGTAGTTGTATCTTGGTAGCATTAACTTGAAGTGCTAGTCCCTCATCATCACGAAACTCGTTGCCGTTATCGTCATAGCCTATATTGTCTTCAATATATCCATTTCTTTCTTGAACATATTTTATTTTTTGCCACTTATTCATTTTATTAAAATCTACTTTCATTTTTACTTCTCCTTTTTTTGTAAAATTAAAACATCATCACCATACTTTTCAGCATGTTCGTAAAGTCTTCTTGATAGTTCTCTGATAGCATCATTAAGTTGGTATCTGTCTTTCCACCGGTTTCGCTGAAAGATCTCTTTCTTAATAACACTTTCTTTTTCTTGGAAGTAGATAGCTACTCTTTCTGCTTGATCAATCGTTAGATCTCTCATAAATCCTGTAGCATGTTTTCTACTGCCCCTACCTCTGTTTCTAAAGGCATATCTGTCTTTGTTAAGACATTTGGATAGATAGGCAAGTAATTCTCTGCCTGTAGTAATTGGCTCGTCTAGTTCTCCTAAAGGGATACTAGCTAATTGTCTAGGTGGCGTTTTATCGTCTTGTTCGAAATGCCATTCTAGATTGCCATAGTTAAGGTATGGTCTTTTACTCATATTCCACCTCGTCAAATTCAATATCGGTTATCTCGTTATCGGTTAACTCGATATTATGTTCTTCTCTGAAATGATCTTTTACCATCTCAATATATTCTTCTTGAGTATCGCACTCTCTACCCATATCAAAGACAGAGTAAGTTATTACTGCTGTCCAAGATTTAGTTTTTATTTTTGGTTTAGTTATTACACTCATCTTCGTTCTCCTTATAAACCTAGTTTTTGTAATCGTTGTTCAATAATTTTTTGATGATGTTCAGGAATTAAATCCCAATAATCGCAAGTAATCATTAATACTAATTCTTCTATAATCTCTTTCTCAGACATCTTCGTTCTCCTTTTCCCAACCAAAAGTTTTAAACTCATACTCAATCTGTTCATCAGAAATATGGTTAAACTTCTTATTGAATTTATCAAAGTGATCGCTAGGTAATTGATATACCTTGTTTTCAAAAGTATCTATAAACTCTAAGACTAAACTATCTTCTACATCTTCTAGTTCTTGGTTTACTTCATCTTCGTTCTCCTTAAAAGTTATAGTAAAGTTTTCGCCTGTAGGGCAATCGTGATGACAACATCTAGCTTGATAGACATTCTCTTTATCGGTATCTTCAATTACAAAACTGTAATCTGTATTACTAGGAACAAGTTCTCTCCATACTTGATGAACATCAGCAAGTGTAAAAGTCTTTGTTCCTGTTAAGTTTCTCCAAGTTAAATTTCTACCCTCAACAAAAACTTCTTTATCTACATGTTTAGAAAAATGGTTATCTATATCAAAGATAAAATCTTCAAATTCAAATTCGTCAGCGTAAAGCTCTAATTCAGCTAATATCATCAAGCACACTCCTCTAACATCCCGTTAGTAAAATAGTATTTTCCGTTATGGTTAAGACTGTCTTTGATACCTCTAAACTTGTTAACAGTTTCTTGATTACATATCCAACAAAGGGATATCTTGTAAAGATCGCTAACATGATCTAGTTGTCTTAATAAAAAATTTACGATAGTTCTATCGTTGTCTAAGTATTCGTTAGGAATACTGATCTCAAACCACTCTTGATCGTGATGATCAAAAGACGCTATTACATCTACTCTTACCATTAGTTTTTCTCCTTAAACTTATTTGGGTTAGCTAAATAATAGGTAGCACTTGTTGAAAAAGTGTCTTCCCCATTCTCGTTAAAAAAATTGGTTATTGCTTGTTTCCTAGCTTTCTCAGTCGGATAGTCGGCATTAATCCATACACGCCTTGATCTAGTTTCAGAAACGATATAACACACTCCGTTAGTTGATTTCATTTGATTACCCCCTAGTCCCATTCGATATCTTCTAATTCATAGTCTACTATCTCCGCGTCTTCCAATCCGCCTTCTAAATCAAGACCAATAATAGACTGTTCGTTTTCAAGATCATTCATATCAAGTGTGTAAGAAATGGTGTTATCAAAGTCCAACATTCCCTCATACTTACCCACATTGCTTTCAAAGTTTTCTCCAAAAATATCTTCGTTTAGCCAAGACATATACAAGTCGGAAAAATGATCATTACCCAACCATAGATATTTGTAATTACTTCCGTTTTTTAATTCGGCATAAATTATTTTAGATTTAGTTATTGTTGGTTTCATTGATTACTCCACGCGTAAGTATTTTTTCCATTAGAAACAACATTTACATTTTGTTTCCACAAAGAAACATGGGTTATCCATTGTTTAGGAATATCGTAAGTGTTCATTACAATATCCATTGCTTGAAAGTCATTTAAGGCATATATAAATACCTTAGCTGAATGATTGAATTTATCAGAACGATATAAAACTCTATATTCGTTCATTACTTTTGTTTTCATACACACTCCTATATATGTAAGAGAATTATAACACTTTCTACAGAAAGTAAACAAGAAATTAATTATTTATTTGTATATAGGGAAATATACGGGAAAAATAGCATTTCCCTTGTTGTCGGGCTTTCCCTTTAAAAAATTTGGGGATTGTCGGGAAAGTCGGGTGTCGGGTTTAAGTTTTGAACACGCTGTCGGGGAAGTCGGGTGTCGGGGTTGAACTTTGAAGTCGGGTGTCGGGTGTCGGGTGTCGGGGTTGAACTTTGAAGTCGGGTGTCGGGTTTTATATTAAAGATATGAACTATAGAAATAGGAAATCGCCTATAGGAAAAGAAAAAAGAAAAAAGACTAAACAGCGGGCCCGCAAGATTTAAACGACCAGGACCAACAAAAAGACCAGGACAAAAATAACGCTTGTTATATATTCTACTTCCTGTAGAATAGGTAATAATCAATCATTTAAAAGGAGTGAAAAATGAACGATATTTATATAAACGATATTAATTTAAAAAATTCAAGGAAAATCTTTCTGCGAACAACCAAAAACTATTATTGGCATTTCGTAGATGGTTTAAAATTGGTTTTTAGCTATAGAACTTTGATTGCAATTGATCGGCTTGTTTCGGTTAACAATTGGAGCCGAACAACCGGACGCCATTTATATTGGTATAGCGGCAGCGATAAAGATCACCCGCGCGTTAATGACTTCAACGAACAAGCGCGAGAGATTCTTAAAGATGCTGGACTGTTAGAGGAGCGCAACCCGCTTAAATCAGTTGCGGCTATTTCGTCTATATTTGCCTTGATGTCTAATCAAGACAACGAGGAACAAATTAGAAAAACCAATAATCAGCGTAAAAGATTTTACGAAACTCAGCCGGGTATAACTTTTCCGGACGATTGGGACAGCTTAGCTACAGCAGACCAAAAAAAACGCCTTGATATGTGCGATTATGTAGGATTGGACAAGAGTAACGAAATATTAAATAGCTCAACATCTAGAACAATTTAATTTCACTCCGCAAGGAAACTAGCCTCGATTTTGTCGGGGCTTTTTTTTGCTTGTCGGGTGTCGGGTTTATATTGTCGGGTGTCGGGTTATAAATAGAAAGAACATATACATATATGAACAGAACACCCCCCATATATGAAAAGAACATTTTAAAAATTCGAGGCCCAAATTCCAGGTGATTGGTTTTTACCAGGTAACCAGGTAACCAGGTGACCAGGTAGTCCTGGACTCCAGGTAAATCTTTTCTACCAATTGTAGAAACAATCGTTTATAATTACCTTATCAACAATTACTGGGGACTTTCCCTAAGGAGTGAAAATGAAAAAGTTGATTTTAAAATGGCTCGGTCTTGATCAGATCGTATTTACTGACGCTCAGATTGAGCGAGTGGTTGAAAGCCTACTGGCTAGACGATACAACCTAGAGGGTGTCTGCTCTCAAGTTGATGATCTGCAAGGCTCAGTAGATGATCTCGAATGGGTGAGAGATCGCTACGATCTAGACGATATGAGTAGTCAGATCGAAGACCATACTTCAGCGATTGAAACGCTAGAGGAAAGACTAGACGCGATCTATTCGCCTGAAGGATACGAGGTCACTCTGACCGCTAAGGTCAAGGGAGTAGCGTAAGATGATGATCGATAAAACCAAATTGATAATCGCAGTCCAAAATCTCCTGGAAGATGAAATGATCGACCAGGAAGATGTGCCAACTATCCAGGACTGGATAGACAACAGAAACTACGCCAATCTATATGGCAAGTTGAAGTGGGAGTTGGCGGGTAGCGATATCTACTATAGCGGGGAGATCAGCTACTAGCTATCTTCTAAATCAACGAGAGGGCTAACTAGCCCTCTTTTTTTTGGGACTCTATTGGCCTGGAACTTAGTCGGCGAAAGTCGGATAAAAGAAAACCCCACCCCCCCCAAAAATAATCCGGAGTCCCTATATATGAAGTAAAGAACAATAAAACAGTTACAAATTCTGGTATTTCTTAAGTTTTGATTCTTTGCTTGTAAAGGATCCCTTAGTCGGCTATCATTTTCCCAAGCGAGTAGAGTATTTAGCACTTCGTTCATACTATCTTCTCCAAGACTTTTGCTTTACTCGCTGCTTAAAAATATATGTAGGAAATATATGGCAAATGGTTTCGTAACAGATTATTCATTTTTAAATCTACCGGAGAAAGGATCGGCCGTTAGAGGTCCTATTGAGTTACCATCCTTTGAGCCCGTAGATTACCTATCCAATATTGATTTTTACGCACCCCGTACCCTACCAGAAACAGAATTGGTTGCTCCGAGTCCCGTTCCACTTAGCGAGCAAGAAAATTTAGATTTGCTAAGTCAGGCACGTCCTTTTGAAGATATTGCAGCGTTAGGCGCTGCAGCCGGTCAAAGAATGGCTGAAGTCGAAAAATTCTTTGGCGATAAAGTTAATAATCTACAAGGAACGATTAGCGATTTAGAAAATCAACAAGGTATGCTCAATCAAGAATTGCAAGCAGCCGTTGCTGAACAAGACAATATTCGTCAGCAAAGCGCGGAACAACAATTACAAGCTCTTGACCAACAGCGTCAAGAACTAGAAGCAGAACTTCAACAGGCTGTTGCCGAAGCTGAAGCTCAAGGCGTAGACGCTTTGAACGCAGCCAAAGCAGATGCTACCTCTAAAATTGAAGCACTCAACCAACAAATTGCGCAAGTCGAAAACGAAAGGCAAGCTGCAATTGCAGAACAAGATGTAATTCGTCAACAAGAATCTGAAAGACGTCTTGCCGAACTAGAACAACAAAGATCTCAACTAACTTCTCAGTTTCAAGAACAAACTGCGCAGTTAGAACAAAAATTTGCATCTCGAGAAGCAGAGTTGACAGGACAGATTGGCAACTTGCAAAATGATATTAACGCGTTAACGGGCGCTCGAGATCAGGCAATAGCAGAAAGAGATCAAGCGATAGCAGAACAAGATACAATAAGAGCTCAAGCTGCAGACAGCCAAGCTCAAGCGCTCGACGCTCAACGTTCTCAGCTTTTATCAGAGCGTGAAAACCTACTTAGCGGCAAAGATACGACGATTGCCGATTTACAAGCGCAAATTGCGGCGTTACAACAAACTCCAGTAGAAGGCCCTAGCGTAATTAGCGAACAACCAGAAACTCCTTTTGATCAATATTTAAGAGATCAAGAAAGAATAGATGCTGCTGTAGGTATGATGCCAGGTGGGGATGCTATTCAAAAAGGTATCGAAGAACTATATGGGAGAGTAACTGCAGGCGGCGGCAAGCCAGAAGATTTTAAAATATATCAACCGCCAGCAGAGATGACTCCGCCAGCTCCTCCTTCAGATGGTAAATTATATGCTGGCGGATCTCCAGGACTTTACGAACCAGGCGGTGAATTTAATCCAGGTATTGGTTTGTCACTTCCTACAGAAAAAGGTGGTATTAGCGGATTAATTGAAAGACCAAAACCGATTGAGCCAGCGCCAAGACCTGTAAGTCCGATAGTGTCTCAACCGCCTAAGATATCTTTACCGGTTAGACCAATTTCAAAACCAACAATACCAGCGCCAAGACCGATAATATCTCGACCAGCGCCAAGACCGGTTTCGCCTATAGTTTCTCAACCGCCTAGAAAGATTCCAACTACTGCGCCAAGAATGCCAATACCAACAAAACCAACTTTACCAATAAGACCGATGGGGCGCTTTGCAGGCGGCGGTTTAGTTGATATGATACAAATGCGTTTAAACAGGATGAGATAAAATGCCAGGAATAGAAGATTTACAAAATAAAATGTCAGAAAAAAGTCTAATTGACTTTTTAAACTCCGATCCAAATCAAGTAGATTTTGGTTTTGTTAGAAATTTAGTTAAAGAAATTATATTAAATCCAGAGAGAACTATTTCCAATCAAGAAAGACAGATGCTTTCTCAAGCTTTAGAAAGAAATCCTAATCTTTTGTCTGACCAAGAACTTTCAATAATTAACGATCAAATGATGAAAGGCAGCGGAAGAACTATGTCTAATATTGATTCAGGTCGTACCATTTCCGATATAGATCGTCAAGGTCGTACCATTTCCGATATAGATCGTGGTGGAAGAACTATGTCTGATATAGATCGTCAAATGATCAAAGGCTACGCAGAAGGCGACGAAGTCAGTATGATGATGATGGAGCTTGAAGGCGATGAAGACGGTATGCAAGAAGAGGCTATGAAAGAATTAGAAGCTGCTCGTCCAGAATTTGAAATGATGCAACAACTTGCGCAAGTAGTTATTAATCTAATTGAACAAGGCGCAAGCGAAGCAGAAATTGTTGCTATCTTAAAAGAACAAGGTCTTGACGACGAAGATATTCAAACACTCCTAGAGTTTGTCAACGAGATGATGGGACAAGCCGAACAAGGCGGAATGGCAGAAGATGATATTGGATCTCAGTTACAAGGAATGATGTAATGGTTATGGCATATGGGCAGGCAATTACTCAAGGTCCTGGTGGGCAAATGTATACCGACCGTTCCATGCAGACTCCATATAATCCTCCTCAACAAATGCCTAAAATGGAGCAACATATTGCTCGTCCTCCAATGAATTTGGTAAACGGCGATGATTTAATGCGTAGGTCAAGGCAACAAATCCAACCTATTCAAGATATGAGAGCTAGACCTCCTCAAGATGTGCTAAGAGCTCCTATTCGTCCTGGCGGCCGCCAGGAAGATCGTCCTGGCGGAAATCAAGGCGGTATAGGCTCATTCCCTAATCCGTTTGGCGGATTTATGGGCGGTGGCAGAGGTCAATTTATGCAGCCTCAACTACCTATGTACGGTGGCGGTTTTGGCGGTTATGGAATGCAACCACCTATGTACGGTGGTGGATTCGGCGGTTTCGGTATGCCTCCTATGTATGGCGGTGGTATGTATGGTGGTGGATTTGGTATGCAACCTCCTATGTTTGGGGGATTTGGTATGCAACCTCCGATGTATGGCGGAGGATTTAATCCTTTTAGCCAAAATTTTTACGGCGGTATAGGAAGTATGTTCCCAGGAATGGGCGGCGGATATGGAATGCAAAGACCTCCTAGCTACGGTGGATTTGGCGGTGATAATTATAATTTCGGGCCTCAGCTAGCTCAACCTATAACACCTAAACCGATGCCAGTAAGACCTTCTTTAGATAGTCTTAGACCAACAGCACCTCAGCCCATACAGATGCTTGGACAAGAAACTAACAAAAAATAATTTTTAAATGAATGATCTACAAAAAGATCTAGATGAGCTTTTAAGCGGCAAAGGTTCGCTGTCAGAAGATCCAATTTTTCAAGCTAGTTTATTTTTTATTGGCCCTTCTGGTAAATTTAAAGCCGCCGATATTATTACTGATTTTTTTAAACATCAGCGCATTCAGTCTTTATTAAGGTCTGGCTCTCCTGGCGATATAACAGAAATACAACAAATACAAAAAGGTTTAAAAATAAAAAATCCAGCAGAAGCTGAAAAGCTGTATATGGATGTACAAAACAAAGGTAAAGAACTTGCAAGCCCAGAGGATATCCAAAAGGCAATAGAAGAATTTTTAAAGAAATAAAGTATGGACCTGTCACATTTGACAGAATCAGAGATGAAAGAAGCTCTGCTTTTGCTAGAAAAAGAACAAGGATTTGACGTTCAAGATGAATGTCAAGAATCCTTTTTGAAATATATTAATA
>Ga0222714_10007102_pt1 | contig 10322 bp, 7 predicted proteins | sample C33_3DmetaG_FD_165048 | JGI IMG/M metagenome (GOLD analysis project Ga0222714, IMG submission 165048) | Estuarine water microbial communities from San Francisco Bay, California, United States - C33_3D | ecosystem: Environmental > Aquatic > Marine > Unclassified | place: USA: California... | reverse complement strand
TGTATAACAAATATGGTAATATTACCCTCGTTGAATCTACGGGGGTAATTATTACCTTTTAAAAAAACTTATTAAATTATATTATATTATGGCAACAAAACCAGTTACAAAAAAAGAATTAGAATTAAATGAAGTAGATGCGCAAACGGTTACTATGGAAGAACCAATTGCACCAAAAGAAACAAAACAAAAACCATTAAAAGATACATGGGTTGTAAAGGACCGAACATATATCATAGCTGATAGTCATTCACCTTTAACCTATACTTTACAAAGTAGACACTCATTAAGGTATCCTTTATTGTGGTTTAACAAAGAAACAGGAGAACAAGAAGAATTGCGTTATGCAACTAACCAGAATTCTCCATTAGTATCTCAACAAAAAGGGCAAGTTACTTTAGGCCATATTATATTTGAAAATGGAGTATTAAATGTTCCTAAAGAAAAACAAAACCTACAAAAACTATTATCACTTTACCATCCAGGATTAAATATTAGATATACCGAATTTGATCCAACATTGGAGGCAGAGGATGAATTAGAGGACATCGAATTAGAAGTAATGGCGTTGAATGCCGCTTTAGAGATGGATATAGATCAAGCAGAATCAATCGTAAGGGTTGAGGTTGGATCTAGAGTGAATAAAATGAGTTCAAAAGAAATAAGAAGAGACTTGTTATTATTAGCAAGAAATAATCCTTCCTTATTTATAGAACTGGCAAATGATGATAATGTACAGTTACGAAATATAGCTATTAGAGCTGTAGAAGCTGGCGTTATAAAACTTTCTTCCGATAATAGAACATTCCATTGGGGAGAGAATAATAGGAAATTAATGACGGTGCCTTTTGATGAAAACCCATACTCAGCTATGGCGGCATACTTCAAGACAGATGAAGGTATAGACGTCTTTAAATCTATAGAGAAAAAATTAAAATAATACGTAATATTAATATATAGGCGGTGGCTTTGGTTACCGCCTTAATATTATAATAAATATACAGTATGGCAATAGATGTAAATACAGTTTATAGAACTGTTTTATTAATAATAAATAAGGAACAAAGAGGATACCTAACCCCAGATGAATTTAACAAAACAGCAACTCAAGTGCAGCTTGATATATTTAATGAATATTTCGAGGATCTTAACCAGCAACTCAGAGTACCTGGCAATGATAGTGAATATAGCGATCGCATAAAGAACTTAGAGGAAAAAATTGCAATATTCCAAACAGAAGGCGATTGCACGGCCGCGTCGGGCGGGTTTGATATACCATCTGTAACTGACTTTTATAAGTTAGGCACTGTTATATATAATGGTGAGAAAGAAGTCCAATACGTGCAGCCTAATGAGTTAATAGAACTTAATTTATCGCCTATAACAAAGCCGTCAACTTATTGGCCTGTATATACATATAAAAACTTTGTAATTAAAGTTTACCCTACTACAATAACAAGTGGCATTTCATGTACTTATATAAGAAAACCACTTGATCCAATATGGAACTTTACGGCGTCCCCGCCTAGTTACCAATACGTATATGATCCAACTAGTTCTCAATCCTTTGAACTACACCCATCAGAACAAACAAATCTAATAACTAGAATATTGCTTTATTCAGGTATAGTTATTAAAGACCCACAAATAGTACAGATGGCTGCGCAGCAAGTTCAAATGGAAAACATCAATTCAAAAAGCTAATAAAAGATGCCTACACCTAATAATGGTTTAATTACCGAAACAAATAGACAATATTACGAGGGGGCCCAGGGATTTAGATCTGAAATAGGCACAACCGAGTTCACGACAACATTTAATACTGATTTAGTATTTGGCAGTTGGGATCCAAATGAAATTAATTATGCCTTAAACAATTTTAAATTATACACAAGCCCAACAGGATTTCCCGGTACATTTGAAGAGTATGTATTAGAATATACGGTAAGCAATAATACGATAACTTTAGATACGGCTTTAGCAGAAGGCACTTATGTAGTTGTTCAGCTAAAAATATTAGACGGGGGTAATTATGGCGATAATGATGCTTATGGCAATACAGTAGAGGAAAACTATGGCAGCTATGCTTATATCTCTTTAAACGATGTTATAAACAACTTTATGGTTGCTTATGTTGGAACCGGCAAATTAATTGGTGCAGTAAAACGTACGGATGTTATATTCCATGCGAAGCGCGGCATGCAGGAGTTTAGTTATGATACATTAAAAAGCATAAAATCACAGGAGTTAAATATACCACATAGCCTAAGCGTTGCAATACCTCAAGACTATGTCAACTACGTTAAAATAGCATGGATAGACCACTCTGGTATTAAACATCCTATTTACCCTGTGAATTCATTGACAACTAACCCTTATGAAAATCCAATTCAAGACCAAAGAGGTTTGCCAATTCAGGATAACTTTGGGGAAAACATAGAAGGGGATTCTTTAACAGAGCATCGATGGAATACAAATAGATTATTCCAAGATACTAATGATGTATATTCATTAGATTTTGATTGGAATGACGGAGACAACTGGGTTCAAGATAGATTTTATGGCAGGTTATACGGCATGGATCCACAGTATGGCAATATAAACGGTTACTTTTCTATAAATGATAGAGAAAACAAAATATCATTTAGTAGCAATTTGGTTGGTAAATTAATTGTATTAGAATATATATCTGATGGATTAGCCTATGATTTGGATTCAAGAATACCAAAAATGGCGGAGGACGCAATGTATGCTTATATATTGCATGCTATTATTTCGCATCGTGCTGGATCACAAGAGTATCTTGTTAGACGATTACAACAAGATAAGTCTGCTAAATTAAGAAATGCTAAAATAAGACTTTCAAATATTAAATTAGAAGAAATAACTCAAGTATTTAGAGGTAAATCTAAATGGATTAAACATTAATTAAAATGGCAGAAGTAAAAAATAGTTTTTTAAAGTCCAAAATGAATCAGGACTTAGACAATAGACTTTTACCCGAAGGCGAATATAGATACGCTAGTAATATTTCTGTTGGCAGATCTAGTAATTCGGATGTTGGAACAGCTCAGACTGCGCTAGGCAATGAAAAATTAGTTGACTTTAATGAGTTAGCAGGAATAGATCCGGTTACTTGTTTGCTAGATGGATCTTGTTTAGAATGCATAGGCTACTTCGTAGACACTCCAAATAATAGAGTTTTCTTATTCTTAACAAATTATGCGGATACTACTTTAAATGGTCAGTATTCTCCAGCTGCACAAAATTATATATATGTATATGATTCATTGCAAAATACTTATTCAAAATTAGTAGAAGGTGCTTTTCTTAATTTTTCAAAAAATTCACCAATAATTGGGGTTAATCTTTTAGAGGACTTATTGTTTTGGACAGATAATAGAAATCAACCAAGAAAAATAAATGTCCCAAAAGCGTTAAATTCTATATTATATTATACTATAGAAGAACAAATCTCTGTAGCAAAATTAAGCCCTGTGCATACCATAGAGTTATATACCGAAAGTACACTTGTGCCTACGGAATATGAGACAACTATGTATGATGTTACCCGCGAGTTCTTGCCGCCGGGTGGATTATTGGCCACTGTAAATGGCGCAATATCAGGCGTTAATACATTTGTAATTGATGATCCAGGTTCAAATTACATATTAAAAGTAGGACAGATAGTTTCAGGAACTGGAATACCATTAAACGTTAGGGTGACTAGCTATAATGATATTACATTCACAGTGGTTGTATCATCAAATATAACATTAGCAGATAATCAAGAAATAAAATTTAATGCTAACCCATATTATAATCCAGATTATATAGGAGATCCATCATTCTTAGAAGATAAATTTGTTAGATTTAGTTATAGATATAAATTTGCGGATAATGAATTTTCTATATTTGCGCCATTTACCCAGATAGCCTATATACCAAAACAAGATGGGTATTTCTTATATGAAAGTAGCGATGACATAGCTTTAGAACCTATAGTTGATGATGAGACGGCTACATATAGGAGTTCTATTGTTTCTTTTATGTACAATAAAGTCAATAATATATTATTACAGATAAAGTTACCCTGCCCTGCCAATGAATTGCAATCTAACTTTAAAATATCTGAAATAGAAATACTATATAAAGAGTCTGATGGCTTAGCTGTTCAGGTCGTAGACGTTATATCTGCCGCGGAAATAGAAGCTCAGTCAGGTACTTCTGACATTTATCAGTATAATTATCAATCAAAAAAGCCTTTTAGAACATTACCAGAAAGAGATACATTGCGTGTATATGATAAAACGCCAATAAAAGCTTTAGGGCAAGAAATAATAAGCAACAGGGTTATTTATAGTAACTACCAAGATAAGCAAGGTTACCCCAAATTTTTAAATTACAATGTAGCTTGCAATGAAAAAAGTGATTTTAATTTAACCAGAAATACTACAAGCATAATAGAATACCCAAACCATACGGTAAAGCAAAATAGAAATTACGAGGTTGGGATAGTGTTAAGCGATAGGTTTGGTAGACAATCAGGAGTTATATTATCAAATGCTGTAGAAGCGGCTGAAGGCAGCGGAACAAGTTATGGAGCAGCATCATTATATGTACCTTATAAAAAAGAAACAAGTGCCGATAGTGGAATACCATCAGACGGTATAGTTAATCAATGGCCTGGGCTTTCCTTAAAAGTATTATTTAATAATCCAATAGGAAGTGGAGGAATAAGCGATTGGCCTGGAATATATAACGGAGACAATACAAGTCCTGATTACAATCCTTTAGGCTGGTACTCTTATAAGATTGTAGTAAAACAAAACGAACAAGATTACTATAATGTATACTTGCCTGGAATGATGTCAGCATACCCTTTGGATTCCGTGAAAGAACTTGGCAAAACATCTCACTTTGTTTTATTAGGCGACAATATAAATAAGGTACCAAGAGATTTAAATGAGATTAGTAGCACGCAAGAGCAGTATAGAAGTAGCGTTAGACTATATTCACGCGTTAACAATGTGCTTTCAGATTGGCAAAACCAACAATTTTACCCTGGCAATACATTTGCATTTGTAAATACTATAGCCACTGTAAACTCGATGTTCTCCTCGCCAGATCCGACCACTGATGAACAATACTATCAATTTTATCAGGTTATATCAAACCCTTTAATAGGAAGGTTGACTACCGATACAAAGTTAGGTATAACTACAGCCGAAGCGGGTAGTATAGTAGAGGGACCCCCCAAGACTATTAGATTGGCGATTTGCGAAACTGACCCGGTTGATTCGAGGTTGGATATATATTGGGAAACATCGTCTGCAGGAATAATCAGTGAATTGAATCAAGCTATTCTAGATGGGACGGATGCCCCCTCTACTATAGACGATTGGAACTTCTTTTTATCAGAAGCTTTTGATATAGGTGATAATGCGGTTACGGATTTTTATTTTGCCGATGCCTTAGGCTCCCCCTTGGATATACCTATTGGAGATATTGTATTAGTTGTTACCGATGGTGATAACAATATTCGGGATGAGTTTAGTCTTACAGTAGGCTCTGCTCCTGGTGAATTTAATATAACTACAAATGATTGGTTTTACTATGGCTACGATGCTACGTTATTAGAATCCTATACCTTTAATTTCACTGTGACGACGTTTGTTCCATCCACAATAGTATCATACTTTACAAAAGCTGGTTCATTAACCAATGTAGCCCCAACAATAACAAATGATCCCGGGGAACCAATATTCCATTCTGAAGGTACTGTTGAAATTTATACATTTGAAGGTGTAAATGGATCTAATGTGCTTGGAGGAAGAGAAACAGATGATTTAGTGTGGTCTATAGTTGGAGGTAGTTCTGACTTTGAAATAGACGCAATAACAGGTGTTTTATCACAACCTAGCGGCGATTTACCTGAAGGGGAATACGAATTAACGATAAGATTAACAGATGCAGGTGGATTAATAGACGATATAAATATAGCAGTATCATTCTCGGCATTATTTGGTATTAGTACAACTGTAACTGAAGGTGGCCCTGGAATAGTGGCAACACAAAATACAGGATCATTTTCATCAAGAGGATATATAACTGTAGAAGATGGCTATACTGCTAGAGTAAGAGCCGGAGCATTCCCTTATACAGATGGTCCAAATTCTGTGCAAGCGAATGTTGCTATAAGTGGATTTACTCCAGATTTGTCAAAGAATGTAACAGGAGGAGGACCAGGAGGGTACTCAACATTGTACCACGATCTTGTTGGACCCGGGGTTTTTGATTTTGAAATATCCGTTTTCTATGGAGGCAGTGGCGGAACAGGTGGAATGTATTTAGAAAGTGTATAATAGTATTACAGCAAGGCAATTGCAATATTGTTTTGCTGTAATTAATTTTATAAATAAGTGATAATAATTATATGGCAGCTTCGATAGAAATTAAATATTTTAATGCTTTTTTATTAAAAAAAGTAGTTACTAGTGATACCTTAGACTATAATCCTGTATATGGTGGATCTATGGGTATACCCGAAGATATAGGAGGATACCCTACTCCAGGTTTAATAGTTACACCTAACAATAGGGAGTGGGTTATAGAAGAAGCTAGAATACAAGGTGGTTATAATGATACAACTGTTGATTTTGGAGTAAAAGCGTATATAGTAGAAGATGATAACGGTGCATCAATCCGTGCAAATTCATTAATATATTCTGGTATATACAACTCTAGAACAGGAACAAATAATACTAATCAGTTTTCAGTAGCAGAGGATATAACAAAAAGCTTAAATCCAGCGAATGGCTCTATACAAAAATTATATGCAGAAGACACCAACTTAATAATCTTTCAGGAAGATAAAGTTAGTAGAGCATTGATAGATAAAGATGCAATATATTCAGCGGAGGGAGGTGGAACTATAACCTCTTCTTCAGCTGTTATTGGCGAAATTCAAGCTTATGCTGGCAACTATGGTATAAGTAAAGACCCTCAAAGTTTCGCTGTCTATGGTTACCGAAAATATTTTACAGACAAATACCGAAATGCGGTATTGCGTTTGTCTCAAGATGGTATAACTGAAATATCTGAATACGGTATGACAGACTTCTTTAGAGATACTTTTAATAGTTTGGATTCCGCAGAATTTGGAGTGGGTAATGTTATTGGGGGATGGGACATGTACTCTAAACAGTATGTGTTGTCTCTACAAAAAAATAGATTAAACCCTGATCAAAGTTATAGCACTCTGAATTTTGATGAGTTAGCTAACGGGTTTACAAGTTTTTTTACATTTAAGCCTAGCCACTTATTCAGTATAAGAGGACAAGTATATTCCTTAAATACGGGAGCTTTATGGTTGCATTATAGCACTAATGTTAATTACGCTAATTTTTATGGTGTAAATAATCCATCAGAGATTACAACTATTTTTAACCCAGAGGTGTCAATGATAAAAACTTTTAAAACGTTAAATTATGAGGGTAGTCCAGGCTGGGAGGGAGCTTATTTTTATACAGAGATGGATACATCTGCTCCTATAGCACCTTCTGTAAATTTAACAACATTGTCAGGTATAGAGCAACAATTATTTTCTAATACTTTTAAAAATAAAGAAAATAAATATTTTGCAAATTTACTTAACATAACAGCGGCAACAAGCGGAGAGGTTGTTTGGGGAGCATCAATATCAGGCCTAAAAGGTAGTTATGCAACAGTTGGAATGCGATATTCAAATACAGCAGTACCAAGAAGAAAAGGTGAATTATTTGTTGTATCTTCAGAATATGTAGAATCATCATATTAAATTAAATAAATTAAATGAAATTAACAGCAAGAGCATTACAGGAATCAGATTGGGGAACATTGCAGGAATGGTGGACAAAATGGAATTGGCCTGCTATAACAAAAGAAATGCTACCATTGAACGGATGTGGCGGGTTGATAGTCTGTAAAGGCAATATTCCTGTTGTATCCGGGTTTTTGTATTTAACTAATTCAAATGTAGCTTGGATGGAATGGATTATTTCAAATCAAGACTATAGAGAAGAAGACAGAAAAGAAGCCTTAGAGATGCTGATATCAGGTTTAGAAGACATTGCTTTAAGTGTTGGTAAAACTATAATATTAAGTGTTGGCAGGAATAAGAACTTAATAAGCACTCATAAAAAACTTGGATATACAGTTGACGGTGAGGCATCATACGAAATTTCAAAAAAATTAATATAACATGGCAGTAGCAGCAGCAATAGGAGCAGGAGCTTCATTAATAGGTGGAGCAGTTTCAGCACACCAGGCCGGTCAAGCAGCAAAAGGAGCACGTAACGATGCAAAGCGTGCAAAAGCCGAAATGGACGCGATTAAACGCGCAAGACAACCAATAACTAATCCTTATGCATCAACAGTTAACTTAAGCGGGTTGGCTAGTGATCTATCTAGTATGATAACTAATCCTTATGAAAATTTAGGAGTTGCCACACAAGCGGCAGAAATGCAAGCGGAACAAACGGATATTGCTTTGGCTAATACATTAGATACACTAAGAGCTACAGGAGCTGGGGCTGGTGGAGCAACGGCATTAGCTCAAGCGGCATTAGAAAGCAAAAAAGGAATTGCGGCTAGTATTGAACAACAAGAGGCTGCAAATGAAAAGTTAAGAGCACAAGGTGAAGCGGAACGCAATCAAATGAAAATGGCCGAAAAGCAGAGGCTACAATCTATACAAATTAGCGAGGCGCAAAGAGTTCAAGGAGCTGAAGCTGCTGGACAACAGTTTATGATGGGAATGCGTGAAGATAGAACTAATGCTGATTTAGGTCAACAAGCAGGGCAATATGCGCAAGCACAACAAAATGCAGCTCAGGCCAGTGCGGCTCAAGCATCTGCATGGGGAGGAGCGATCAGTGGCGTTGGTTCCGCCTTAGGAGGAGCTTTAGGCGGTTTGGGTGGTGCTGGTGGTGGCGCTCCAGCTGGTGGATTTGGATCTATAGGAGGAGGTATTCCCTCTGGTATTAATGGATAATAATAAATATAATATATGAGTGCATACGATAACCCAACAATAATAAAAGATGACACTGCAATGGCTTGGGCGCAGGCCGCGAGTGGATTTGCTCCGTCATTTGCAGAAAGCTTTAATATTGCAAGGAAAAACAAAGAAGCAAAAGATAAAGAAGCAAAACTAGACGCTGAAAGAAGAGCAAAAGAAAGTGAACAACTTTTAATAAATATACAGCGCACTAATGCTGATATACAGAACGCCAATGCAGCGGATGCGGCCAGAACTTTTTCTGAATTGCCTAAGCAGTTTGATACATCGTTAACTACTCAGTTTGGGAATAGTGTACAGGAATTTGGAAAAATGTTCGGAGATGCTGCTGTTAAAAATGAGACTACAGTTGTTGGTGAAGATGTTAAGAGTGTATTAGCAAAGAAACCTATTTATTTACAAGCTAGGCAGAATGTTATCAGTTCTTTTGGAGCAATAAAATCTCAAGTTGATAGTTACCAAGAAGATTTTAAAGGGGACGGTAGCGATGTATCTATTATAGGTACAAATCCTGTTGAGCGTATGACAAACTTTTATACGCTGCAAGGGCTAAATCCTAAGAATGCTATATCCTCAAATGTTACAAAAAGTTTTGAATGGGACAAGGAAGATCCTTCAAAGGCTTCTTTAAAAGTTTCAACTAAATTTAATAGTAGAGCCGAGTTAATGCAGGCATTAGGCAAATGGACCCCGGGATCAAAACCGGAGGATTTAGAAAAAATGATTAGTAATGCCGGGAAAAGTATTACCTCAAACGAAGATGGATCATATTCTGTTAATTTTGAAAAACAATTAGGGGATGGTAGTTATGACGGAATGTTTTATACCAAGGTTCCTCCTACTATTACAGGCGACGAATTTAAGAATGCTAATATTGTGGATGAAAAAAATAATCTTAGTCCCAAGTATTTAGGAAACACTACAAATATAGCGGCTAAAGGTTATGACAGTAAAAAACAGGGCTACAAAGGATACTGGCAAGGAACAGAAATTAATATGAAGAATGTAGAGAATGATTTAAGACCTGTGGTTCAAGCTAGAATGGAGGGTTTATTAAATGCAGACTTTAGAGATTTAAACGTATTACAAGGATTCTTAACCAATAAGTTAAAGCTTGGAACAGATGAAGTAGCCATGTTCTTAAATAAGCAAACGTACGAAGACAAGGTTAAATTCTTAACCGATAGAACTATGAAACTGGAGATTGCTAAAAATATAGGAAATCAATTGAATGAAGTTGATGGTAAATATTATTTGGGTA
>Ga0222714_10007100_pt1 | contig 10326 bp, 16 predicted proteins | sample C33_3DmetaG_FD_165048 | JGI IMG/M metagenome (GOLD analysis project Ga0222714, IMG submission 165048) | Estuarine water microbial communities from San Francisco Bay, California, United States - C33_3D | ecosystem: Environmental > Aquatic > Marine > Unclassified | place: USA: California... | reverse complement strand
CAGGTGAAATAGTAAATGATGACCCTTTTGGTTATCACGCACAGTTAGCAGGATATGAAACAGCAACTGGTACGAAAGCAGGTGGCTTTCTTGTTGTAGATAAATCAACTGGTGATATGTGTTTCTATAAACCTGATGACATGGCTAAACCTAATGTTAAAAATTTAATTAAAACATTAAAAGAAACCATGGAAATGAAACAACCTCCTGAACAGAAATGTTATGAGGATAAACAAGAGAAAAACGGAAACAAACAACTTGCTGTTGGATGTCAGTATTGTCCACATAAATGGGAATGTCATGCTGATGCAAATGGAGGGAAAGGCTTACGAGTATTTAAGTATGCAAATAAAGATACTTATTTTACTTATGTAGAAAAAGAACCCAATGTTGAAGAGATAACAGCCAACTTTAACAAATAATATAATGGACATACTAAAACATAAACACATATTAATACGAGCAGATGTACAACAGCCTCCTAAAACTACAGATGAAGTAGTTGCTTGGCTAAGAAAATTAATTAAAGACATTGATATGAAAATATTAGATGGTCCTTATGCAAAAAGAGTTGATATGAAAGGTAATGAAGGTGTAACTGGAATGGCTATCATAGAAACTTCACATGTTGTTATTCATACATGGGATGAAATAACACCATCACTAATTCAATTAGATGTTTATTCATGTAAAGATTTTAATCCTTTAGTAATATTAAATTCATTAACTTTATTTAAACCAATGGCTGTTGATTATAAATATTTTGATAGAGAAAATAATTTTAAATTATTACATGAAGATAAATATTCTTTACAGGAGAAAAGTTAAATGAATAGTAAAAAAATAAAACAAATAAGAAGTAAAGCTAAACATATTCTTGTTGAATGGTTACAGTCTTTATTAAATAAAGAAGAAGCTGAAAAGATTAATTATAAAAATGTATTTGATTTTATTCCTAATCAAACTCATTATTATCAAGGTTCAACTATTAAACTACAACCTTGGTCTTTTAAATGGATTGTTAAGAAATTAAAACACAACTCAGAGTTGACATATGCACAATTAAATGATATGTTAAAACCAACAGCGAATCAGTTAAAACGATTAGAGCAAGAAGGAATAAAATATAATGACTAATAAATCTTTATTTGAATCAATACTACCTGCTAATGCAAAGCAAGAAGGCGGGAGTCATTATAAAATGAAAATACAACCTTATAAATTTATAAGAGAAAACAATTTATCTTTCTTCCAAGGTAATGTTATTAAATATGTAGTTAGATATAAAAATAAAAATGGAATAGAAGACTTAAAAAAAATAATACATTACTGTGAATTAGAAATTGATGAAATGAAACGAGATGAATGGAGAAAAGAATATGATTAGTGAACAAACAATATCTCAATTAGAAAAAAGAGCAAGAGGTTTTAGAAGAATTATATCATCGCTAAATGATTTACCTATGTATGGTATTAATCCTACTATAGATAAAATATTATTTGTTAAGATAGATGATTTAAAAGACCATCTTAAAAAGAAGATTACAAGAAACAATGAAAAGTTAAATGAAATCTATACCTCTAGTATAGATAGTTTATTAGATGATAGCGGTCAGTCTAATTTAATAATTGAACCTGCTGACTTAATTAAACATAATGAAAAGCCGAAAGCTTAAATCAAAACCAAGAGTTAAAAAAACAGAAGCAGACTTAGCTATCTTTAAATTAATAATAAATAATCAAGGTAAGTTTATTCTTGAGAAGTCTATGTATCCTAGAGATAAGATATTTTTACACTTTAAAAAAGAAAACTCAGGATTAATTAATGCAATGCTTAGAGAATGTGATTTTAGATTTGACGAATTAAATAATTGTTTAGAAACTATAGTTAAAAAAGTATCTTAAGTTTGTGTTAATGGTTCACAAGAGTATTGAATAGATAATCTATGTTCATTAACTGTATTTATATCCATTGCTTCTAGTGCTTCTGCACCAACTTGTAATCCTTTTACAGCACAAGTTTTCCAATCATCAAAATAATCTAAATATTTAATAGGAGGTAAACATTCTCCTGTAATAAAAGAACAGACACTCATAACTAAAATAAATTTCATTTATATCCTAATCCTTTATCTCTATTTCTCCACAATTTTTTCCAAGACCATACATTAAGTTTACCTGTATAGTGGTTAATAAATAATAGTATATGTTTATATATTTGTTTCATGGTTTTCCTTGTCCTCTATAAGTATTCTTATGTTTTTTACTGTGTCTGCCTGGTCGTTTTCGTCTTTTGTTTTTTATAAAGTTATTAACACCAAACCCTTTTGCTTTCTTCGCCATTATAGTATGTATAATATAATAGAGTAAATAATAAATGCACCTATTTTATATACTTTATTATTTTCATTATATTTTTTAATAACTTCTTTTGGATTGTATCCGAATATTAACATATCATTTCCTTTTTTTTATATAGACTTTTGTCCATAGTTTATTTTCTAATCTACTTACTATCAGCAATAATTTTCGTAAGAATTTTTTATACATAGCATTTAAAATTGTTTCTTAATTGTTATTGTTGGTATGTTAGGTATATTAGTTTCATTTGTTTTTGCACATCCTATTATTAATATTACACAAACTAATAATATTAATTTATTTATCATAGGTATATATTCTTAATCTTTTCTTTCTAATTATTTTTATCTTGTATTTCTTTTTTTGTGGCGGGACATTCGCAAGTATCGTTACTCTTACCACAATGACAAGGTTTACAACACTTGCAAGAACCTAGTAGACAACAAAAGCCTTTCCACAATTTATAAATACAATGTTTCATAATTAAAAAAAACGATGAGAAAATAAATACCACATAATTAAATATAATATAAAAAAAGTAAGTGGTTTTATACCTTTTTTAATTTCCTTTTTATTTTTATCATTTCCAAATGGGTCATCTCCAAAAGTCATTATTATATTTTTTTTGTTGGTAATGTAATGTGAGCCAATACTTTATCTTTGTTAGCACCCTCTTTAATTTTATAACCTGTAGTTCCATTAGCATTAATCTCTACTTCTTTTCTATTTGAAAGAAGAACTTTATTGCTTTGTTCTTTTTTCTTTTCTTCGTAGTTCTTAGCTATTAAATCTTTTAATCTTTCCATATTATTTATTAAATTTATTTTCCTTTTTTAGTATTAATAATATCTGTTGCTTTAATTCCATACACAGCAGCTACTACTGAAATCCATAAGCCAGTCACCCACCAAGGCATGTTCTGTAATTTCTCAAAGTATAAATCTAGTTTTTTTTCTAATGCTGGGTCATCAGCAAATACTGAATAAGCTAATAATGCTAGTGGACTGGACAACACTAATAAAATAAATTCGTCTTTCCAATCTCCTTTTTGAGAATCTAATGCTTTGCCTGTATATTCAATTTCTCCTCTAGCCATTTTCTCATAATGTAATTTCTTAGCTTGAGATTCTAAAGCTTCAGATTCTTTTTTATTTTTATAGACTTCAGCACCAGTTTTAATTGCCATTCCTAATAAACTTAACCACATATTGTTTTACCTACCCATTCTTGTACATCAAATGATGGACATTTTTTTTTATCATCCACTTCATAGTGTCCTATTATTTTATTAATATTATATTTATCTTTTAGTTTAATTATTATATCTTTTAATGTTTCAAATTGTTCATCAGTAAAATTGTTTTCCCAATCTCCTTGTTTATTTGAACCACCTATTAAACAAATTCCTAATGATGTACCATTAACTGCTCTAGCATGAGAGCCTACCATGCTTTCATCTCTACCAGTTTCAAGTGTACCATCTCTTTTGATAACATAGTGATAACCTATATCATCCCATTTATTTTCTACTACATGCCAATGTTTAATTTTTTCAATTCCTATATCCATATCAGCAGGTGTTGCTGAACAATGAATAACAATAGTATCTGTTTTACTTCTCGGTGTCATACAAACTATTAGCTAACTTTTCTAATTCATCTTTATTCTTTCCTGCAATTCTTGTATTTAAAATATCTTTAACATTAGAAGACCACTTTTTATTTTCTGCATAACCAGTAGCCGCTAAAGCATCTATAATATCATTCTTACTAGCTTTACCTTCATTAAAGTTTTTAATTGTTTCTCTAACTGTACTATACTTTTTAGAATTTTGTACCATGTTTAAAAAATCTTTAATAGAATCTTCTTCGCTATCATATTTTTTAATCATAGCTTTGCCTTCTCTAGCTGGAATATGTGGTATGTCTTTATCAAAAGATTGAATATTAAATAAATTATTACTTCCTCTTTTTAAAAAACTAGAAGTACCCCATCCAGTTTCTTCGCTATTGATAGCTAATATAATATCATTAGGAATAATATTATCTTTATTTATATTATAAACTTTTTCTGCAGTACTCATTAACCAATCCTTTTTAGATTTTTCTAATGCAGGAATTTTTGAGTATTTAATACTAGATGGTTTTTCTTTTGGCAACATAAGATTATCCATTTGAGATGTTACCTCTTCATTTTTAATTAAAGATGGACTTCTTTTTTCTGCAGTAGTTATTGCTTCTTCTAATGTTTTATGTTTACTAGTTGGATTAATTAAATTTTTATTTAATAATTCTCGTATTGTATTTTCATTTACTTTATATCCATCATAAATACTAGGTACATTTAACCATTCATTATTATATTTAATTGTAATAGATTTCTCAGAAACTTTTTCTCCTTCTGGAGTTAAGTAAATAGGTTTTCCAGCATTAGATATTTCTCCTGTTAATTTCCCTACTTTTTTATATTTATCTTTTAATAAATTTTCTACTTGAGTATCAATAGGTTTTTCTATACCTATCTTTTTATCTTCTTCATAGTCAGGATACATATCAGGAGAACCTTTATATCCTTCTCCTTCATAAAAGTCTTTAGGTTTTTCAGGAGGTATCATATCTTTTTCTTTTGATTTATATTCTTTATACATAGTAGGTACAAGGTCAGCATTAGCAATTAAATTATTATTTGTATCTTCTGTAACAGTAGAATTTTCAGCAAGTCCTCCAGTACTAAAAGGTTTTAATTTACCCCCAGAAAAACTAGTACCTCCTATTTTAATATCTTTTGGACTACCTTCTGTAAATATTCTTCCTATGGTAGCTCTCCAATTTGGAAGAGGAACTACTTTATCAGATAATATTTGTAATGCTCTATCACCTTTTCCTTTATAAGCTTCTTTGAATGCATCAAGTGGAGCATTTAAAAATTGAAAGAAAGGTGCAAATGTATACCATGGTTCTCTAGAACCAGGACCAACAAATCTATTAGCAACTAATTCAGGTAACCATCCAAATTGTCCTGATAACTTTCCACCTTCAGCCCACCATTTAGCAGTATTAGCATCATAATCAGTTACTATTTCACCATACTTAGCTAATTCTCGTAATGATTGAATACCACTATAAATAGGAATCACAGCTAAAGTTTTAATTAAAGTTTTAGTATTTCCATTTTCTATTCTTTGTAAAATTTTATTTGTTTGTGCAGACTTAGCCATTGACCAAGATAAAAACTGACCCCATATTCTTACCCAAGCATTTTGACTTTGAGTAAATAATAATCTGTTAGATACTTGAGGAAGTAAAGCATCTCTATTAGCTGAAATAATACCAGCTTGATTTAATAATTTTTTATTAGCACTAAGTTTTATTGCTTCTTCAAATGATTTATTCTCACCAATTTGTAAACCTTGCCTTTGATTAATACCATATTTTTGTAAAAAATTTATAACTTCTTTTGCTTTGCTACTTTCAATACCAGCACCTTTATTAACTATATTATATAGTTGTTTTGATAAACTATATGCATCTGCAGTTCCAGTATTATAAGCAAATCTTCTAGCATAACCTGTTAACCATTCTAAACCTACACCTTTAAAAAATAAATTATTTAATTTTTGTGTTGGTTTTTCTCCCATCCATGCAGTAGCAGAATTAATATCACCTTTCATACCAGCAGAACGAATTAATGATGCTTGTAATTCATTACTAATATCATAATTTAATTCTTTAGCTAAACCTGTTTCATTTTTTGCTCTTAATGCAGTTTGTTTCCATCCTTTTAATATGGATGAAAACTGTGAAGAATTTTGAAAAGGTTGTACTAAGTCACCTAATGATGAAATAGTAACTCTACCTAACATATTTAAGTTAGATAATGTTGCTAATATAGAAGCACTAGCTTGTGCTGCTCCATTTAAATGTTGTCCATATCTATCAAAGTATGAATCAATAGTATCAATAACAAGATTAGATTCTTTTATACTTGCTTTTCTTGCAGCATCTTCTTTTAATCCTGAATTTAAATATTTATCTCTTATTTGTGTAAAGAAAGGTTTTAGTAATTCTCCATTTGTTCCAAATTGTCTAGCAAATGCAATTGATTTAGTAGATTTATTTACAAGATTTGATAATATATAACCAGCATCATTTACTAAATATCCATTATCTTCTAAAACTTTTTCAACTAATTTATATGGACCATTTAATGTTCTTTCTTGTGTTATATGTTCACTAACAGGTGTTCTAACAAATACATTATCTTTTTCAGATACTCTAGTAGGTCTTCCTTTTGCTCCTCTACCAAAAATATCTTCCATAATTAATCTATTGAAAACACTTTCTCCACTAGCTTTATGTCCAGCTATGTAATTTTCTGCTGCAACAACAGCTTTATCTCTACCTGCATTTGAACCTGTACTAATAGTACCTTTTACATCTAAACTTCTATAGATATTGGTTAATACTTCTTTAAATTTTTTAGGGTCTTGATTTATTTTACCCCAATCTAATACTCTAGGAAAATAATTTTCTACTTCTTTTTTAGGAAAGAAACCTGCTGATTGATATAATTTTTTAAATTCATCAAGATAATTTACAATACCTTCTGCTAAATTTTTTGCATTTTCAGATGTAGTATTTGTTATTTCTTTTCCTCTAACAATAGATACTGCTTCTAATTGTTCTTCAGGTGTGTATTTTTTTGTTAAATCTGATGCTTTTCTAAAAAAATATCTATCCATTTGTTCAGCAACAGCAATGGAAGATTTTTCTTGAACAGATGAATCTATATCTCTTAATAACATTCTACTTATTTTTTCAGTAGCACCACCATAAGAGTTTAATTTAGTTGCACTTGTAGAAGATAATAAACTTCTTACCTTTTGCATGTTTAATGCAACAACTTCTCTATCTATTAAACCTAATATTTTACCTTTTTCTTGAGTACCAAATTTAGCACTTCGTTGTATCATCTTTTGCATTTGTCCCGCAGCAGCACCAGCAGCAGCCCAATACATTATATCTGTTTCTTCATCACCAAATAATGTACCAAAAGTAGCACCTGCTCCAGCACCTACTAAAGGTTTAACAGTTGCTGATAATAAACTTCTAACAGCCCAATCAACTGTACTTTCATTTTTTCTTAATTCTTCTAATATTTTAGTATCTCTATTAGCAACAAGCTCTGCCCACTTTTGTAATTTAGTTTGTTGCTTTGTAATTAATTCTTTTTTAATTATTTCAGATTGTTTTCTAGCATCTATGATAGCATTTCTATTCTCTACTATTTGTTTAGCAATAGGTTTAGTAATTTCTTTAAATTTAGCTTCACCTATTTTTCTTTCTTTTAATCTTTCTTTAGATAACTTTCTTAATTGAATTAAATATTTACTTTCTTCAAATATTTTCTTTTCAGTTGCTCTAAGTGCTGCAGCTTCATTTGCTATAGGAGCAACAAAATTTCTATTCCATGTTAAAATTTCATTATTAGCTTTAACAACATTAGGTGCATTTGTTACTTGTTGAATTTTTTTAAGTTCAGGTACTGTTATATTATTTTTCTTTGCAATTTTATCATCTAACCAATTTGCTATTTGTTCTACTTCTGCTTTAGTAGAATTAGGTAAAACTTTTTTAATTAATTTTCCACCAATAGGAAGAACTGCACCAATAGCTGCTCCCACACCACCACTTATAGCTGTACCTTTCCAATCAATTTCACCTGTTTTAGCTAAACTACCAATCGCAGTATCTCCAGCAATTAGAAAACCATTTAATGCAGCCGATGTTACAGGGTTTGTTAATAAAGGAGCGCCAAAAGCATAACCAGCAATATAGTAAGGGTCAGTTAACATGGATGCTATTTCACCAACAGTAACTAAACCACTTTCTTGTGCTTCCTTATTATCAATAAATTTCCAATGTTCTTTTTCTATTCCTTCTTTTCTTTTTTGTTCATTCTCAAGAATATAATCTTTAAATGTTTTATCTTTATCAATTATATCTTGAAATTTAGCTTTACCAATTCTAAAAATATTACCAACAACATTAGTAGATTTATCAAATCCATATTCTAATTTTTCAAAATTACTAATTTCAATTGGTTCAGCATTTTGATATAAATTTTCTAAATTACTTTTAGGAGTTTCAGTAGGAATAGTTTCTGTTTGTGTTGTAGATGTAGTAATAGAATCTTCTGTTTGAGGAGAAGGTTCTTGAGATGTAGTAATTGTTTCTTGAGTTTTAGTAGAAGAATCTTGTAAATTAATATCGTATAATTTTTCTAAGTTGTTTCTTTCTAGATTAAAATTTTCTGAGGACATAGTATCTCCTATGCCATTGGATTAACTTCTTGTATATCAGATGACATTCCCTGTTTATTTTTCCAAGATTGATATTCTAACTTTTGTTGTTCAGGTAAATCTTTTATAGCACCTGCTGCTTCAATTTCTTCCCAACTTTTAAATTTATTATTAATTGCTAAACCTTCTTTACCTTTTTGTGTAGTTGTATTATATCTAATTTGTGGTGCTGGTGTAGATTTAGTTTGTGTTGGTGTAGATTTATTCTCTGATTTTTTATCAGGTACATTAGTAGATACAGGTTTTTCTACATTAGTTTTAGATGTTCCTAAAAACTCATTTATATAATTTTTATCACCTGTATATAATCTTTGATAAACTAAATTTGCAATTTGTTGACTAGTTCTATCTTTATAATTACCAGAATCTTTTAATACTTTAGTTTTTTCTAAAATATATGTATTCATTTGATTATTAATAGATTTCATTAGAGATTTATCTATAGGTTTATTATCTATTGTAGCTCCTAATGGAACAATAGATAATGGAACTACTGTTGTTAATCTTATATTATCCCCAAACATACCAAGAATAGATTTTTCATTTATATTTCCTACTCTATCAGGAATTTCTTTTTCCATTTGTTTAAAAATAGTAGTTTCATTCCAAGTTTTACCTATATTACCATATAAATTTGTTACAGTATTATAATGTTTAATCATAGTATCATTACCATCTTTAATTTGATTAAACATATTTCTTAAAGCTTCAACATGAGCAATAGATGGTTGATTCATACCTGTAATTTTACTATCTACTTTATCATATTTAAAACTTAATTCATCACTTCCACCACTAATTGCAGTACTATTTAAAAATCTTAAAGCTTTATCACCTTTTAAAATATCAAAATCTATTCTATCTCTTTGTTTAGCCCATTCAGTTTGATATTTATCTGCATTAGGGTCATTAGCAAAAGTTGAAGCAGATGAAGAAACTTTAACATCTTTACCCACATATTCTTGGTTGACATTTTTTTCTGTCATTTTAATAGCTTCAGCAGCTTTAATCTTATCTTCAACTTCTTGTAATAAATTAACTTCAGCTTGTTTTCTATCACCTAAAATTTTACTAATTAAAAAACTATCTCCTTTAGCATCCCTAATTGCTTGTGAAGTTGCTTTAAGAACTGCTTCATTATTTATTGCAGCTTGTTTAGTAATCTCTTCTTCATTTCCTACTAATTTATAATCAACAGTTTTTCCATCAAAACCAGCAATATTACTTTGTTTAGTTTTATCATCTAAATTTTTCCAATTAGGATTTGTTATTGGTAAAATAGTTGCTGCATATGTTCTAGCATCAATAGCTTTTGTATTATACATTTCATTTGCTTTACTAATAGTATCAAATTTTTCTTTTTCTTTATAATATTGTTCTAATTCTCTATCATATTTTTTTTGTTTCTGTGCAATTAATAAAGCTCTATTAGCTTTTAATTCTTCTTTTCTTTCTAATAATCTTTGATTAGTACTTCTTTCATCTTCTTTGATAGCACCAATTGCAAAATTTCCTAAATCTTTAAGACTGATTCCCATTATACTTCTTCCTCTTCTGTTTTAGTACCAATAGCTTCTTCTACTTTAGTAGGTAATTCTTTTTTA
>Ga0222714_10007099_pt1 | contig 10326 bp, 5 predicted proteins | sample C33_3DmetaG_FD_165048 | JGI IMG/M metagenome (GOLD analysis project Ga0222714, IMG submission 165048) | Estuarine water microbial communities from San Francisco Bay, California, United States - C33_3D | ecosystem: Environmental > Aquatic > Marine > Unclassified | place: USA: California... | reverse complement strand
CGAGCCAATTAGGACGACCGACAAAGCTCCGACCAATAGGTTTCTCGGGCCTGCAGAGATGCTCGCCTCTCCAAGTTCTGGAGGGGACAATGATGAGGGGGGTTTAGGTAACTGGTCGCTCACAAATCTCAATTTAACTAAGGGACTCTCAACTCCCTGGCTGGTTCAACAACACTATTAGTTGTCACGAAGAAGGAAACGGGCGACCGACGCTGTCACCATGCTGAATGCGCTGATGCCTACAGACATCACTGAGCCAGCGATTGCTCGACCGGCTGAGGTGACCGGATACACGTCTCCATAACCAGCCGTCGCCATCGCGACGTGCGCCCACCAGAGCGAATCCAGAATGAACCGAAAGAGCAAAGAACCAGTAGCAGTGGTCTGATTCGTTGGCGCTGCCAACAATTTCCCAAATTCCACTTTCTGCCTCTGGGCCACCCATCTAAACAACTATTGACCACAGGATCGTCAAGAGCAATATGACCGACTCTTCGATATCACCGGTAATCCGCGTAAAACGTCGATGATCCACCAGTTACGTGCCCAAAAAACCCCTCTGCCTCTTCCTGTGCAATCAAGAGTAACTAGTCGGCCGCCAAGGCCAATTCCTAAAAGATCTTCACAATCTTCCAGGTTCATTCCTACATAACAGCTGCTGCTCCCCCCGGAACTTGACGAAGAGTCACCGGACGACCCTGAAGATTGAGGTGGTCTTATAGTTGTCGGTGGAGATGTTGGAGGTGCAACATAACCCTCACACTTTTGTAGTGGGCGAACCTGCTCGACTAGCTCGATGTCAACTCTGCCGAAATCAGAGTAGGAGACCTTCACGGTCAAAAGGGCGCCGGCTATCTTTCGCTCACGCTTCCACCATCGATACTCAAAGGTCGTAAATCCACTCGCAGGTGCGTCACACCAGTACCAGTCTCCAAATTTTGCGCCTGCTACCTCGTCATCAAACCAAGCTTTTAGGGCTGGAAAATCGGTATCTGCTGGGATGACATAAAATTCTGTAGGTGGTTGTAGGTCGAATTCCCGAAGAAACGTTTTCGAAGGTACTGGGATTGCAAAAAGCAAAGAAGGTCGCGCTACAAACTCTTTTCCCGAAGGAACTGTAAAGAGCTTTCGCCAAAGTTCGGTATCTAAACCGCCGCTCTCAAGACCAAGAATTTGCCGAAGGCTAAGAAGCGCCTCCTCCGTTTCGGCGTCCCAGATACCTGTCACTTTGGTGACGCAACAAACTGCGTTCAGTAGCTCCTGTAAGCGCCTAATTTCGTCGGGACCACTTTCCTTCCCGATCTGAGGCAAATCACCGGTAAATACTGTTGGCGAAGGCTTTGTAGTTGACGTCGTTCGAGCTATCTGAGGAAGGGTTTGGGGTGCCCTTGTCGAGGTCGAGGAAGAACCCGAGCTGCAACTCACTAGGGAACCTAGGCTGGCTACGAGAATGAAGGTAGCGACAACTGTTCTTTTGCGGATCCCTTGCCCGCCGTTTCTTCCCACGTCTATATCTCATCACGAAAACGTAAGGATCTAGTCGTCTACCTTTGGTATTTACACCGTTAAGTAGACCATTTGGTCAAAATTGTAGACCCCAGTTCGGCCTTTGCGTCGAGCGACGTTCTTGCAACAGCGAGTCTGCTCTATTCACAGACGATCCCATCACTATCTGCGTCCCGATACCAATCGTATTCAGGATCGACCCCGATGATGTAGGGACCATATCCGTAAGACTTTGCTTCTCTGCAGGTACGAAATCGTGGGTCCGTAACAATCACGTCATTTGTCAGCTGGCTCTGACTTGGATCAAGCACCAGAGGTTGTTGGGGACTTGCGCCTGCGGCCGCGGCTGGCGACACAAACGTTGTCGGCACCAAGGACGAAGCGACGGAAAGCGCTGTATTACTAGTCGATTTCGATTCCGAAGTTGCTGTAATCCCGGTTGTGCTGACAACTACCAGCGGAGCAATCGCACTTTCTTTGATTCGAGGCCCAGAATTCTGATTCTGTGAGGTTAAGTATCCTGCAATAGTCAGCCCTCCAATGATTAGAAGAATAAAGAGGATTTGGAGTCTCTTCCTCAAGGATGCCCGATTGAACCTCGACACCTTCTGGGCTGGCAAACGGACTGCGCGACTCTGCCGCGAGTGCACTCCGGTGGGTGGATCTTGGCCTGAGGTCGCTCTTTTCTCGCTGAATCCTGCGGTGCATTGAGTTGCCGTTGGTATGACTGGGCGTAATTGACGTTGAGTCGGTTTCGGCCCGAACCATTTATTCATATCAATCAGAGATCCAGATCGAGTTCAGATTCCGAAGGTTCGAAGTGAACTTTGATGGAACTCGATAGTTCAGAAACTTTGAAACCCTCTGAAATATCAATTCGGCCCGAGAAGATGATGATCCCATCCTCCATCTGAACCGTTTCTGTTTCTACTGCTCCCGGGGAGCTGCCGATTCCCAGATCATTCGGCCACCACTGGGTCGACTCCATTAATCGCCGTCCGTGCGGATCAACGAAAGAGCGTTCTCCAAGAAAGCCAGCTGGTAGATCCGACGAAAGTACGGCTGTATCTTCTAGAAACGATTTGATATCGAGTTTGTTACCTGAAAGTGAGTAGGAGTCCGGAGATTCGAGCAACGCAGAATATAGCTTGCCGACATCTCTCAGGTTTTCCGCTGTACGTAAACTCGCATCAAGTCGCCCTGACGTAAGTTCTTCTGCAAACTTCCATCGCCTGGAGTTCAATTCGCCGGACTCAACCTGCTCCTTTGTTTGTGGATAGGAACATGACTCAGGCGAATAGCCCTCAGCTGTCCCTGTCGTAACACCGGCCTCAATCTGAAATTTCCTCGCAAATGTCCGAGACACTTTTGAGTATTGGCCTGTCAACCACCCGGGCGTCGCATATATCGCCCTTACGCGCGACACAAACCTCGAATATCCATCATCAGTGAGCTGAATGTCAGCGATTTGCGTCTTCTGAAGCGAAGAGAGTCCTGGCATTTCCTTCAATCGGTTCTGATGGTGCGGCTCCTTACCAAGCGGGTACCACAACAGGTAATTCAGAGCGCAGGCAGTACCAATCCATTGCGTGAGTCTCAAAGTCAGTTCTTTACGCTGTCTCATAGAGTCTTCGGCAGTGAGCATGCTCCAGCGAAGCTGCTCTAACCAATAGTTGAATTGGTTTCTCTCTCGAACCCGGTAGTAGCTGATTGCTATCAGCACCCCAGCAACAATTACTAGTACGGCTACGCACAGAAAAATCAGAAGTCGCTGTCGTTCGCCGCGGGAAATATTTTGGACGAGCGATTCCTCTCGACAGGATGCGACCAAGATGGAAAAAAACCCGTATAGAACTAGTGCGATGCTGAGGACTCTGAACGAAGCCGAATTCGGTCCACCTGATCTCCATGACTTGATTACGGCCCAGATCACAAACGCGAAAACCGCCAATGATCCGAGGTAAATTGGCAGGTCAGAATTGCTTCCAAGGGACTCTCGTACTGAACGTCGGATCGGTCGTAGGTATATAAGCGTTGCGCCAACAATGCCTGCATAAACGGCAATGCCGGCACCAAGTACGAGCTGCCGCTTAGACGGGTCTTTGAGGGGCACAGTAACGCCAGCAATAAGGAATATTGAGGCGGTAAGGAGGATCCAGATCCGGGATCGAGTCAGGCCAGAGACCGAGTCCAAAGATACGGCTGAGTGAAGTTGGGTGAGACTTACAACCCCCCATACCAAGAGAAGGAGTGACACGACCAGCAAACCAATGAGAAGAGCCGTGATAGTTCGGCCGATTTGGGTCGCCTCGTGGCGCGATCGCCGTATCGAGTTGATGCTTCGAACTATCTGATCTTCTGCCCGACTAATTTGCCGAACGAACTGGGAGGTAAGTGAATTCAGAAGTCTTTGTGATTCATTAGAGTCATTTTTCTTTTGGACTTCATCTAGATGCCAATAAACATTCTTCGGGGTCGTTTCGGGCTCCCAGGCGAGGCTGTCGCGACCGTTGAGCAGCGTTTTTGTCCCTATGTGTTCTTCTCTAATTTCTGAAATTCTGTCTGAACCATCTACTGACCCAAGGATGTTGTCAACGAGATCTTTCCAGCAACTATTCGACTCCGTGTTTAGATTGGGCCGCTCAATCGACGCGTCAAGCAGTGACTGGATTTCCTCTAGTTCCGGCAATTGGTTTGCCTCTACTTCAGTCTGGCTTCCATCGACATGTATCCATGAGTGCTCGCCATAAAGCGACTGGACTACAACTCCGGCGGTTTCATCCAGATCAGCCAAGAATCCCTTTCGAAGAACTCTCGGCATCCTTTTGACCACATACGTAAACTCTTTCGCATATTTGCTTATGGCATCCTTCCTGCTAATGACAGTTCTTGGGTCCTCCCACTTCAGATCCTGAAAACGGAATTCAGTAGGAAGGATGGCTTGCGAAAGGCGTCTGACAGCGAGTTCTTGGTCTGCACTTGCAATAAAGCCAGGAGGGATCGGGAGAGAATTTCCTGAAGGCAATATTTCCGATAGCGGAGGCGCCGGACCCCGCAGCACTCTCACAAAGGACCTGAAGAAGTGAACTACAGAATCGGGTACTCCTGGAGGATTGGGTGGGCTTAAGAGTACTGCGCTGGTTGACATGCCTTGCCAAAGACCAAGTAGTGCAATCGTCTCATAAAAGAAATGGTAAATAAAATCGGAGTCATCCTCTATTGGACGGGCGACGCCTTGTTCACTTGCCCTGTCCTCTGGGATCACGACGAAGTTGGAAGTAGCCGTGGAGAAAAGGATGTCCGGAAGCTTCGTATCTTTCCAGGTTGGAACAAAGATGCGCGCCCCGTGGACTCTCAGATTAGACGGCGAGTTGAGCTCGACATACTCCTGAAGTTGTGTTGCCTTCCTTTGCAAATCTTCATACATTTCCTCGTTCTGCTGACCACCAATTGCGGCGATAACAACATGTGTAAGCTCGCGCTTCTGCGAGAGGTATCTCAGACAACTCTCGCTTTTCGAAACGTCACCGATGATCAGAGCCTCAACGTTGACGTCGAATTCCGCCGTGCTGGTTGCCCTTATTAGAGCAAACTCCTTGAGGAGACCAAACGAGTAGAGAGTTTGGGCTGTTTCAATTAGTTTGCTTTCGTTTTCCCCCGTCTCCGAGTGGATAACTATGGTCGCAGTGTCCGGCACTAGAGATCGATCCTGTCCATCTCTTGATCTTCATAGCGAGCAACCAGCTCCTTGAGATCTTCTATGGCCTTCAGAATCACGGGTTCAAACCCGGTGAACAAAGGGGGATCCGATAGACGACCCGGGTTAACAAGACACTGCTGACGCTTTTGATCACATTGACTTGTGATCTCGTTCGCCAGGGCATTCAGTCTTCGAAGAAAATCCTGAGCCCTTTCCACCTGGGAGTTCCCCTTAACCTTCGGAGATTCAATACCGTCGTCGACAGCTCCGGTGCTGAGGAAGCGGTCAAGTTCTGGGCAGACCGAGGTGTATTGGTACATTGCCCCATCCGCTGAGCGACCAATGTCTCGAAGTCTCGAGTAAGCAGCGAGGGGACGAAGATCGCTCGTCACTGAACATTCGACGAGTGCCAAAGAGAGACTTTCAAGCACTACGGACAGCTCATCACCACTTCCAGCAGCTCTAGAAAGCGTTGGGTTCGGGAAATCGGCGATCCCACGATCAACATTTCCGGTTCGACCCAGATGGATGCGCGTGGGATTCCGTTGGAGGATTCCAAGTTGATTTGCGATTATCCATCCTCTTACTAGTGCGTAAAGAACAGCCTGTGGCACCGGAACAAAGTCTTGGAGTTTTGTTGCCCGTCGTTTAGACCAGAAGGAACTAATGGCGCCCGATTGCACGGAGGCCTTCCAGTTGGTGGCGATGGGTTTCGTGAGTGATTCGATGACCAGTATTGAATGAGGTGCCCAAAGGAATGAGGTGATATCGATGTAGTTGACTCGATCGGCTCGAGTGTCGGTTGTCAGAATCTTGTCCACCTGCGAGTCGCTGTAACCAAGCGCCTTCAGTTCCTCTCTCACTTGGTCTTCCATTGGGTGACCTTGCAGCGGAATCTGAGAAATTACCTTTCTTGGGTCATTTAATTTTGTTTGAGGATGAACCAGTCCGAATAGTCCCCTATTGATGTTGACTAGGGGGTCTGCTTGTCGGTAAGCAGCGACAAGCTGGCTGATGAATCGGGCTTGTCTTTTCTCGATATCTGAACCGTTGACCTTATTGATTCGTCGCTTCTGGGCTGTGTCCAGAAAAGAGTTGAGGCTTTCTGATAGAAGCTCCCCGAAAGCGGTTAACTCTCGATTCAGCCACCGATTCGACCGTTTCTCAAAGTCATTCGCTGACGTGCGTATCCCTATAACAGCCTGAGACTGGGGCTTTAGGTTCATTGACTGAACAGCACCCGGCTTCGGATACCAGGGGTGCCTTAGTTCAATGGTCAGCAACTCGCCAAGCTCTTCCTTCGAATCTTGGCCCTGAGCGATCATTTCTCTCAAGAAAAGGCCAGTAATTATCTCATTACGCACGTACTCACGAGGAGTGCTCCGGTGTTCGTTTGGAATTGATTCGACAAGGTTGACGTCGAAGAGGCCGGTGTACTCACTTGGGTCGATAAGTGAAAATTCTGTAATGGGTGGACAAGCATTCTGTGGCGGCTTTGTCTGACTCCACTGAGGCCAATCCGATACAGCTGCCAGCGAATTTACGGCGTCTGAGTGCGCGTCACTTAGGGCCTGACTCAGGGGCATGAGGAAATTCTGGGCGAAATCCTCAGTTAATAGGATTGCTTTACCCACGATCTCTACTTGTGCAACGTGAAGTCCGTAGATCATCCCGTTTTCCAAAGCCTGCTGTAGGACCGGATCACCTGGTTGTATCTTTCCAGCACCAGCATCTGAGATTTTTGCAGAAATCTCGTCTTTCCAAGCGCTCATCCATCGTAGATATCGCTCGTAGTCGACGTCTCGTAGTTCGCGAACGACACTTCCTACTAAGAGTTCTGCTGCTTGTCTCACAGCTTCAGCTGCGACCATGAGCCCAGTTCGAGATATCTGCTCTTCTATTGCAATGAGGACGCGATTTTGTGATTCTTCGATCCAACCGTCGAGATGACTATTAAGACTCTTATCGAATGCTTCCTCGAAGATTTGGAGGGCATTACCTACTGCCGTTTCGATCTGGATAGTCCAGTTGCGACCGGGCATAGCAGCAGATGAGTTGATGCCAGAGTTCGATAATGCACTTTGTTGTGCCTGCTGCTGTAGTTGCCCTAGGTCCGACGGCGTTAAAGACTCCTGGATCTGATTCTCGTCTAAACCGAGTTCGCTCAACCCGCATTTGCGAAGGAAATACGGCAGCTCATCTTTAGCCCATGCTTCAGCTATTTCAGCAGGAATGGATGAATTTAGCCTTTGTGCGTGATATTCGGCTTGTGGAGAATCGATTCCTGCCCGCGCCACCCACTCGAGACCGTCGTAGGCGAGCCTTCGCTGTGCATATTTCTCAAACCATTCAATTCCGAGTGTTACTCGGGCGAATCCAAGACCTGAAAAATTCGGATATCCAGTTTCGTGATCAAGCCATGAGAACTCGTTCTGAGGGGCATACACAAGAACATCTCCTTGCGCGTGCGTACTGGCGGCGTTCTTCCAGTTACCAATGACAAAAGCAACGAGTTCATCGCTAACTACAGGATCCACAGCCCAAGCAACAAGAGTACGGCCGACGTTTTCAAAGAGATCCTCTGGCGTTCCAAAGGTCAATCCGCTTGAATTTGTGCGACCAACAAGAAATGGGAACCCTGGACCAGATTGCGGAAGCGCATTAGGTACTCCTGCTGAGGCAAGAGAAGGAGTCTGCTTCGGTTCGACAATAGTCGATCCTCTCCGGTTATCCCCTCCCCACCAATATCCATTCAATAGTTCTGAAATTGCAGCAAGACTGTTCGCCTGAACTCCGCCAGTCATTGCACCACCCAGCGAGGAGAAGACTTCTGGGGTGTAGAGGACCGCCATTGAGTTTCCACCCGCGACCGGATCGAGACCACGAAGGAGATCTGCAACTGGTAGGAGTAGCCCGGCTCCCGTACCACCAGCGAGGGATGAAACAATTACATAAACAATGTCTGACGACTGGGTTGGCGCATTTCCGGTGATCTTTCGGTAGAGCTGAGATAGTTGTGATTCATTTCGTGCGTTATTGAGTCGATCTAGCGATTGTTGAATTCGCTGTCGAATTGTTGGCAAAAACGTGAGTGCGACGGTTTTTCCAATTGCGCGAAATTGTCCCGCACCCTGCCCGATCGGAACACCTAATGCCGCCGGAGGAACTCTCCAAGTTTGCATCTCATCGTGGAGTGCCGTGTTCCCATCCAGTTGAGTTTGAACGGCAGAAAACGAGACACCTGATTGAACAAGTCCAAGGTACTCATCCTTATCCAACATAGGAACTACCGCCGGATTAAGCCCAACTCCATCGACAGCTGTTGGAGTGTCGATATGAAGGAATTGCCACGCTTCAGGGAGGGGTTCATCCGCCGCTCCATTTTCGTCCATCCAACGTCGAAGATCTCGCTTGAGGTAGCGCAGTGTTTTACCGCCTGATCCTCCGAGACCAATAAACATGAAGCGCTTATACATTGTTTTCTCCTTTATCGAGGGTGGGCACCTGGCGGCCTGTCGTTTGTTTGTGTCGGTCTCGTAGATGGCGTTAAAGACGATTGATCCAAAGCCGGCGCAATTTCAACGTCTCTTGTCGTTGATGTAGGACTAGGGGGCGAGGCCGAACCCACATCAACCGATGGAGAACCCTTTTTCCTATTTCGTTTCTCGGGTTTTAGAGCACTGTCAATTGCATCCTGCACAGCTAAGCCGACAGATGACGTCGCAAGACTTTGGATAGTGGGAATGAGTTGTTGACCCAACATCTGCGGCACCACATAGGTAACACTTGCCTCGACTTCCGAATTTTCTGGTGACGCTGATACGACTTCAGCAATTACAAGCGGAGAGAGTGGAGACGGTGCAGTATTACGACGCCGTCCGTGCCTACTGATTCCGAGATCCGCGTTTCGGCCGGATGTCGAAACGTCGGTCCAGCCCCCTCGTAAGACCCGGAGGGGTTTCCACCATCTCGGAAAACCAGCTTTCAGTATGAGGTCTCCCAATCGAAGGCTTTGCGATTGTCCAGGGGCTCCCTGAGCAATCTTCACATCAATATCGGTGACATCAAAGGCAGCGTTCGAGGATCGCTCGTACTTTTGAGCCGACATTGTCCGAGTGAACCTTTCACGTTGGACGATGTATGAGGTTGTCTGAGGGTTAGCGACCAAGACTGTTCTTCGAAGAACCACGTACAGCAATGTGTAAGAAATGAGAAGGGCTAGGACGGACAAGACAAAAGCTAAGATAAGTGCGAATAGAGGGTCACTCTTTGCCTTTAAATTGAGATTTGCTGAGGTCTCAATACGGGCTAACGCAATTGGCTCCCCCCCGCTACTGGGTAGCCACTCGACGAGAATTTCGGAGGTGTCAGAGAATGTGATGCTTTCGTTGGGGAAAGCTTTGCTGAATTGAAGCTTGAGCGCCTTTTGATCTTTTCCACCAGGCTGAACTTCCCGTGTTCCACTCGTGAGGAGATTGGAGTCATCTTCGATGAGGATCCCAAGCGCATTATCGTTGAAAGTTGCTAGCGAGTTGTCTGGTGATATCGATAATCGAACCACACCTCGGATTTGCGCTTGAGAAAGGTTAAAAATCTGACATTGATCGTTGGATTGATAAATCTTGTCGGAGACCTCGCCAGTTGTCTTCGAGATCGTGAGCCGATTTTGCGACGCACCCGAGGAACATGAGATTTTTGGCAGATCCTCCAATCCTCGGATCACGATTGGTGTAGTCAGTCTCAACGAGCCCTTAATGGGTGTTAGCGAAATTAGTTCTTTTCCTGAAGGGCCTAGTTCAGTTGGTGTGATTGTTATCGCCGACGCGATTGTTTGGACTTCTCTTTCTGTGGCATCTGGTCTTAATGAAATTGCATTTCGACCAGTAACAGTCACTCGATCATCCCCTGATGCTGCGATTGTCTCTATATAGGGCTCGAAACTGTTGTACTGAATCGATATGGGAATGGAGTCATTTCCTTGGCCGAGAAACCACTCGCTATTTGATGGTGTTGCTGGGAACTGGAGCTCGGATGAGTCAACAAATTCATATCCAAAACACATCTGAGTTGCTGGTTCTGCCGTGAGATTCCATCCGCTGGATAATTGGTCGAGGAGCTGT
>Ga0222714_10007097_pt1 | contig 10326 bp, 8 predicted proteins | sample C33_3DmetaG_FD_165048 | JGI IMG/M metagenome (GOLD analysis project Ga0222714, IMG submission 165048) | Estuarine water microbial communities from San Francisco Bay, California, United States - C33_3D | ecosystem: Environmental > Aquatic > Marine > Unclassified | place: USA: California... | reverse complement strand
GGGCTCTATAGGAAAAAGTACCAGGTAATACCTGGCAAGAGTGATCTTAGGGATAGTGCCACAGAAAATAAACCGCCTAATCAAGGCAAGGGTGAAAAGGTGAGGTAAGAGCTTACCGGTTTTTTAGTAATAAAAAACGCATGGAAAACCCTACTTAGAGCAAGACCAAATAGGAGTAGCGCGATTAATATTGTATTAATCAAATTTCCTAGATTAGCTACTCGGGTTGGTTGCTTGAACTGTTTGGTGACAAACAGTCTAGATAAATTATCATTTTAAATGACAAAACCCAGCTTACAGATCAACTAGCAAAAAAATCTTAACATAAAAGAACAAAAAAAGAACAAATAAATATTCTATATTATATTTGACTATTTCAATACATACCATATAAACCCATAATATCCCATATAGGGAAAAAAATGAATTTTATAAATGTTTATTTCTACATTCGAAAACAAATTGGACAAAAAAGGAAGGGTTTCAGTGCCAGCTACTTTTAGATCTGAACTTTCTAGTATGGGTTACAATAGCGTTATTTGTTACCCATCATTTACGAATCTTTCTATTGAGTTCTGTCCTTTGAGTAGAATTGAAAAAATTATGGAGACAATTGATAATCTCAATCCTTTTGAAGAAAATAGAGATATTTTTTCTACTTCTATTTTGGCAAATAGTCAGCAATTAAATTTTGATCCTGAAGGAAGAGTAACTCTGTCAGAAAAGTTAATTGAGCACACAAAAGTGAAAGAAAAAATTTTATTTGTTGGACAAGGAAAAACTTTTCAAATGTGGGAACCTTCTGAATTTAAAAAATTTAGTGATGAAGCCAAAACAAAAGCTAAATCAGAAAGATCAAATTTAAAATGGAATACTAACAATTAAACCCAGGGAGAAAATATGGCAATAAAAATAACAGCACCAGAACTTAGAGAATTAAAACCAAGAATAGTTGTTTTAGGAGTTGGAGGAGCAGGAGGAAATGCAATTAATAATATGCTTGAAGCTGGAATTGAAGGAGTAGAATTTTTTGCTGCAAACACAGATGCACAAGCATTAAAAATGAATTATGCAGAATGTAAAATTCAACTTGGTGCTAATTTAACCAGAGGACTTGGAGCTGGTGCAAAAGCAGATATTGGACAAGCGGCAGCAGATGAGTCGATGAATGAAATTATAAGTTTATTGCAAGGCGCTAATATGGTTTTTGTTACTGCTGGAATGGGCGGAGGAACTGGAACGGGTGCTGCACCAGTAATTGCAAAAGCTGCAAAAGATTTAAATATTCTAACTGTAGGTGTTGTTACCAAGCCATTTATGTTTGAGGGACCTGGAAGAATTAGAGTTGCAGAGAAAGGCTTAGAGGAATTAAGAAAATATTGCGATACTATGATTGTTATTCCAAATCAAAATCTTTTTAAAGTTGCTAATGAAAAAACAACTTTTCCAGATGCATTTAAAATGGCTGACAATGTTTTGATGCAAGGTGTAAAAGGTATTACAGACCTAATTGTAAAACCAGGTTTGATCAACTTAGATTTTGCCGACATCGAAACTGTGATGAGTGGCATGGGCAAAGCCATGATGGGAATGGGCGAAGCAGAAGGAGATAAAAGAGCTATTGAAGCAGCTGAGTCTGCTATTTCAAATCCACTAATCGATGAGTATTCATTAAAAGGTGCTAAAGGACTTTTAATAAATATTACAGGAGGAAATGATATAACTTTATTTGAAGTGGACGAGGCTGCAAATAAAATAAGAGCAGAAGTAGATCCATCGGCTGAAATTTTAGTTGGAACTACATTCGATGATGCATTAGCTGGAAAATTAAGAGTCTCTATAGTTGCAACAGGTTTAAACGGAGAGGTGGCGATGAATAAACCCGTGGTAAGTATGATCAGACACATACAAAATAGAAACAATGGCTATACAAAACCAGCTACTTTTGGAGGAAGTAATTATTCTTCTTTGCAAAGTTCATCTCGAATGGCAACAAATGGAGCAACAGCTTTTGATATGAGTTCATATCCTCAACAGGAAGAAATCAAAAATGAGCAATTAAAACAAAGTGTTTATTCAAATTATCAATTTGAGCAAGAGCACGACAAAAAAATTGATAACAAAACTTTGGAAAACGATCATCTATCAGAAATGAAAATAGATGAAAGTTCACTTTTTTCTCAGGAGAACCCAGTTGAGTTTGTAGAAGAAAGTTTTGAGAAAATTGAAAAAGAAACTCAACTTTTTACCAATGATGAAGAAATAAATCATTCCACATCTATTCAGGGGAATTTATCTTCAGAAAATACTGAAGAAACTATTAATGACAATTTTTCTGAAATAGCAAATGAAGAAAAGAATGATCTAGAAATACCTGCTTTTCTAAGAAGACAAACAAATTAAATAATAAGTGATTTTTAATGTCACTGGATATGAGTCCCCATTATCCAGTGATGTTAAATGAGGTCATTCATTCAATAAAAAATAGTAAAAAAAATACAATTATTGACTGCACTTTTGGGTGCGGAGGATATAGTAAAAAAATTTTAGAACTTTTTCCACAATTTAGAGTTATTGCAATTGATAGAGATCCTTCTGTAAAAAAATTTGCTGAAATTTTAGAAAATAAATTTAAAAATAGATTTTTGTTTATAAATGAAAAATTTAGCAATCTAGAAATTGTTACAAAGCCTTACCAAAATGATATTTCTTTTTTTATTTTTGATTTTGGTATTTCATCATATCAATTAGATAATTATGAAAGAGGATTTTCATTTAATTCTGAAGCTAAATTAGATATGCGCATGGGAAAAAATAACATTAGTGCATTTGAACTTGTTAATGAGGCTCCATTTGAAGATTTGAATACTATTATAAAAATATTTGGAGAGGACAATGATCATAAAAAAATAGCAAATTTTATAGTACAAGAAAGAGAAAAAAAAAAAATTATTTCAACAAAAGATTTACGAAATATTATTTTAAAAGCAAAAGGTAATAGATATTTTAAAAAAGACCCTTGTACTAAAACATTTCAAGCTATACGCATGGTTGTCAATCAAGAACTTACAGAAATTTTTAATGCTTTAAAAAAAACTTTAGAAATTTGTAATGACAATACTGGAGTCGTAACTGTAACATTTCATTCTTTAGAAGATAAGATAGTAAAGAAAATTTTTAATATTTCTAGCGATACCAAAAAAAACCCATCGAGATATATACCTAATATCACTAAAAAGGTTCAAATAAATTTTATTGAAAAAATAAATAATAAAGCACTTGTTCCGTCTAGTTTAGAAGTTAGTCAAAATCCTAGAGCAAGATCTGCAAAGTTAAGATGCATTATTAAAAAAGGAGATGATCCAATTTTTGTAAATAGAAAAATTTTAAATATGGAAAAAATATTTGAATTAGAACAAAAATATAATGATTAATAAATATTTAGTAAGTTTTTTATGTTTAATCATAGGTTTAATTGGAATTCATTTTCTTAAAAATAAGACCCGTGAATTAGAGCAGCAAATAGAGAAGATTTCTAAAAATCTTAACATTTTAAGAGAAAATTTGGAAATTGAAAAAGTTGAATTTAGTTTTTTGTCCAGTCCTATAAGAATTTCAGAATTGGCCAAAAAACATTTGCCTAATGATTATAAGCCCATTGTACCAAAAAAAATAACGCACAATGAAAAATAAACAACTTAATTTATATTTTAATCAAATACTTAGTGATGAAAATAATAAAATACAAAAAGATTTAAGAAGTAATTTTATACTATCTTTATTTTTAATTTTTTTTTTACTAATTTTTTTAAGACTAATATTTTTAGGATTTGACAAAGTAAATTTGTTGGAGCTAAAAACTAACGAAAATTTTTTTTATGAAAGAAAAGATATTGTAGATATTAATAATACTATTTTAGCAAAAAATGTAGGTTCTTATGATTTAATTTTAAGAAAAGTGAAGGTTAAAAATCTTGATAGTATTTTGCTTAAAATAAAAATACTTTTTCCTGATATAAATATTAATAATATAAAATTTGAATATCAAACAAAAGCAATAATTGTATTAAAAAAAAACTTATCACCCACTGATTATAATAAAGTTATTGCATTAGGTGAACCATCGTTAGAATTGGTCAAAAGAGAAATTAGAATTTATCCGCAGCAAAATTTATTTTCCCATATAATTGGTAGGGTTGACACTGATAATAAGGGTATATCAGGAATTGAAATGTTTTTAGATGAACAATTACGTAATAAATCAAATCTTAGCAATCCCATTAAATTATCTTTAAATGCAAATATTCAATATTTAATTTACGAAGAGTTAGAAAAAGGTGTTAAAGATTTTTCTGCTCTAGGAGCAGCAGCCATACTAATGAACGCACAAACTGGCAAAGTCGTTTCTATAGTTTCGCTACCTGATGTAGATGGTAACAAAAGATATCAAGCTGAATCTAAAAATTATTTAAACAAAGCAACAAAAAGTTTATATGAATTAGGATCAGTTTTTAAAACCTTTACAATTGCTAGCGCAATTGAAAATAAGCTCATTACTAAAAACACAGTTTTTTCAAATTTAAGACAAAGAGTCTATTGTGGTAAGTTCCCGATTGACGAGTATCGTTGGGATAAATCCAAGGCTAATCTTACTGTAGAGCAAATATTAGTTAAGTCTTCAAATATTGGGACTATAGAAATTATAAAAAAAAATGGTTTAGAAAATCATCAAAAGTTTATAGAAAATTTAGAAATTTTTGAAATGCCAAAACTAGAAATTATGGAGTTGTCAAAATCAAATAAAAACAGATGGGGTATGTGTAACACATTTACTTCTGGCTTTGGCCATGGCGTAAGCACTACATTGCTACAGTTGACGAGAGCGTATGCCGGTATTGTAAATGGTGGAGAATTGCCTGAAACTTCAATTCTTTTTGATTCTCCAGTTAAAAAAAAGAGGATTATTAGCAATGAAACAAGTCGAATAATGAATGAAATATTGAGAGCTAATGTAGATAAAAAAAACCCAACTGAAGGAAGTGGAAGGAAAGCAGATATTGATGGTTATGATGTGATGGGCAAAACAGGTACGGCACAAAAAGCATCTGAAGTAGAAAAAGGTTATTCTACTGAAATAGTCAATGTATTTGCTTCAGCTTTTCCCTACAGAAATCCAAAATATGTTTTAACAATTTTGATAGACGAACCTAAAGGGGCTCCACAAATATGGAAGCATTCAAGAAGAGAGGCAGGATGGAATGCCGTTTATATAGCTGGTCGAATTATACAAAAAATTGGTCCTAGTTTAGCCATAAATAATCTAGAATTTAGAGAAGAAAATGGAAGAAAAACAAAAAATAATTAATAGAAAAAATTTCTCTTCTGACAGTAGATTATTAAAAAAAGGAGAAATTTTTTTTGACCTAGAAAGTAAAGATAATCAAGATAGCAAATATTTAGGTGATGCGATAAAAAAAAAACCTTTATTAATTATATCTCAAAATAAAAATCATATTTCTACAAAAAATTTTTATATAGTTAAAAATATCAAATCTTTTTTTGAAAATAAAGTTAATCAAAAATTTAACAAAAAGCCAAAGTATAAAGTTGCAGTAACTGGAACCAATGGAAAATCTTCAGTCGCTTACTATTATTATACAATATTAAGATTACTAAAATATAATGTTGCATCAATAGGTACTTTGGGAATTTTTGAAAATAGAAAAAAAAAAAATATACATTTAACAACTCCTAGTTTTTTAGATAATCATAAAATTTTTAATTCATTTTACAAAAAAAAAATTAATCATTGTATAATTGAAGCATCAAGCCATGGCTTAAAGCAGTCCAGGTTAAAATTTATAAAATTTCATTGTGGTATTTTTACTAATTTAACCAGAGATCATTTAGATTACCACAAGACCATGAAAGATTATTTTAATTCAAAGTTAATTTTACTAAAAAAATTAATTAAAAAAAAAGGCTTTGTCATTTTCAGTACTGATATTAAAGAATTTGATATACTTAAAAAAATTTCAATTAAAAAAAATTTAAATATTCTTTCATATGGATTTAAGGGAAATGTGATAAAAATTATATCTACAAAAATTATTAACCAAAAAACAAAATTAAAAATAAATGTCCTAGGTAAAATATACGTTATTATACTTAATTTAGTTGGCACTATTCAAATACAAAATCTATTATGTGCAATACTGGCTCTTTATTCGTGTGGTATTAGTTTTAATAAAATTTTTAGTTCATGTTCTAAAATTTATAATCCTCCCGGAAGAATGCAAATAGTAAAAAATAAAAAAAAGATAGTTATTATAGACTATGCACATACCCCAGATGCATTACAAAAAACCATTAATGAGGCTAAGTCTTTTTTTAATAAAAAAGCAAATCTAGTTTTTGGCTGTGGCGGAGATCGTGATAAAGGAAAAAGAGGAATAATGGGAAAAATTGCCAATAAACTATGCAAAAAAATTTATATTACCGATGATAATCCGAGATATGAAAATCCAGCCCTCATAAGAAATGAAATAAAAAAAAATTGTAGCAAAGGATTAATCATACCATCTAGAAAGAAGGCGATTCAAAAAGCGATTTCAGATTTAAAAGACGAAGTTCTAATAATCGCTGGAAAAGGGCATGAAAATTACCAAATTTTTAAAAATAAAAAAATTAATTTTTCAGACTATAAATTTGCAAACATTTATTCAAATTAAATGAATTTAAATCAATACAAAAAAATTTTTTTACATGAAGGAAAGGCAGGAATAACTAATTTTGTAATTAATAGCAAAGAAGTAAAAAAAGGATCTGTTTTTATCGCTGTCAAAGGAAAAAAAACTGATGGACATTTTTATATTCAGGATGCAATACAAAAAAGATGTCGTTTTGTTGTAGTAAAAAAAAATTTTAAATCAACTAGAAAAAATAAAAAATATTTAATTAAAGTACCCTCTACATTAAAATTTTTAGAAAACGTGGCAATATGGAAAAGAAATCAGTCAAAAAATATTTTTATTGGTGTCACAGGAAGTTTTGGGAAAACAACATTAAAATCAATGTTACAATTTTTTTTACAAAAATATAAAAAGACTTATTCATCTCCCAAATCTTTTAATAATCATTTTGGATTACCTTTGTCACTTTCAAATGTTCCAAATAATAGTATTTTTAACATCTTTGAATTAGGAATGAGTAAAAAGGGTGAAATTGAAAAATTGGCTAAAATTTTAAAACCAAATATTGGTGTGATTACTAATATAGGACCAGCGCATATTGGTAATTTTAAAAATTTACGACAGATTTGTTTGGCAAAAGCAGAGATCATAAATCATATTCATAAACAGGGTGTAGTTTTATTAAATAGAGATGATCAGTATTTTATAACTTTAGAAAAAATTGCAAAAGAAAAAAATTTAAAAATTATTTCTTTTGGGACCTCTAACAAGTCTGATGTTAGATTGTTAAAAATAATAAGTAAAAATAATAATAAATATTTATCAATTCAAATAAAGCAAAAAATTTTTAAGGTTAAAACCTTAACATTAAATGACAGTTTTAATAAAAATTTTTTGATTGTTGTAGCAATTCTAAATTATCTTAAATTAGATATTAAAAAAATTATTAAAATTGCAAAAAATTTTATTATACCAAGCGGTAGGGGAAATATTCTTTATAAAAGTATTAAAGGAAAAAATATAGAAATAATTAATGAAAGTTATAATGCAAATCCAATATCTATGATAAATGCGATTAAAAATTTTGATTTATTAATTACCAAAAAAGAAAAAATAGCAATTATTGGGGATATGCTTGAGCTGGGTAGTAAATCAAAATTGTATCATCAAGAAGTTGCAAGATGTTTAAAAAGTGCAGAAATTAAGACAGTTTATTTAATTGGCAAAGAAGTAAGATATATTTTTTCAAAATTAAAAAATATTGAAAATTGTTATATTTATCAAAATATTCAAGATTTTAGACACATATTCCCAGAAATAGTAAATGAAAAATCTATTTATTTGGTAAAAGGTTCTAATGGAGTCGGATTAAATCAACTATTAAATGAGAATTTTTAAACAATGCTAAGTTACTTTTTTTCTTATTTATCTTCAGATTATAGTTTTTTAAATGTTTTTAAATACATAACTTTTAGAACTGGACTATCAATATTTACTTCATTAAGCATAGTTTTAATTTTTGGAAGAATTTTCATTAATTATTTAAAATCTTCAGAGCATTTTGATCAACCAATCAGAAATGATGGTCCTGTAAGTCATATAATAAAAAAAAGTGGAACACCTACATTTGGTGGTGTGCTAATAATTTTTTCTGCTATTGCAAGCTCTGTATTTTGGGCTGATATTAAGAATATATATGTATTAATTAGTATTTTTTCTATTCTTAGCTTTTCTTTAATTGGTTTTTTTGACGATTATTTAAAAATAAAAAAAAAGAATTCATCAGGTATTAAAGCAAAATATAAAATTATGCTTCAGGTACTTTTTGCAATAATGATTGTTTATTTAATTAATATTTCTACTGCAGAAAATATTAGAAATATTTTACATTTACCATTTTATAAAAATTTAGTTTTTGATTTAGGAACTTTTTATATTCTCTTTGGATTAATTGTTATAGTTGGATCGTCGAATGCAGTTAATTTAACTGATGGATTAGACGGACTTGCAACTGTTCCAATAATTTTAGTTTCACTAACATTTATCTTAATCACTTACTTAGTGGGTAATGTAATATTTTCAGATTATTTAAAGCTCACTTATATTAAAAATACAGGGGAAGTTTGCGTTGTTTTAGGATCTGTGGTCGGAGCTAGTTTGGGATTTCTATGGTTTAATGCTCCACCTGCAAAAATTTTTATGGGTGATACAGGATCCTTGGCATTAGGTTCTTTTCTTGGAACAGTAAGTTTAATTACAAAACATGAAATTGCACTTTTGATTGCTGGGGGCCTTTTTGTATTAGAGGCTGTATCAGTTATAATACAAGTAACGTCATTTAAATTATTTGGTAAACGAATTTTTAGAATGGCTCCATTGCACCATCATTTTGAAAAAAAAGGTTGGGAGGAACCTACGATTGTTATACGTTTTTGGATTATTTCTGTAATCCTGGTGCTCTTAGCCTTATCTACTTTAAAGCTTAGATAATGGTCTCTATTGAAAATTTAAGAAATAAAAAAATTTTAGTATATGGAGCTGGAATTTCTGGTCTTGCTACTATTGCAAAATTACAAAATAAAGTAAAAAAATTATCTTTGTGGGATGATAGTTTAGCGTCAAGGCAGTCAGCTAAAAAAAAATTTAAAGTGACTTTAGATCAAAACTTTACTACTGAAAATTATGACTTTATTGTAATGAGTCCCGGAATAGATATTTATCGACATGTTTACAAAAAATTTTTTAAAAAAAACTTTCATAAAATCATTACAGATATCGATATTTTTACTAGTTCTATCAATTTAAATAAAAATAAAATTATTTTAATTACCGGAACTAATGGCAAGTCTACTTTTTGCAAACTATTATATGATGTTCTCAAAAGTCAAAATAAACACACTCATCTCTTAGGAAATTTTGGCAAACCTGTTTTAAGTCATAAAGAAAATTTATATAAAAATTTTTATGTTTTAGAACTGTCATCATATCAAATTGAATATTCAAAATTTTTAAAATCTCATGTAAGTGCAATTTTAAATATTACACCAGATCATTTAAATAGACATAAAACATTTCAAAATTATGTAAAAATTAAACTTAAAATTTTTGACTCTTTGTTACCAAAAGGAAAAGGATATGTAAGTGAAGATTTTTTATTCTTAAAAAAAAATATTAAAAATACTACATGCAAGGTTAAATCACTTAAAAATTTAAGTTTGAAAAATTATTTTTTAAATAAAAGCAATTTTTTGCCAAGCTTATCAATTATTTATAAAATTTTAAAATTTTTGAATGTATCTGAAAAGATAATTATAAAGCAGTTTAATTGCTTTGAGCCATTACCTCATAGGCAAGAGTTTGTAAGAAAAATAAATAATATTTCTTTTATAAATGATTCAAAAGCAACCAATTTTGAGTCAGCAAATTTTTCATTGCAATTTTATGATAATATTTTTTGGATTGTTGGCGGTCTATTAAAAAAGAATGATATTCCTCATTTTTTACAAGCAGTACAAAAAAAAATTAAAAAAGTTTATTTAATTGGAAAACAAATTACGATTCTAAAGAGAATATTAAAAAACAAATTTAATATGTCTATTAGCAAAAACATTAACAATGCCATTAAACAGTCCTT
>Ga0222714_10007095_pt1 | contig 10329 bp, 26 predicted proteins | sample C33_3DmetaG_FD_165048 | JGI IMG/M metagenome (GOLD analysis project Ga0222714, IMG submission 165048) | Estuarine water microbial communities from San Francisco Bay, California, United States - C33_3D | ecosystem: Environmental > Aquatic > Marine > Unclassified | place: USA: California... | reverse complement strand
GAACAAGTTTGAATACACTCGTGCTGTTATTCTGGGTGCTGTCCTAGGTATGTCATCACTCTCTCTGGTGTATATGATCAACGTAGCACTGGACACACAACCGAAAGAACCACCAAAACCACAATCTAATTTTGAAGTGGTAGATCATTATAAGGACTGTGATCTTCTACGCTGGTCTTATCGTCAACTCTCTGAATACAAATACGTTCTTCATTGCCCAAACAAATGAAACTCCTAGATTACGAAACCTACGAGGATTATGGTAAGGAATGGTTTATTCAAGTCCTCAGATTTAAAAAGTTTGCCCTACTTGACCTGACAGTTCAATGGGATGAATATCCTGCAACCGAACTCTTTCCTTATATCATTCTCAGTGTCGGTGCTCATCATTTGTTAGGATTTACATTCAGATGGAAAGCATTTGAGATGAGTTGTGATATAATTGATGTAGCACCACGCAATCTAGAATGGTATCGTAATCACGGAAAGTATGATGACATCGACTGAAACATTTACACAAACATCTCACGAACCTTATATCAGACATCATTATCGTCTGACAACAACTGAAGGGCAAGTCTATCAATTTGATAATTATGCTGATCTGATGCACCAATGGTTAGCACTTCCGAATACAATGGAGAGCATTATAGAGGTGATTGATGTGAAGAAAGGGTTTAAGTAAATGATTAACAACGGAAATGGTGAAACACTAGAACATCGTATGACCTATGATGATCTTATAAAAGGATTGAACTATGATCGTGATTCTGTTATTAGTGAATTGACACAGAGTAGAATTGACACAGAGATTCAATACAATGGATTAATTGAAGCACTTCATAGAATGTGTAAGTACAATGACATTGAAGTTGAACCTGAATTCTTTCTACAGGATGAACAAGTATTATATAATGAGTATTATGATGCTGTTAAAGGTTGGTATGAATCAAAGACCAATGAAGAAATTGTAGAGTTTTATCGTGTACACGAACCTTATGTGTTTGGTATGATCGATTCTCTGCAGGCATTATTTGATAAATCACCCTAATTAACGTATCAATTAAATGTTATTTTAAATATAGTTGAGTTTTCCACACCCCTGTGGAAAAACCTGTGGAAAACTATGATAATGGAGGATCTTATAGTCATCTAAGCCCGCAGTGTACCGATTTGTCAAGCGATTGTATAAAATCTTCACAAAACCTCCACCCCCTTGACAAAACTCTCAAATGCCCCTATAATGAACTCTGTGAGGGTTCAAAGGAACAATAAGGTCCTCTGATACCCTCCGATACCAGAAACCCCTTGACAACCCTCATAATGCCCTCTATAATGATTCTGTTCGGTTCTGAGAAACTCTTATGATTTGAGAAAATCTTAAAAATCTCAGAAATCTTAAATCTGTGGTTTTTATAAAAATCTCAAAAACTTTAAAATTAAGATTTTAATGAATTCTATAATTCTATGAATATCTTATAAGTTATAATTATAAGATACTTATAGAGTTATTATATAAGGGACTATGGTGAAATTGGTAAACACAACAGACTTAAAATCTGTCGGATCTTATCCTTGTCGGTTCAAGTCCGACTAGTCCTATTGTGACAGTCTTTGAACTGTCACAGAGTACTTGACTTCTAAATACAAGTGCTTTATAGTTAACAAGTAAACAAACGATTCAATGTCTTCAACCAAATTTGAATACTATCTAGAGACTGCTGAAGGACTTACTCAAGAAGGGTATGTTACAGCAAATAACCATCAGAATGCTATCAAAAAAGTAAAAAAAGAGAATAAGAAATTCAAAATTACTTATTTGGACGTTCAACCTCTGTACTGATATGGACAAGGAATTCTACAATCTCACCGAAGAAGCATATAAAATCCTCTGTGAAGAAGGGGATGTGCTTGATGTTTTGGATGAAATCGAGTATGATGATTATGAATTCACTGGAGACTTTGACTATGATTGACACTTACGTTGTTGTTGAAGGTGTTGCTTACTGGGAAAAGGATAGCAACTATTATACCACATCAGTAAATGCTGACAACACTATTGACTGGAAGAATGCTACAAAGATTGATATTAAATCCTCTGACGGACCTGATATCGGCACTGTACATTCAATCTATGATACACTACAGTTCATCAAATCATCACAACGACGACTACTCAATGAAACCCGAAAACTTTCTGTCTGACAGTACTTTAGACCTGCTCAGTGATAAAGCAGATGCTGAAGCATTTGCTATGGATATCGAGCAGAAAGCAGCAGCATTAGAAATCACAGTTGATTACTATATGCAAGAGTTTATGTGACAGTTTCTGAACTGTCCACTGATTGCCCCACTGGTCACCCTGGTGGGGTATCTTATAAGGGTCGTCAGGAATTCAATCGATGAATTACTTCAACACCAACATCATTAAGAATCACGATGACCACCTGTACCTGAACAACAGTATGGCAGAGTGTTATGATTTCTGCCTGAGTGTTGCTGAACAGTTTGATAATATTGCCGATCAGGCATGGTGGTATGATCAGAAACAAGGTCATATCTGCTACGACGTATGATGAATGGGAATGTGTTTGCCCTAAAGTTACACACAATGCCCTCTGATTTTTATTTTAAAATGACCGTGACTTCTCCTATTGCTCGTATGATCACTGCTGAAGAATCGAGTGCAATTGCATTCGTTAAGGTGGAAGATCTGAACGTGACTGTTGCTTATCAGTCGAATCCTGATACTCAGTATACCTACACTGCTGATGCTGAATTTGCACAGCAACTTGTGCAAGTGCTGGAGGCAGAGGATCTGGCAGGCATTTCTCTGGGTGGTATGATTACCGATGCCCGCCGTGTGGGGGACCTGCAGCAGACGGTCTGAGAAGTGTCACAAGGGGGGTTGCAATGCCCCCCACCCCCCTGGTATATTACATTTGTTCCTGAGGGATTCACCCCCATGAGAAAGATCGAACGTCTGATGAATGCTGCCATCACCCGTGAGGTTGATTGGAAGTGCTCTAACACTGAGGTTCGTAATGAGGATGGTGTGAGCAAAGTGTTCCTGCACGGCAATCTGATTGCTGAGATTGGTGATACTTTCCTCCGTCTCTTTGATGGTGGTTGGCAATCCAACACCACCAAATCCCGTTTGAATGCTATTCTTCGTGAGCACGGTGCTGGTAGTGAGTGTGTGTTTCAAAAGCAGTGGCAATGGTTCATTACCATGAATACTGACAGGGGTATGGAAACTGTTCCTTTTCGTAGTTCTATGAAACTGGGGTAAATCTTAAAATTTGAGATTCTGTAGAAATCTTAAAAACTACAGAATCTCATTTTTTATGAAAATCTTAAAAGTTTAAAAATTAAGAATTTCATAAAAACTTTAATATTAATAATACTATAAGAGTATTATAATAATAACTCTTATAGTATAAACAATGTCCTTTGATTTACTAATTGATTATGTCTAAGCAAGTAATGATTTCTATGCTGAATCAAGCAAACAATGGTCAAGAATTGCTTACTATTCTTGACAGTCTCACTGTTGAAGATAACAGCAGTGAGTATAAAGAACCTACTAGTGAGTTTATCGACTTCTGATATCAATTGTCAAGTGTACTAGTGACACTTTGACAAGTGGCACAGGGTCAGTTGCAGAGCATTTGATTCTGTGCCATACTACATTTGTTGAATTGAAAAACACCAATGATCAAACCTTTCATCAACACTTTGCTGTTCAACATTGCCACCATTGTTGCTATTGTGGTGGGCATTGTATCTTATACTTATCGTGCTGCCCGAGTTTGGTATAATGAGGGTGGACGTGAGTTTCTAATCAACACCGCTGCTAAGTTTGCTGCTGGTGTTAACAAACTGTCTGAGCGGGTATACTACACTCTGGAGGATGCAGAGACTGTTACTGTGTGACAGTTGTAGAGGTGGCATAGTATTCTCCCAAATGACAGGATGCTGTGCCTATAATGACTTCAGTTCAATTCACCACGATGCAACTAACATTTGAGCAGGTAGATGCCCTGCTGTCACTCATTGAGTTTCACGATGATTGGGATGAAGTGAGTGAGCACGTTGGCACAAATGTTGCCGAACTTTATGACATTCTGACTGAACTTCGTGATGAACTTGCTTGACATGAATCGCTCTGAACTTCAGGATCGAATGGTTCAACAAATGTTGGACGACATGGATCTTAAAACTGTGATGTGCCTATGTTATGATTATCTGATGGAGGGTTACGATAAGTATTCAGATGCAGAATTGACTGAAGAGGTTAATCACTACTATCCCGAACTTCTGGAGAATTGATTATGCAATTCCTGCTCACACATGTCACGTTTGATTGTTATCTTGATGATGAGGATTGGACTGAAAAAGATCAAGATGAAACCGAACAACATTTGCCCAAAGCATACATCGGCACTGTTTGGCAAGCAGATGATGAAGAGGATTTGTTAGAGCAAATTAGTTCTAAATCTGGTTGGTGTGTTGATAGTTACGATTACACTATTATGCCCGCTAAAATGTAACAAACTGGGCGGCCGCTTCGCTGCCCCTTCCCTCCCCTCCCGCCCTCTAGGTTAAGGGCAGAGTTGGGCAGAGTCAAGGGGCAGAGTGCCAGTTTGAGAGGTGGCACAGCAGGGGTCGCAGTGGGGTTTGACCCGTGCCTATAATGACTGCAGTTCAAACGACAGACCTATGTGGGATGAGATTCAAGACATGCCTGGGGAGATTTTTGATCTGGAGGAGTGGGGTCACCCTATGGCAGAGTGCTGGCACGACATGGAGTTGAATGGGACAGATGAAGAGGTGGCACAGCAACCCGCCTGACCCCCACCCTGACCCCTTATACTGATCTCATACCAAACGAAACGACCATGACCCGTTACACCGTCTACGTTCCCTCTGCCCCCCACGAGAGCGAGAGCACCCATGATCTCGATCGTGCCTGGGATCTGTGCCTCTCCCTCTCTGAAGATTTCGGGTATGCACAGGTGAAGCAAGATGGTATGATCATCGGAGACTACACGAACGGGGGGATGTGACACTCTAGGAACTGACACACGGGGTCACCACAGACCCCACCCTGACCCCTTATACTGATCTCAGTTCACACAACACCAATGACCGTGACCCTGACCGCTTCCTACCGTGAGATGCTCGCTGCTGACACTGTTAGCAAGATCGATGAGTTGCTCGATGAGAACTATTGCCTCGATGACATTCTGAAGTTCATCGATGAGTATAACGAGCGTATGTTCGTTGATAACTATGAGGAGTATGTTCGTTGTGGTGAAGCAATCGGTTATGATGCCGTTGATGCTTATGCTAACGAGAACGGCATCGATAACATCGACGGTTGCGATGAACGCTATCGTGGTGTGTATGAGAGCACTGCAGATTTCGCTGAAGAATACTACAGCGAACTGTACGATGTGCCCTGTGCTCTGGTAGTAGATTGGGAGGCAACGTGGGACACTTCGCTGCGGTACGATTTCACCGCTTGTGAGGCAGGATACCGCACCTGCCACATTTTCAGCGATTACTAGGACGGTTCAGGGGGTGGCACACGCTGCCCCCACCGACCCCCACCTGACCCCTTATACTGTTCTCAGTTCAGACAACCCTATGGGATACCCCATCAACACCAGCAACAGCACCGCCATCGACACGCTGACGGTCAACCCCATCACGGGCACGGTTCGGGTCCGCTTCCAGTCCTACCCTACCGTCCGCCCCTACAGGATGAAGGCATCCCGCCGTGAGATTCTCGCCCTGCTGTGGGACAGCAACCGCTCCCTAGGACGGTGGGTGAACTGGCACTGTGTCGCTGCCTGACCCCCACCTGACCCCTTATACTGATCTCATCAGCAACGGACCCCGATGCAAACTCTCAAAGCAACCGCCATCGCCCTGCTAGTCATCATACTGGCAACCGCTGGTTACGTTGCTTTGCTTCGCAATGGCAATGCCCGCATCGAAGCGAAGTGCCAGGCATCAGGTGGGCAGGTGCTTATGACACCTGGTCAAGTGTCCCGCTGCCTGCTCCCTGTTCGCTGATCTGCTACAATACTCTCACACGCAACCGATCCGATGCGAATCGAAGTCCGTTACCAGACCCCCTACAACGCTTGTGAGTGGCGGTCACAGTGGTTCCCCACCCTGGCAGAGGCAGAGCGTATGGTAGAATTCTACCGCTCCTGTGGGTCACCCTCCCACATCGCCCCTTCCTCCCTCGCTCAGTTCGATCGCTGATCTTATGGCAAACCTCATCCGCCTCGCTCTGGTCGCTGCCATCTGCCTGATTTTCTCTCAGACCCTAGGATCGGTGCTCGCCCTCGCCCAGACCCTTGACCGTGTGACAGCAGACAAGGTGGCACAGATCGCTGCCCTAGAGTGACCGCCGACCCTGTAGACTGATCACATCGAAACGAAACGACCGATGACCATCACCGAAGCAAACCAGATCTGGTTCGATTGCTACCAGAGCACCGACTACACCCTCTGGAGCAAGTACACCAGCGACCAGCGCCTGCAGGCAATCCAGACCCGTGACCGCCACGCCAACGGCGAGGGACAGTGGGGCATCTGGAACATCAGCGACCGCCACTGAGGCGGATCGCCTGTAGACTTCTCTCAGTTCAAACGACACACCGATGGCACTGTACAACATCGCAACCGATCTCAAGACCCGCGAGACTGTGTGGGTCATGACCAATGTGGTGAAGGGTCGCCCCCAGTTGAACTCCCACCGCGAGGGCACCGCAGGTCGCTCGCTCGCTGCCTCTGGTGTTGACGGACTGCCCGCCTGGGAGTGGGCAACCATGCACACCAACTATCGGGGGCGGGGTTGACCCCTGACCCCTGACCCTGTAGAATTCTCTCAAGTCAACCGACACCGACCGATGGCACTGAACACCCTCCCCGCTCCGATGACCGCCGCCGAACTCACCGCTAAGATCGAGGCAGGCGAATTCAAGATCAAGCGTCTGCCGACCCGCCGCCCTCGCAAGGCAGATCTGGTGATGACCCGTGTGATGGGCAGCAGCGGGTCAGCACGCTTTATGGCAGACAACGACCACCAGACCCGCTGGCAGTGACCAGCACGGCAGTTGCCCCGCCCCGTGCGGGGTCGCCGCCCCGCCGCCGTGTTGAAAAGTTAGGGTCCTTCCTAACCTACAAAGGTTCCCAAACGCCCATAAGGTACTCTGTTTATAAAAAAAATTTTTCCAGAAAATTTTTACCGTATTTTCATATATAATGACAGTTGCCTAACTTAGATGACCGATGTAACATTAACACTCACAGAACAAGAAGTAGACATTATACTTAGCGCCCTTGAATTTGCCGTTGAGAATTCTGATGAATATGACAGAGACGAATATGAAGAGGTTCTGTATGATATTCAGAAGAAGCTTGACGAAGACTACGAGGATGAAGTAGAATAAGATTTTTAGAGGGACTTTATGACTTTCACAATTTACACAAGAAATGGGTGTGGGTACTGTGAACAAATTAAAGCAGTTCTACTGAACTTAAACTTAAGTTTCACAGAACAGCGTTTGGATGCAGACTTTTCCCGTGAGCAATTTACCGAACAATTTGGATATGGGGCAACATTTCCGAGAGTCTTTATGGATGGAAGACTGTTAGGTGGATGCAATGAAACAATTACATATTTAAGGAATCAAGGACTTGTATGAGGGTTACTGTAAGAGTAGGCAAAGGAAATGAGAAAGTTTTCGATGAGTACGACGATGCTCTCGACTACATTGATACTTTCTTACCAGAAATTGAACTTGGGACGTTAAATACTGATGATATTCAGATAGACTATCATGACTAAGAAATGGTATATTCGCAGAGAGAATACTTCAAAGTACATCAAAGAACCTTATATTTACTATGTGGGTGGTGATGACTGTTGGAGTGCCTCATTGGATAAAGCAAAGGGTTATAAAACTAAAAAAGAAGCAACAGCGTTAAGCCTTGAGATTGAAGGTGAAGTCTATGGAGAATAAGGATTTTTATGATTCGATAGGAGTTGATAAACCTGTCAGAACAAATGAAGGTATTCTGGGTCCTACTGAAGAGCAAAATCAAGAATACTTTGTAGACTTTGAAGATCTCTTAAGGCGAATAAATAATTTGGAGAATGTAGTACTTCAATTATTGAATCCAGAGTTTATGTACAGAAGACCTGGAAGTGAAGATTATGAAAAGATTACAGACACTTTAGATTATCTACACAATAAAGTTAAAGAATTAGAAGGTAAATGACTACTACTGTTGTCTTTAATGATTATAATCCTTATCCTGGACTACCACCTGGATCACAAATTGTAACCAGTGCTGGTCGAGTAAGCACAACCACAACTGGTTACAACTCTTTAACAGGAAGAGAACCAGCATTGCTTCCTGCTGTAAATCTTCTGAACAGTTTTAATTTTACGTTGGATGCGAAACCAGGGGATACACCTCCATCTACGTTGACTAGCGGTGTGGATGCTGATGAAAGTTTTGCGACTACAGGTGTTCGTCAAGCGGCAGGATCAAGTTTAGTACCTTCTTTTGGTGCAACGAGTTCTGCAGATCCTTTTGGATTATATCGACTCTATAAAAGACCTACCAGTATGGAGTGGGTTAAGAATGGTGGGTCTTTAGGTAATGGTGTATGTCGCAACGAACGTGGTGATTGGTTTACTGAGGAAGCAATTACAACTGCCGATGAAACAGGAAATGGTATACGCATAGAAACTGTTCCTGCAACAACTGCAACTAGAAGCATTTCTATTGGATGGACGACTACTACAACTGCAGGTTCTTCGACTAGCACTCCAATTTCTGCAACTGTTCCTAGTTGGAATACCTTAAGAATTCGTGGATCTTATAATGCTGCAGTGTTTTGTTATAATGATTTTCGTTATACCAATAACAATGATGGTGTATTATATGAAGCAAATAGTTTATTTGAATTACCTGATCGAATTGATAATATTATTCGTTTCATTCCAGATGAAAGAAAAAGTACTACGTTAACATTTTATGTCAAAGTTAACTGGGTGTTGGAACATTATGACCCCTTTGGATTAGTTCCAAGTTCACAAAGAAATAGTAATGCTGCTGGTGCTGGTGGTAACAGTGGATTTGATATACATATGATTACTCACGTTGTAAATAATACCAATCCTAATTGGTCGAGAATTTTAAACGATATTATTAATGATCGTCAAAGAAGTGTTGAGGAACAAGATGATCGTTATGGAAATACTTTCCCTGATCAAACAATATCTTTTGCAACCACGGCAGAATAAAATGGCAAGAGCAGTAGGAACAATCGGACACAAATATATTAATCGTTGTAGCACTCCAGTTCAGGGAGAAGGATCTCCTAATGTTTTTGTGAATGGTAAAGCAGTCGGCACGATTGGAACTAAAACATTACCTTATCAAGAAATTGTTCCCTGTAAAGAATGTTGTCGCACACATACAGGAACTGTTTTAGAAGGATCTCCCACAGTTTTTGTAAATGGAAAAGCACTGCTGAGAATTGGTGATAAACATTTAGGTATCACTGGTCAACACGTTTTATTAGAAGGTTCTCCGAACGTATTTGCATCATAATGAGTCCAATAGATCCCTTTGATCCCACTACTGTTCAATATATTCCAGAAGATCCTAGTAGTGGAACTGAGGGTCAAATTGTTCCTGTCTCATACATTCAAACGACTCAACAAAATATTGGAGATTTTGTTAGTAACAATAATGTAGTTGTTGATCAAATTATTCCTATATCAGAGAGTTCCAGTTCCAGTAGTGTGAATATTATTGGAAATTCTGGTGTTGATGTAAATGCAGTAAGAGATCTAGTTGTAAGTGTTCCTGGTACTATAACTGTAAATGAAGGATTTTCAACTACTCTACAAGTTTCAGTAAGTGTTGATGGTTCCACATTTCAATGGCAAAAACAAGAAGCAGGAACTTCTATATGGACTAACATATCTGGTGCTACCTCAATTAATTATACTACTCCAGTTCTTACATTTGCAAATGATAATGGAGATAAGTATCGTGTAATTGTTAGAAATGATGATACAACTAATAGTCCTGTAACTTCTTCTGAAATTACTCTCAATGTAAGAAGAGTAATTACGATTACGGTTCAACCAACTGTTGCAAATTCTTATCCAGTTGGTACAACGGCATCTTTTTCAGTTACTGCCACTATCAGTAGTGGTTCTGCCGCAGCATTACAGTATCAATGGCAAAAACAAGAATTTGGAACTACTCCTTTTAATAATGTTA
>Ga0222714_10007093_pt1 | contig 10330 bp, 13 predicted proteins | sample C33_3DmetaG_FD_165048 | JGI IMG/M metagenome (GOLD analysis project Ga0222714, IMG submission 165048) | Estuarine water microbial communities from San Francisco Bay, California, United States - C33_3D | ecosystem: Environmental > Aquatic > Marine > Unclassified | place: USA: California... | reverse complement strand
AAAGATCTCATTGATGTCCTCAACCGCCCCAAGCTGACCAACCAGAACCATAACAGAAGATTTATCAACTTGATCCTGATGCGTGCGCATCAGGACGGCGCGACCGAGCTGGTCATTGGCGTCCCACCAGCCGACCGAGCAGACTTTTCCATCAAATACAAAGTCGCAAATAGCTGGTACGACTTTGCGCCATTTTCTGCAAAAATCCGGCAAGATGTCGTAAAAGAACTTCAAAACATGGCCGGCTTGGCGGGAGGCACGTTCCCCCTCGATGGCGTTGTGTCCGTGCAACTCACCAAGACCCGGCTGCGCTGGAAAATACGCATGACCGCACCCGATGCCGAATGCCAGCTAACGAGGCTAGATGATTAACTGAAATCGCCTCTAGCGCGACAGAGCAAACCAATACACTGACAGGCTAATCTCTCATGCTAAAGGTCCTTAAAATAGTTCTGATCGCTCTCGCCACCGGCCTCCTCGTCCGCGCCACACAGATCCACTGGCAGGTCTGGAAAGCAGGGGAAGCCCGGAAAACATTGCTCGCCCATTTCGTGGACCATTCAAAAAACCTCACCCCGCACGAAGTGGAAGAAGCCAAGATGTGGAGCGAATACGGTGACCACGACACTAACTCCTTCAACTGGTTTCTGATCGGCGGAATCTGCGCTGCCAGTGCCGCCGAATGGCTCGACCGCCGTAACCGCAACGCATCACAACCGGATAAGACCTGACCCTATGGGCAACCAAAACGGCTAAGCCACAAACCAAGATAATCAGCCATGCACTAATACAACCTCAAAGCCTCCCGGGTCTGCATCATGAAGCGCCTCAACGCAATTGAACGCTGGGTATTCATCATCGGAATGATTTTTCTGACTTATGGACTCGTCTCCATTATCTGGCCCAAGGCTAGAGTCACTCAGCATTTCACCAATGATGAACTGGGGACCACAACCGGCTACAGCAGGCTTGTGGTTTCACGCACTGGCGCCCGGCTTTACGGTATCTTTGCGACAGTCTTGGGCGTTGGAATGATGTATGCCGCTTTTTGTCGGGATGAAAAATGAACCCCAATCAAACACCCGGAACTGACCCTGCCAAGGAAGAGGGCTGGCGTGGATTCGCTCCCGTGCTTGGGTGTGGGATTGGCGGCTGCATATTACCCTTCCTCCTGCTTCTCTTCTGCCTCATTGTTTTTAATGATGCTGGTGGGCCGCTCTTCTGGCCAATCATTGCCGTACCGATGGCGTTGGTCGGCTTGCTCATTGGCATTTCCATCCGGGCTCGTGGGAAAGCCAAGGAAGAATGAAAAGTCCACTTGCTTTCTTGAAATTCGCTAACCATCTAACCCACGCCCTATGAGTCTTTCCGCATCACAACTTTGGATCGCTTGGCAGCATTCGACTGAGGTTCGCGAACTGGCCGAGGCATGGCTCACCCGGCCAGAGCGCTCCTGGGGCACTGATGACAATGCGCTCTACGGGCTGCTCCGCCGTGATCCGGACAAATTACTGAGCATCCTTTTCGGCATCATGCAACTCACGGACGACGCTCAGGCCCTCAGCGAATTGGGAGCCGGTCCCTTCGAGGATTTTCTCGGAGCGCATGGCGAGGCATATGTTGAGAAGATCCATTCACTCGCTCTGGAACAAGTCCGTTTGCGCGAGGTCTTGGACCATGTCTGGCAGGGCGCGATGCCCAAACATGTCTGGCGCCGCATCGAACTGCTCGGCCAGAGCAAGTTCACCTGAACCCAGCTGGTTCCGCTTGCATTCCTTCCCCGTCCGCCCAAGCTCTGACCATATCGCATTGAGTTGAGCCTCCAATCCATCCTATGAAAATCGCCTTGGGCAGTGATCACGCCGGTGTCCGTTACAAGCAGCAGATCGGGGACTATCTGAAATCCCTCGGCCATGAGGTCCATGATCTGGGGCCGTTCTCCGAGGAGCCGGTGGATTATCCTCTCTTCATCCGTCCCGTGGCGGAGCGGGTGGCGGATGGCGAGTTCGAGCGCGGCATCGTCCTCGGCGGCTCCGGCAATGGCGAGGCCATCGTAGCGAACCGCGTGCCCGGCATCCGCTGCGGCCTCTGCTGGAATGTGGAATCGGCCAAGCTCACCCGCGAGCACAACAACGCCAACATGATTTCCCTCGGCCAGCGCATGGTGGATGAAGCCACCGCCCTCGCCATCGTGAAGACCTTTCTGGACACCCCCTTCGAAGGCGGCCGCCACGAACGCCGCATCAAACTGATCGATGCCGTCTAAGGCAGTCGGGCTAAACGTTCATAGCTCTTGCATCGCGATTTATTGGAAGAAAAGCTGGATGTTCGAATCCCAAGAAAAAAGCATCCACAATAAGGCTGAAACTATACCCGCTCTGCGCAGCAGTTTCCTGTCATTTCCACGACAGGCAAAACTCATGAAAAAAACCCATGCAACAGGCAATAAGCCAAAAGGAACGGCGTCGGCATGAAAATGACAGCCACAAATGAAGAGACCGTAAATAAGAAAAGAGAGAATGTTAATCAACAGCGTCGCGAGTAACCAAGGGAAGGGACGCCGGACTTTCGCTGAATCAATTTGAGAGGTCTCTTCTGGCATTATTTGGTGTACTTGCTATCGAACCTTCACGGCGACGCCTCATCAAAACACCGCGCCGCGTACTTCCGGTCGATGACCGGCCACTGGCCGCCGCCGAGCGGATGAAAGGCATCATCGGGGAATCGATCCCAGAGCAGCGTCTTCATCTCCTCCAGCCCCAGCGCGTATTCCATGGGCGGACCTTCCTCGCGTAATTCCAGGAACAGGATCTGGTATTCGAAATCATCATCACCCACCTCGCGCAAGCCGCCGTAGAGCAGACGCTTCGTGCCCGGATTCTCGCCCTGCACTTCCACCACTAGCTTCAGTAACTCCACGAAACAATCGTTCTGGTCATCCTCGAAGATGCGGATCTTTTCCAGTAGCGCATTGTAGCTGCCGATCAGGCGAAGCCTGTACGTCTCCGCGATCTGGAACAGCTTCGGGTCCATCTCCACCGTATGCGGCGCCTGCCCATCCGCCTGCGGCACGAGCCAGAGCATCAGCTTGCGCTCCATGTCGTGATACAGGAGGTTCGACGCGATGGGGGCGCGGTGCGAACACTCCGTGCAGACGAACTGGTTCAACTGCCGCGCGAGCACCCGTTGCTTCAGGTGCGGGTCCTGCGTCACGTTCACACTCTCCCAGATGGTCGTGCTCTGCTTGTGCCCGCACGCCGGACAGGTGATGTCTTTTTCGATACTGGAACTCATTTCAAAAACGGATCAAATACGGGTGAATTTTCTGACCAACTCGCCGACCTTCCCCGGCGCATCCACATGCACCCAATGGCCGGCCTCGGGGATCACCTCAAGCTTTGCCAGCGGAAAATACTCCCGGATGCGGGGCAGGTCTTCCGCGGAAACATAGTCTGAACGCCCTCCCCCCACAAACAAAACCGGCCCGGGGTATTCTCGCATTTCTGCAAATCCACCGGACAACTCCGCCAACTGCCGATGCAACACCGGCAGGTTCGGCTTCCACGTCAGCTTGCCATCGGCATCCCGGTTCAGATTTTTTAACAACCACTGGCGGATAGCCGGTGCCGGGATAGGTCCGCTCAGCACGATGTCCACCTCGCCTCGTGTCGTGAAGCGGGACAGATCCACCGCCATCAACGCCTCCATCAGTGCCTTGTGCGCCGGTGGATAAGCCTTCGGCGCGATATCTACCACGATCAATCCCTTCACCAACTCCGGGTGATCCAGCGCCAGTTGCATCGCCACCTTTCCACCCAGAGAGTGCCCCAACACAATCACTTGCGACAATCCCTCCGCCGCGATCAACTCCGCCACATCCTGCGCCATCGCCGCGAAACCGGCCTCCTCCGCATGGGGCGAGCGCCCGTGATTCCGCAGGTCCGGCACCACGATGTCAAAATCTTGGACCCATGCGCGCGCCAGCCCCAGCCAGTTGTCTCCGCTCCCGAGCAATCCATGCAAGATCACCAGCGGTTGGCCCGCCCCAAGTCGTTCAAAATGCAGCTTCATACGACACAAACGACGATGGCACTCCCTGTGCTATATGCAGCAGGCACCCATGAACTCGTCCTACAACCACGGTGATCACTTCCGCCGCGTCCGGCTGGGCGTCACCGATCACGGCATGATCCGGCTGCAGATACGTCTGCACGAACCACCCCCTGCTCCCGATGCGCAAGCGCCCTGGCACCGTCGTCTCCGCCACAGCGCCAGCCGCCTGCTGGATAGCATCTGGGGTGAGTGATAAATTCATACGCCAAAGAAAAACCCGATGAAGCACCGGGCCTCATCGGGTGAGAGTCTTTTACCAAACCTCGCGCCTTAAATCGCGAAGTCGTCGTATTCCGGCTTCACCGGTTCCAGCGGGGCATGGAGCATGCCGGCACCCACCGTGTGATTCGTCCCCTGCTCGATGAGGATGAAGGAACCCGTGAGGCGGTTCGCGCGGTAGCCGTCATAGATGAGCGGCTTGGAGACACGCAAACGGATCTCACCGATATCGTTCATCGCCAGCTCTGCCGGAGCGGGCTCCACTTCATACGTCTGGATGTTGATCTTGTGATCGATGGACGTGACCATCGCCTGCACTGTCTGCGTGCCGTGCTTCACGAAATACTTCCGGCCCGGGGCCAGTGCTTTCGGATGCATCCAGCAGATGCGCGCGTGCAGCTCGGAGTTCTTGCCCGGCAATTTCTCCATCCCCACGATCATGTCACCGCGGCTCACATCGATGTCGTCTTCCAGCACGAGCGTGACGGATTGCGGGCAGAAGGCTTCTTCCAGCTCGCCATCGTAAGTCCAGATCTGCTTCACCTTGCTCTTCAGGCCGCTGGGCAGGATACGCACCTCCTGGCCCACCTTCACGATACCACCGGCGATCTGGCCGCTCAGGCCGCGGAAGTCATGCAACTTCTGGTCGCGCGGATTGTTCGGGCGGTTCACCCACTGCACCGGCAGACGGAACGCGTTCAGGTTCCAATCGCTCGCGATGTGCACCGTCTCCAGATGACCGAGCAAGGCCGGTCCCTGATACCACGGCGTGTTCTTGGAAAGCTCCACCACGTTGTCACCATTCAAGGCGCTCATCGGGATGAACTTCACATCCTTCAACACATCCAGCCGCGGCAGATACGCCTCGATGTTCTCGCGGATCTCAAGGAAACGCTCCTCGCTCCAATCCACCAGGTCCATCTTGTTGATCGCAAAAACGATGTGCGGGATGCCGAGCAACGCCGCGATGTATGAATGACGGCGCGTTTGCTCGATGACCCCGAGACGGGCATCCACCAGCACCACGGAGAGGTTCGCCGTGGAGGCGCCCGTCACCATGTTGCGCGTGTACTGCACATGGCCCGGGGTGTCCGCCACGATGAACTTGCGCTTGGGCGTGGCGAAGTACCGGTACGCCACATCGATCGTGATGCCCTGTTCGCGTTCCGCCCGCAGACCGTCCGTGAGGTTCGCCAGGTTTACCTGACCGCCACCGGTGATGTCCGCCGAGCGTTGCAACGCCTCGAGCTGGTCTTCCATCAACGACTTGGAATCGTAGAGCAGACGGCCGATGAGCGTGGACTTGCCGTCGTCCACGCTGCCGCACGTGTTGAACCGTAAGATTTCGATAGGATGCTGACTCATGAAAAATGCGTTCTTAAAATTTTAGAAGTACCCCTGTTTCTTGCGGTCTTCCATCGCGGCCTCGGAAGCCTTGTCATCCGCGCGGGAACCGCGTTCCGTGACGCGTGCGGCGGAGATCTCGCCGATGATGTCATCGATGCTCGTCGCCGGGGATTCCAGCATGCCGGTGCTGATCATATCCGCGATGGTGCGCACGCGGCACACCATGGTCTTGCGCGGTTCCTTGCCCGGGCGAGCCCCTTCAAACGGATCTGGCGTGGTCGGGTCCGTATGCGGCGGCGGCACCGGCAGCCACTGGCCGGCGCGGAAAAAGCACTCGCGCGTGTGGCTGAAATAGATGTTCGGCACTTCCAGCTTCTCGCGCTTGATGTATTCCCACACATCCATCTCCGTCCAGTTGGAGAGCGGGAAGACGCGCATGTTCTCACCACCGTTCAAACGGGCGTTATAGAGATTCCACAGCTCCGGACGCTGATTCTTCGGATCCCATTGACCGAAGCCGTCACGGAAGCTGAAGAAACGTTCCTTCGCGCGCGCCTTCTCCTCATCACGACGCGCCCCGCCGATGCAGCAATCGAAGCGATACTCCTCGATGGCACCGAGCAACACGGGGATCTGCATGCGATTACGGCTGATCTCGCTCTTCGTCAGCACCGCCGTGCCATTGGCCACCGCCTGGTCCACCGAGCGGACGATGAGCTTCGCGCCCAGTTCTTTCGCGCGGCGATCGCGGAATTCCAGCAACTCCGGGAATTCATGGCCGGTCTCGACGTTCAGGAACGGCATGGGGATGTCCGCCGGACGGAACGCCTTCTCTGCGAGACGCAGAAGGCAGATGGAATCTTTGCCGCCGGAGAACAACAAAGCCGGGCGCTCGAACTCCGCCGCGACTTCACGCATCACGTGAATGGCTTCCGTTTCCAAATACTGCAAATGGTCCAGATGGTAACTTTTCATCTAAAAATTTTCTTAGGCTTTCTTCACTGCGTCACCACCCCACGTGGCGTGCAAACCGCACTCGCGTTTTTCATCGGCCTTCGCGGGATCGAAGTAATCCCACTCGTTCGGCAGATTGTGTTCTTTCAGGTAGGCTTCCATTTCGGCATCACTCCAGTAGAACACCGGGCTGAGCTTGAGAGAACCGAAGTTGGGGTCAGGCGAAACGATATCCAGTCCGCCGCGATTCGGGTTCTGCACCTTGCGCAAAGCCGTGATCCACACGCTCGGCGCGAGTTCTTTCATGCCGCGTTGGAACGGCTCGAGTTTCATCACCGCGCTGAAATGCTTCAGGCCTTCTTCATCGCTCGTATCGGGGATCGGGCCGTATACCGCATCGCGATGCGCCACCGTCATCTTGGGGATGAACGCCTTGATGTTCAGACCGAGCTGCTTGCGCAATTGCTCTGCATGCAGATACGTGGCCGGACGATTGTAACCATGATCCACCCAGAGCACTTCGATGTCCGGCTGCACTTGCACACAGAGATGTAGGATGACCGCCTCATACGGACGGAAATTGGTCGAAACGATGGCACGACCATTGGATTGACCGATGGCCCACTTCACGATCTCGAGCGGCGACTTCGTCCGCAGCTCGGCATTGGCTTGTGCGATTTGTTCAGCAGTCATGACTATTTATCGTCTTTGTTAAAATTGGGGAACGTGCCGGTCACCGGCGTCTGTGGTGAAGCATCTTGGACCGCTTCAACGAGACCGTAGTGGTGCATCGCCCAGTAAATGATTCCGGTGATCAGGATGCCCACTGCGGGCAAAACTAGACTGATTGGCCCATACGCCAAATCGGCCACAGCGCCGAGCACCCCACCGGCACTGAATGAAAACAGCACGATGAAAAGAAACCTCATCTTCCATCCCTGGATCTGCCGGTGACGGATCCAGTGGCCCAACATCACACCGATGTCCGTGACCAGACCGGTGATGTGCGTCGTCCGCACGATCAGGCCGCAATAGCTGCTCGTCATCGCGTTCTGCAGACCGCAAGCCAAAGCGATGACTGGCAACGCCCAGCGCGTCTTGAACATCAACATGGAACAAGCCACACAGAGAAGCAGCCCCTCCACCATCATGGCTATGCCATAGGTGCGGCTGGGAAGCAGCTTCCATGCACCCACGATCACGCCGCACAATGCAGCCCCCAACACGAAGCCGACCAAAATGGATACCGATGCCAGGGCATCGCTCATCCTTCCCGCCACGGCATCCAAGCCCATTCGCGAGACGGCACCGGTCATGTGACTGACGGGTGAATGAAAGAAGCCCAACGAAACCGAATTGATATAACCTGCTGCCACCGCCAATGCCGCCGCCCCGGGCATCATGTGCCGGATCTTCGTCAGTGCGCCCTGACGGTCGATCGGTTGGGGGTGGGAATATGGCATGACCAAAAATTTATTTAGAAAATGCTGCCGAAAACTTGACGCTCAGACGCTTAGGCATTCTCTTTGCTCCCTTTGAAAAATGGCCTCGCGCCTGACGGCGTGAGCATTTCTGAACACTGGAACTGAAATTATGACGTTTGAAACCCACTCGATCCCGGTCGGTGCCCAAGTGCCCGACTTTGAAATGGAAACCTACGAACCCATGGACCGCGGCTTCGGCAAGGTCTCCCTCGCTGAACTGAAGGCCCAAGGCGAATGGACCATCCTGGTCTTCTACCCGGCGGACTTCACCTTTGTCTGCCCCACCGAACTCGCGGACCTCGCTGAGAAAACAGCCCGCTTGGAAGAGCTCGGCGCCAAGGTAATCTCCGTTTCCACGGACACAAAGTTCTCGCATCTGGCGTGGCGCAACTCCGAGAAGCTCCTCGAGAAGGTCAACTACACCATGGCCGCCGACCCGACCGGCACGGTGAGCAAACTCTTCGGCGTGTTTGACTACAAGACCGGCCTCGCCCTGCGCGGCACGTTCATGATCAACCCCACCGGCACACTCGTCACCTCCGAGGTCAACTTCTACAACGTCGGTCGCGACGCGGACGAACTCGTGCGCAAGCTGGAAGCCAATGTTTACCTCATGTCCCATCAGGACGAGGCGTGCCCCGCCAAGTGGCGTCAGGGCAGCAAGACCCTCAAGCCCAGCGCCAGCATGGTCGGCAACGTCCACGCTGCCTTGCACGGTTGAGTTGAGTGTCATTGGATTCTGTGCGAAAGGGGCTGACCTTGCGGTCAGCCCCGTTTTTGTTCTCTGGGGAGAATATTAATTCGTTGCTGGCGCAGCCGCGGCGGCATCCGCCTGCTCTTTCCAGAGCACGCGTTCCACCCAATCACCGAAACGTTCGGTGCCTACGCGTTCGGCTGCGTAGCGGGTGAAGAGACCGCGCAATTCACCGATGATCTCCGGATCCTTGATCAAGTCTTTGTGGAGCTTGTTCAGGCGCGTGCAAGCCTCGTTGCCGCCGAGATACATCTGGTAACGGCCCGGGCCCTTGCCCACGAAACCGATCTCGGACATATACGGACGGGCGCAACCGTTCGGGCAACCCGTCATGCGGATGATGATCTCCTGATCCTTCAGGCCCACTTCGTCGAGCAGACCTTCGATCTGGGTCATCAAGCCCGGCAGATAGCGCTCGCTCTCGGCGAGACCGAGGCCGCAAGTCGGCATCGACGGGCAGGCCATCGAGGCCCGGCGCAAGGCGCTGGTCTGGTTCTCCACCGGCACCCCGTGATCCGCAAGGATCTGCGTGATGGCCGCTTCGTCTTCCGCCTTGATGTCGGAGAGGATGATGTTCTGCGAAGGCGAAAGGCGGAACTGCGGCGCGAATTTCTCCGCGATCAGTTTCAAGGCCGTCTTCAAGCGATAGCCTTCCTTGTCCTTGATGCGGCCCGTCTCCACGTAGAGACCGAGGAACTTGCTGCCATTGGCGGCGGTGTCCCAGCCGAAATGATCGCCCTGCTTCGTGAATTCGAACGGCTTCGCATCCGCGAGCTTGTAACCGAGACGGCTCTCCAGCTCACCACGGAACCAGGCCGCGCCCTTCTCTTCCAAGACGTACTTCAGACGCGCATGCTTACGGTTCGTGCGGTCACCGAAATCGCGATGCACGGTCAGCACCCCCTTGGAGACATCGATCAACTGCTCCGGCGTGAGGAAACCGATGACATCGGCGATACGCGGATAGGTCTCGGCATTGCCATGGCTACGGCCCAAACCACCACCGACCGTGAGGTTGTAACCGATCAACTTGCCATTCTCTTCGATGGCGATGAAGCCGAGGCAATTCGTCAGGATGTCCACGTCATTCACCGGTTGCACGGCGAACGCGGTCTTGAACTTGCGCGGCAGGTAGGTCTTGCCGTAGAGCGGGTCCACGAAATCTTTGTTCTGCTCTTCGTCGAGGTTGAGCTGCACGCCGTCCACCCAGATGGAGTGATACGCCTTGGTCTTCGGCATCAGCGCCTCGCTGACGCGGGTCGCGTCGGCCAGCATCTGCGCGTGGATCTCATTGCGCGCCGGCACGGGCGGGGCCATTACGTTACGGTTCACGTCACCGCAAGCGGCGAGCGTGTCCATCATCGCCTCGTTCAGTTCTTTCATCAGCGGTCCGAGACCGGACTTCACCACGCCGTGGAACTGGAAGCTCTGGCGGGAAGTGATGCGCAGAGTGTTGTTG
>Ga0222714_10007092_pt1 | contig 10331 bp, 7 predicted proteins | sample C33_3DmetaG_FD_165048 | JGI IMG/M metagenome (GOLD analysis project Ga0222714, IMG submission 165048) | Estuarine water microbial communities from San Francisco Bay, California, United States - C33_3D | ecosystem: Environmental > Aquatic > Marine > Unclassified | place: USA: California... | reverse complement strand
AAGTAAGGCCCAGGGTTCCTTGCCAGTGCTTCCCGAGATGGCACGGAATGCACCGTCGTTCGAACCGTAATACACCACGACGCCGGTCGACCCGCCGTAATTCACCGGCAGCGGCCTTGAATGCGCGACGTCGCCGTGCAGTGAAGCACGGGTTTCCCCGGTCGTGATGCCGTTGGCATTCTCGTCCCGCAGGTCCTGTCCACGCGCGTAATTGATGATGTTATCGCGTTCTGTGGTGCTCGCCGCACCGACCGCTGCCTGGGTCACGTTAGTGTTGTTGAAAGTCACCAGACTGCTGCAAGTGGTCGGACTGGTGCAGGTATAAATGGTGCGGTTTTCGACATAGGTCAGCGGGGAAGCCGCGGGATTGTTGCCCCTGCGGATGACTTCAGCCGTCGCGCCCTTCTCCACCTGGGGTCCATCAGGCAGATCGGAGTACACATTGGTACTGCTGGTCAGGCAAAGCCCGGCGCCATCCGCAGAGAAGTTCCAGAACGTGCCGCTGTCCGTCGTCCAGTAGCTCGATGCGCACGCCTGCACGAAACCAGTGGCAGCCGCCACTGCTTCCAGGCCATCCTTGTCGGCCAGCTTGGCCTCGTCGTTGAACAGCGCAATCTGATAGCGCTTCAGATTGCCGTACCACTGGGGTCGTGCATCGCCATTGGGCCGGAACATGCCGATGAACACCTGGTTTTCGTTTTGCGAACGGTTGGTGGCATTAATCGGCAAGCTGGCGGAAGCGAAGACGCTGTTGACCGCCTGGATCTCCACCAGAATTTCGCGCAACGCGTTCAGGATGGCGCTTTCGTTGGTCGCCTGGAAATAACGGCCACCGCCCACCTTGGCCATGTTCTGCAGCAGCGAAGTCTGGCGCGCATCCGGCGCATCCTTGAACACGTCGATGGTGTAGGTCGCCACATTCTGCTGGCCCAGCGCGGAATTGACGTCGGTGGTGTAGAGAAACTTGGCCCACTCGTCGGCATACCGCGCTTCTGAATTGCTGGGTAACGCTGCCGCGCCGGTGGGCGAAACCGTGATCACATTGGTGGTGGCCTGCACCGTGACAAACTTATAGTTCTTGGCGCCATTGCATGGCGCCGAATTGTTGGTTGCCGTGCCCGAGCAAACATAGCTATCCGCGGGATTGGCGTCTTTCAGGCTTTGCGGGATATTCAACGCACAATCAGCGGTCGCCTGTGTAAGGTTATTTCCCGATCCGCACACGGTAGTCGAGATATTGGCAGTCGACGCAGTTGTCGTCGAACTCCAGGTCTGCATGGGCAATTGTGAAGTGTTGCCGCCCACGCCGCTGAGCAGGGATGCCGGGGCGTCCTGCACCGGAAATCCGTTGCCGATGAAGATGATGTAATTCTTGGCGCAACTGTTGGTGCTGTCGATCGGCGGCCTATATTCCACGAACGGGTTCGTGAAAGCCAGCCGGTCTGTTCGGGTGTCAGGGTTGCCTGAATAGCGCAGCGGGCCGAACTGGCTGGCGCTGACGGGCGTACCGGCGACATTGGTCGTGGCATTGGCCGGGCTGGTATAGCCGCCGAAATACTTGAACGCCTCGAACATGGTGGCGCTGTAGTCCACGTTCGATCCGACGCTCTCGTTGAGCGTTCCGCTGCTGTAGTTGTTGAAGATGCAATTCGGCGTGCCATTGAGGCTGTTGGATCCGTCGACACAGGATGCCGTGCCGATCAATTCCTGCAGCGCCGCCTTGTTGGTCGCCGTCATCTGGCTGATGGCGAAGCGCGGGTAGGCGCCATCCTTGTTGCCGCTGCCCGTGCCCGCAGTCAGCATCATCAGGCCGAGATTGATGCCGTCACCCAGTTCCCCGACAACGGTGCGCAGCGAACGCAACTCGGCCTGGCCCTGCTTCTCACCACCGGGCCAGTGCTGGCTGGCGGCGGCCCAGTTCGCGCTGTTGTCCATGATGATCAGCACATTGGGACGCGTGGCAGAGGATGCAGCAGCAGACCCGACAAAGAGGTCGATATCCTCCGCATGGCCAATCATAGGGGACGACAAAACCGCCACCGAAAATATTGCGGGCAGGATGTTTAACTTTTTCATTTAAAACCCCAATTTAATAGTCATATCCACGCCGAATCATGAGCAGGTCGCAGACGTATCATCCGAACTGACACGAACTCCAACACCCTGGGTAACCGTAGCTTTCGCACCTGATCCCTCGGCAGTTGTCGCTGCCGTGATTTCCCAGACAGTGTTGGCACAAAGTGAGTCGCCGGTCACACTCCCGGTTACACCGAACTGCTGCGCCTGCCCTGCGGCGCAGCCAAGATCTTCAGCATTGGCCAGGTTGAGTTCGACGATCTTGATCGGACGAACAAAGACGCAGGAAGGCGCGGGGCTAAGGACAGTCGTGTAATCTTTAACACCATCCCCATTGATATCGGTACAAACGGTATTAGCGGCCCCGCAGGGATTAACCACTGCATTTGCCGGGTTCGAAATGAATGTAGGAGTACTTAGCACGGTCTCAACAGTCTGCTGGGCCGCGCCCAAGGCTTCACTCCGCGCCTGCATGTTGCCTACCACCTTGAGGTTGGTAGTGCCGGTGTTCAATGCCGTCACCGCAAATAGTGTCAGCATAACCAGCATGACCAGTGCGATAACCAGCGTCATGCCTCGCTGCGCTTTAATCACTTGTCTCATGGCACATCCCTCCGGCCGGCAGGATTTACCACCCTGACCAAATTGGTATAAACATGCCGCCGGTAACCATCGGAAAAGGGACCGACTACGATCGGGTTGCCGGCAGCATCATTGCCCAGCGTATAAGTCTTGTTATCGCTGTAGCCCCGGGTGAGCTCGATATTGCGAGCTACGATATATATTTGCGCAGTCATCACGTTGCGCCAGTTCTCGACCGCAGTGCAGCTCGGACAACCCGCATAAGTGTAATTGCCCGGGTCCGGAGTATATGCATCAGGAAGGCCATCGCCATTGTTATCAATGCCATAGCTAATCCGGAAAAACTCGATTCCCTCCACCATCGGCGTTTCAGTAAACCCTGCGCCATTGAATTCCATGCGCTTGAGCGTGGGTATGTTCTGCCCCGCACCGTTGGTATCGCTGACAAAGTAAAGATTGGTGAAATACTGGCGCAAGCCTGCCTGCGTTGCGCAATCCTTGATCCGGACGGTAAATGAAGCCGTACCAGAAAGCCCAAGCACATAGGGTGTAGAAGGCGCTTCGCTCTCACAAAGCGAAACCTGCAGATAAGGGCTGCCAGAAACGGTAGCGGGACATCCCGAGACTCCCGCGGTACAAGCTCGAGCCCGCCTAACGACCAGAACATCCGTACCAGACTTGATCGTTGGAACGCATGTCGGGAGCGTTGCCCCGGTGGGGTAACCCTGGAGATGGAAAGGAAGCGCGGTTTGCAAAACCGAAAGCGTGGCAGAACAAGGATCCGGCAAAGCGCCCGGGACAGTCAAAACCGAGTCATTAAGTTCACCAAGAAATCCGGCCATGCGTACATCATCGGATAACAATTCCACGGCATACCGCCCGTTCTCGATCTGACGGCTGGTACGCTCGATTTCGTTGCGTGCAGCACTTGTGTTAACAAAGACACTGGTCACAGCCGCCAATATCAACAAACCGATTACGATGGAAATCATCAGTTCCACCAGAGAAAGGCCAGCCATTTTCCGCCTGCCAGACTGGATTCCGGATAAAAAGACCGCTCGATGACGATTGTTGATCATGGGGTTACGCAAACACCGGTTGTCGGATCATTCTGCAGGCAACCAATAACAATAGTTGCCACTAGGGCGCGGCGTGTGGCCTCATTGCCATACAGACCAGAACCACACGTAGTATTCGTTGGCGCCGCAGTAGGCGTCAGGCCCTGCCAGACAACAGCCACATTCATCTGCCTAGGCATGGTAGCCACGGGATTGGAAACACATCCCCGCGCACCTATCATTGCCCCCACGCTCTGCGTACCGGAGGTTTCGGTTGCACCGAGCAACATGTTTCCCCATTCGCATAGATCCAGATCCGCTCCAGTCTTGCCGGCACAAGACTGGACTGCATTGCCTTCACCCAATGGAGATGCAGTAACATAAGCGGTTACATTTTTCCGGTTGGCATTGATGCGAGCCACCATGTCTTGCAGAACCAATATGGCCTGCGCTCTCTGGTACGCTTCAATTTCAGCCACCTGTAAACGCGCTTGCAGTCCCGCCAAACCCAAAAGACCGATTGTCAGGATGATGATGGTCACCAATACCTCGATCATCGTGAAGCCACGGTCTGCAGGCCTACCTGGAAGCGCAACTTTCAGGATCATGGGCACGCCCCCTGTTTCGTCACCGGACGCCCGCTTAGATCAATACTGACGCAACGAGAATTTGCATCATTCACTCCGGTAGCTGTCAGACTGAAAGGTGTCACTGCAGCATTGAGCCGCCCCATCCCCGCATAACTGACGCTGGCCGGCCCTGTCATTGATATACCATTCAGCGCACCTTGGCTTCGCAGGGTGGCGCCACTTGCCGCCTCGGTTACCGTCCATCCACCACTCCAATTCCCCCCAACTGGAGTGATGTTGACAGTTCCATTACGGGTAATGGCCTCGCTGCGGGCATAAACCAGTGTAGAAAAAATATCGAAGCTTGCGCTCTTGAGCCGCTGGGAAAGAATAAACGTACTCAAGTTTGGCACCCCAACCGCCGCGAGGATTGCGAGAATCACAATAACCAGTAGCGCCTCTATCAGCGTGAAGCCCCTGCACGCCGATCGAGGAAAGCCATCATTTAACAAGCGCGTAATCACCATCCGGGTTGACCATTTCGGGTTTTGACGCCGAGATTGTCCAAGGTAAGAACACCATCAGTAGCCTGTGGTGTACCCGCAATGGGCGTCGCAACAATCGTAAATGCCGGGGGAGTGGCCGGAGCAGAAGGATCAACAGTAACGGTATATCGGGAAGAAACATCTGCCGGCACTGACTGTCCCAGCGTATCAAGAGCGCTTGCGCCCACGGCATAGTTGCGCGCGTCAAGAAGATATTGATTCTGGCGATTGGCAACTTCCATCATGAAAGTCTGTGCAGAAGCCCGGTGACTTTTGATGACATGTGCCCGATAGGAAGGAACTGCGATCGCCAGCAAAATACCAAGAATTGCCACGACAACCAGCAATTCAATCAGCGTAAACCCACCTTCTCTCTTCATTACCAATCCCCTTTGCCATCTGAATGATTAGTCAAGCGATACATTATTGCCAGTCCCTTCCGATTAATGGTCGACAATCAGGGATAAATGGCCCCTTACTCCGGCGAAACAGGCAATTTTGTTAAAAAGTTCCTGTTTCAATGTTGCCACCGTCAAATCGGCAGTCGCCATTCGCCGGGGTCTTCAACTACGCACGCCGGGAACCCATTCTGATTCAATCACTTATAAGCTAAGGCCCTTGGGCAGCGGAAAAGTCACCCGTTCGGCAATGCCGTCGAGGGCGTTGACCGAATTCGCGCCAAGGCTGCGCAGGCGTTCAACCACCGCCTGCACCAGCACTTCCGGCGCAGACGCGCCCGCGGTCACGCCGACGCATCGCTTGCCGGTCACCCATGCCGCCTGCAGTTCACCGGCATTGTCGACCATGTAAGCCGGCACACCCTGCTGTTCCGCCACTTCGCGCAGGCGGTTTGAATTCGAACTGTTCGGCGAACCGACCACGATCACCACGTCGCAGCGCTGCGCCAGCGCCTTGATTGCGTCCTGGCGGTTCTGCGTCGCATAGCAGATGTCGTCCTTTTTCGGGCCGACAATGTTCGGAAAACGCTGGCGGATCGCGGTGATGGTGCGCGCAGCGTCATCCATCGACAGCGTGGTCTGCGTAACGTAAGCGAGATTGGATTCGTCGCGCACCTTCAGCGCGGCGACGTCCCCCGGCCCCTCGACCAGGTGCATGCCGCCTTCGCTCTGACCCATGGTGCCTTCGACCTCGGGATGCCCGCGGTGGCCGATCATGATGATTTCGCGGCCCTGCTCGCGCATTTTCGCGACTTCGACATGCACCTTGGTCACCAGCGGGCAAGTGGCATCAAATACCGCCAGGCCGCGCGCTTCGGCATCACGGCGCACCGCCTGCGACACGCCGTGCGCGCTGAATATCACCGTGCTGCCGGCCGGCACTTCTTCGAGGTCTTCGACGAATACCGCGCCTTTGCTGCGCAGATCATCGACCACGAACTTGTTGTGCACGACTTCATGGCGCACGTAGATCGGCGCGCCGTGCAACTGCAGCGCGCGTTCGACGATTTCGATGGCGCGGTCGACGCCGGCACAGAAACCGCGGGGATTGGCGAGTAGGACCTGCATGCGCGGGATTATATACCTCCGACCCGCTGATCAGCGGCGAGGTCTCATAAAATAATTAAATAAAAACAAATACTTATACTACTTTTCGGGCGACTTCGAGCCGCGCAGGCCGTCCCAGATCAGCAGCGCGGCGCCGCAGGTGATCGCCGAATCGGCGACATTGAACGCCGGCCAGTGCCAGCCGAAGGCATGGAAGTCGAGAAAATCGACGACCGCGCCGACGGTCACGCGGTCGATCAGGTTGCCGATGGCGCCGCCCAGCACCAGGCTCAACGCGATGGAGAACAGCGTCTGCTGCGAATAACGCCGCAGCATCCAGATAATCCAGATCGAGGCCAAGACGGCGATCACGGAAAACAGTTCGCGCTGCCAGCCACCCATGCCGGCGAGGAAACTGAAGGCGGCGCCGCGGTTGTAGACCAGCAGCAGGTTGAAAAATGAAGTCACCGCCACCGGCGGCTGGCCGGTCAGCGCATCGACAGCCACATATTTGGTGACCTGGTCGAGCGCCACGACAACGGCGGCAATCAGCAGCCAGCGCCACATCAGGCGTACGTCCTCGGCTCGCCCGCACCGTAGAGGTTGGAGATGCAGCGTCCGCAGAGATCGGGATGCTGTGCATCATGGCCGACGTCAGCGCGATAATGCCAGCAGCGTTCGCATTTGGTGTGGCTGCTTGGATTCACCAGGATCGATGTCGGTGAGCCCCGCTCCTCCAGCACCTTGACGCTCGAGGTGATGAACACGAAGCGCAGATCGTCGCCGAGCCGGCTCAAGGCCTCGTACGCCTTGTCGGATGTCCTGATCTCCAGTTCCGCCTGCAGGGACGAACCGACGGTTCCTTGTGCACGCAATTCCTCAATTTTCTTGTTGGCCAGATCCCGCATTTTCTGAATGTCTCCCCATGCGTCGCACAGGCCGGGATCAAGGGGCGACTCCGGGAAGGCATGCCATTCCTCCTCGAAAATGCTGCCCTCGGGAGCATGCTTCAAAACCTGCCAGGCTTCCTCGGCGGTGAAACTCAATACCGGCGCCATCATCTTCAGCAGCGCATGCGTGATGTGCCATAGCGTGTTCTGCGCCGCCCGCCGCGGCCGTGAATCCGCCCCGGTGGTGTAGAGCCGGTCCTTGAGGATGTCGAGATAGAAGGCGCCGAGATCCTCGGAGCAAAACGCCGTCAGTTCCTTCACCACGGTGTGAAATTCGTAACGCTCGTAGCCGGCCGTCACCCTCGCCTGCAGCCCTCGTGCGAGTTCCAGCGCATAGCGGTCGATCTCCAGCCACTGCTCCGGCGGCAGCGCGTGTTGCGCGGGATCGTAGTCGGCGATGTTCGCCAGCAGGAAACGCAGCGTGTTGCGGATGCGGCGATAGGACTCGACCACGCGCTTGAGGATTTCCTTCGAAATCGACAGCTCGCCCGAATAGTCCGTGCTCGCCACCCACAGGCGCAGGATGTCGGCCCCGAGCTCGTCCATGACTTTCTGCGGCACGATGACGTTGCCCTTGGACTTGCTCATCTTCTTGCCTTCGCCGTCGACGACGAAGCCATGGGTAAGCAGCGCATCGTACGGCGCGCGGCCGTCCATCATGCTCGCGGTCAGCAGCGAGGAATGGAACCAGCCGCGGTGCTGGTCCGAACCTTCCAGGTAGAGATCCGCGGGAAATTTGCTCTGCGCCGCGTGTGAACCACGCAGCACGGTATGGTGCGTGGTGCCGGAATCGAACCACACGTCCAGCGTGTCCTTCACCTTTTCGTAATTCGCCGCATCGGCACCCAGCAGTTCCGCAGCGTCGACCGCCTGCCAGGCCTCAATCCCGCCCTGCTCTACGCGCTGAGCCACGGTTTCCAGCAACTCCGGCGTGCGCGGATGCAGGGCGCCGGTTTCCCGTTGCACGAAAAACGGCATCGGCACGCCCCATTGCCGCTGCCGCGACAGCGTCCAGTCCGGACGGTTGGCGATCATGCCGTGCAGCCGTGCCTTGCCCCAGTCGGGATAGAACTGCGTCGCCTCGACGGCACGCAATGCCGTCGCGCGCAATGTCTCTGCAGGTTTCACGCCGTTGTAGCCGGGCACATCCTCCATGCCGGCAAACCACTGCGTGGTCGCGCGCAGGATGATCGGCGTCTTGTGGCGCCAGCAGTGCATGTAGCTGTGCGGCTCCATTTTGTGCGCAAGCAGCACGCCCTTTTCCTGCATGTGCGCAACGATCTGCGGATTGGCCTTCCAGATCATCTGCCCGCCAAACAGCGGCAGCGACTCCGCGTATTTGCCGGTGCCCAGCACCGGGGTCAGGATCTGGTCGTCCTTCATGCCGTAATGACGGCAGGACTGGAAGTCTTCGACGCCATAGGCCGGCGCCGAATGGACGATGCCGGTGCCGGTATCCAGCGTCACGTACTCGCCCAGGTAAACCGGCGATAGCCGGTCGTAAAACGGATGCCGGAAGTTGATGCGCTCCAGTGCCGCACCCTTGCATGAAGCCAGCGTGGCCCCCGTCAATCCGTAACGCGCAAGGCAGGCTTCCTGCAGATCGGCCGCAAGGATCAGCAGACCTTTTTCGGTATCGACCAGGTTGTAGGTGAATTCCGGATGCGCATTCAGCGCCTGGTTCGCCGGCAGCGTCCACGGCGTCGTGGTCCAGATCACCGCAAAACCCGGCTTGTCCGGCAACGCCTTCTGCCCGAAGGCTTTCGCCACCTTGTCCGGTTCCGCAAAAGGAAAACCGACGTCGACCGCCGGATCCTTGCGGTCCTCGTACTCGACTTCCGCTTCAGCCAGCGCCGAACCGCAGTCGAAACACCAGTTCACCGGCTTCAGCCCGCGGTAGACATAGCCTTTTTTCAGCAGGATGCCGAGGGCACGAATCTCGTCGGCCTCATTCTTGTAGGCCATCGTCAGGTATGGGTTGTCCCAGTCGCCGAGCACACCCAGGCGCTGGAAATCCTTTTTCTGCCGCGCCACCTGCTCCGTCGCGTAGGCGCGGCACAGCTTCTGGGTTTCCGCCGCCGGCAGATTCTTGCCGTGCAGTTTCTCGATCTGCACCTCGATCGGCATGCCGTGGCAGTCCCAGCCCGGCACGTACGGCGCATCGAACCCCGCCAGCGTCTTCGACTTGACGATGACGTCCTTGAGGATCTTGTTGACCGCGTGGCCGATGTGGATGTCGCCGTTGGCATACGGCGGTCCGTCATGCAGCACGAAACGTTTTTTTCCCTTGCTCGCGGCGCGGATGCGCTCATAGACGCGCTTCTCCTGCCAGCGCGCCAGCATCTGCGGCTCGCGTTTGGCGAGGTCGCCGCGCATCGGGAACGGCGTATCGGGAAGATTCAGTGTTTTCTTGTAATCAGCCATGGTCCCGCATCTTCACCTTCAGTTCGCTTCGCGCAGGCCGGCAGCCTGCGCATCGCGTCGTGCAAAAAAATCCTTCGCATCAGCCACGTCCTGCGCGATCTGCCGCTGCAGCGTGTCGACGTCGACGTATTTCGCCTCGTCGCGGAACTTGTGCAGGAATTCGACCCGCACCTGCTCGCCGTAGATCTGTTCTGCAAAATCGAACACATACACCTCCAGCACCGGCGCCGCGCCGCGCACCTTGACCGTCGGCCGCACGCCGAGGCTCGCCACGCCGCGCAGCAGCTGCCCGCCTGAGCGATGGAACTCCACCGCGAAAATTCCGGACAGCGGCGGCCGGTTGTGCCGCATCTGCACATTGGCGGTCGGGAAACCCAGCTTGCGTCCCAACTGGTCGCCGCGCACCACGCGCCCGCTGATGCTGTAGGGTCGCCCCAGCAGGCGCGCCGCCCGCGTCACGTCGCCTGCAGCCAGCGCACAACGCACCGCCGTGCTCGACACCCTGACGCCGTCGAGCATCACCGTCGGCATGGTTTCGACCTCGTAGCCGCAGTGCGCGGAAAATTCCCTCAGCATCGCCAGGTCGCCGGCGCGGCGTGCGCCGAATCGAAAATCATCCCCG
>Ga0222714_10007090_pt1 | contig 10333 bp, 7 predicted proteins | sample C33_3DmetaG_FD_165048 | JGI IMG/M metagenome (GOLD analysis project Ga0222714, IMG submission 165048) | Estuarine water microbial communities from San Francisco Bay, California, United States - C33_3D | ecosystem: Environmental > Aquatic > Marine > Unclassified | place: USA: California... | reverse complement strand
GTTGGCGGCGTCGCACTCGGCTTCGGCGTCGGCGCCCTGATCGCGCCTGATGGCGCAGCGAACGGCAACGGCAACGGCGTGCCCTATGCCGCCTCGCGCGAGGCGTTTTCCGAATTCGAACCCGAACGCCCCACCCGCGACGGCCCCCGCGCGGGGCTTCCGGCCCTGACCGTCAAACCGGGAACCGAGATCACGCGCGATCGTTTGCCTTCGACGGGGGCTGTCCCCCCCGGCCTGACCGGGAGGATCGAGGCGCCGCCGCCGCCCGCCGCCGATCCTTACGCTGCTGCGCCCCGTGAGGTGCCGCCGCAGAAAACACCGCAGAAAACACCGCAAACCGCGGCACAAACGGCTGTCTTGGCGGTGGTGCCGCCCGCCGCAGTGGTGGCCCCGGCGGGTGAGCCTCTGTGGAAGCGCAACGCGGCCCGCATCGCCCTTCAGCCGGGCCTGCCCAGGATCGGCGTGGTGATCGACGACCTAGGCCTCGACCGCAAGCGCACGGAACGCGCCATGCGCCTGCCCGCGCCGGTGACGCTGGCGTTCCTGCCTTACGGGCGCAGGCTCGGCGATGAAACGGCGCGCGCGCGCAAGAGCGGCCATGAAATCCTCGTCCACGTGCCGATGGAACCGGAAGGCAAGGGCGCCGACCCGGGACCGAATGCGCTTTTGACCGGAAGCGGCACGGCGGAGCTGCGCGTGCGTCTCGACTGGGCGCTGTCACGCTTCGATGGCTATGTCGGAATCAACAACCACATGGGTTCCAAGTTCACCTCGGACCCGAAGGCGATGGACCTCATTGCTGCGGAGTTGAAGGCGCGCGGGCTTTTGTTTCTGGATTCGCGCACGGCCAAATCGGCTGTTGCGTTTGATCGCGCCCGCGCTGCCGGCGTGCCCGCGGCGGTGCGCCAGGTGTTTCTCGACCGCGACCCGGCGCGCAAGGCGATAGACGCGGAATTGAAACGGCTGGAAGACCTTGCGCGCCGTCACGGCAGCGCCATCGCCATCGGCCATCCCCACGACAAGACGCTCGATGCGCTCGATGCATGGCTGCCGACACTGGCGGCAAAGGGGCTTCAGCTTGCCCCGGTCAGCGCGCTGGTGGAGTAGGAATTACGGCTTCACGTAGCCGTAGTTGACGACCTTCTTCACGCCTTCGGTGCGCGAGACGACGTCGAGCACTTTTTTCATTTCTTCCGACGAACGCGCGCGGCCGAGGATATAGATCGTCGCGAAGGAATCGATGGCGGTCTTGTAATTGACGTCGGCGATGCCGCGGGTGCCGATCAGGTTGGCGCGGACCTTGGTTTCGATCACCAGCGCGTCCTTCCAGTCGACCATGCTTTTCTTGCGCCGTTCCTGTTCCTGCTTCGACATGTAGGCGGCGTGCCAGCGCAGCTTCTTGACGCCCTTCACCTTGTTCACGCCGGCGCGGAACTTGTCGTAAACGGCGCGGTCGTCGAAGATTCCCGTGATCAGGAGCTGCTGTTCATAGATTTCGGTGGAGGCCTTGATGGTGCCGAGGTTGGCCATGACCTTGTTCACGTCGATGACGATGCGGTTGTCTTCGACGATGTCGCCTGCCTTGCGCGCCTCGATGGCGCGGTCCACCAGCGTCTTGGGCGCCGTCAGCATGTCGAGAAGCTGGGCGGAAACCGGGGCCGGCAGAGTGACGGCAAGGCCGAGAACGGCTGAGAGCACGAGGGCGGCGCGACGCATGGGCTGACCTTTCGGTACGTTCTTTATCCGGATTGAACTCTAGCATGGATCGCAAGCGCAGGAAGCGCCCCCTTGGCCCGGGCGCGGGGAGTGGTACTCTTGCGCCGGGTGCGCAACGGCACCCATCGAGCGGAGACAGCCTTGTACGCGTGGATCGAGCGCACGATTTTCGACCTGGCCCGCCAGCTGCGGTGGTCGTTCCTGCCGCCGCTGATGGTTTACCTGGCCGCGGGCGTGTCCGGCCTGACGGCCATCGTCGGTACGTTCTTCGTCAAGGATTACCTCGGCCTGTCGGCGGCCTTCCTGGCAGCGCTCGGCTTCTGGGCTGGTATTCCCTGGGCGCTCAAGATGCCGATCGGCCATCTCGTCGACCTGATCTGGCGCTGGAAGTCGTTGCTCGTCTATGCGGGCGCGGGGCTGATCGCGGTGAGCCTGGGGGGCATGTACGGGCTGATCGCCCATCGCGAGGCCATGACGGCCATCGCTTCGGCCGAAGCGTGGTTCGTGGCGAGCGCATTGCTGGCGCCCATCGGCTACGTGCTGCAGGACGTCGTCGCCGATGCGATGACGGTCGAGGCCGTGCCCCTGCACGATGCCGAGGGCAATCCCATTCCCGACGGCGAAGTGCGCGCCATGCACACGACGATGCAGACGCTCGGCCGCTTCGCCATCATCTCGGGCACCGTTTTCGTCGCCGCGCTCAACATCTTCATGTTTGCCGGCGTCGAAACCATGGCCGAGGCTGACAAGGTCCGCATCTACGCCAATATCTACCTGATGGCGATGGCCATCCCTGTGGTTTCGGTGGCGGGGGTCGTTTTTGCCTCGATCCTTCGCGCCTCGCGTCGGCGCAACCTGTTGAGGCAGGGGATGGGAACCGACGAGATCGCCAGAATTCTCGATGGCGCGGTGGAGGCGGCCCACCCCAACTGGTGGATCCTCGGCGGCAGTATTGTCTTCGTCGTGTTCACCGTTTCCCTCGGCCTGAGCCCGCTGCCTTTCGCCCAGGAAATCATCTTCGTCGGTTCCATGACGATCGTGCTGTTCCTGATGTCGCGGCTTTTGAAGGAGCTGGCGCCGGATGTGCGCCTTGCCCTTGTCGGTACGGCGGTGATCGTTTTCGTCTTTCGCGCCGTGCCGCTGCCGGGCGCAGGCGTTGCCTGGTTCGAGATCGACGTGCTCGGCTTCGACCAGCAGTTTCTGTCGATCCTCAACCTGATTGCTTCGTGTCTGGCGCTGGCGGGCATGGTGGTGCTGCGCCCGCTGATGGCGTCGCGTTCCATCGCGTGGCTGGTGGTGCTGCTGACCGTGGCGGGCGGCATCCTGATGCTACCCAATATCGGCCTTTACTACGGCATCCATCACTGGACCGCGGCCATGACCGGGGGCGTGGTGGACGCGCGCTTCATCGCCGTCATCGACACGGCGATCGAATCGCCGCTCGGCCAGGTCGCCATGATCCCGATGCTGGCCTGGATCGCCAAGAATGCGCCGGCGCACCTGAAGGCGACGTTCTTCGCGGTGATGGCGTCGTTCACCAACCTGGCGCTTTCGGCGGCGAGCCTCGGCACCAGGTACATGAACGAGATCTTCATCGTCACCCGCGAGGTCAAGGATCGCGCCACCGGCGCGGTCCAGATGGCGGCTGATTACAGCCAGCTCGGCTGGCTGTTGATCGCGGTGACGGTGATTTCGGTGGCGGTGCCGCTCGGTGTCGTCTGGATGGTGCAGGCCTCGCGCCTGCGCACGAGTCAGTAGCCGGGGCGAGTAGCCGGGTTCAGTCCTTGCGGGCGGCGAACTTGACCGCTTCCTCGGCCGCGCGAATCAGCGCGCGCGCCTTGTTGCAGGTTTCCTGGTATTCGGCTTCGGGATCGGAATCGGCGACCACGCCGCCGCCCGCCTGTACGTGCATGACGCCGTCCTTGATGACGGCGGTACGCAGCGCGATGCAGGTATCCATCGCGCCGTTGCCGGCGAAGTAGCCGACCGCACCTGCATAGATGCCGCGGCGCGCGGTTTCCAGTTCGTCGATGATTTCCATCGCCCGCACCTTGGGCGCGCCCGACACGGTGCCCGCCGGAAAGCCCGCAATCAGCGCATCGATGGCGGTGGCGTCGTCGCGGGCATCGCCTTCGACGTTGGAAACGATGTGCATGACATGGGAATAGCGCTCGATCACGAACTGGTCGGTCACGCGCACGGTGCCGATCTTGGCGACGCGGCCGACGTCGTTGCGCCCGAGGTCGAGCAGCATCAGGTGTTCGGCGATTTCCTTCGGGTCTGCCAGCAGGTCTTCTTCAAGCCGCTTGTCTTCGGCGGCCGTCGCGCCGCGCGGGCGGGTGCCGGCGATGGGGCGGATGGTGACCTTGCCGTCGCGCAGGCGCACGAGAATCTCGGGTGACGATCCGACGACGCTGAACGCCCCGAAATCGAGGAAGAACAGGAACGGCGACGGATTGAGGCGCCGGAGCGCACGGTAAAGTGCTATCGGCGGCAGGGTGAAGGGCAGCGAGAAGCGCTGGGACGGCACCACCTGGAAGATGTCGCCGGCAAGGATGTACTCCTTCGCCTTGGCGACGATCTCGTGATAGCGCTCGCGCGTCGTGTTCGATACCGGCACCGGCGCCGCCGGCACGTGATCGGCGGTGGTCAGCGAATGGTCGAGCGGTTGCGCCAGCGCCGTCACCATTTCCGACAGCCTGTTTTCGGCCGCCGCGTGGGCCGCGCGCGCGTCCGTTCCCTGTTTCGGCCAGACCGGGGTGATCAGCGTGACGACGTCTTCGATGTTGTCGAAGATGGCGATCACGGTCGGGCGCAGGAACATGCCGTCGGGCACGCCGAGGGTATCGGGATTGTCGTCGGGCAGGCGCTCCATCAGGCGTACGGTGTCGTAACCCATGTAGCCGAAGAGCCCCGTCGCCATCGGCGGCAGCCCCGCCGGGATGTCGAGGCGGCACTCGGTGACGAGCGCGCGCAGGCTGTCCAGCGTCGCTTCCTTGCACGGCACGAAGGCATCGGGGCGGGCGAGGGCGTCGCGGTTGATCTCGGCTTTCTGCCCGCGGCAGCGCCAGATCAGGTCGGGCTTCAGCCCGATGAAGGAATAGCGCCCGCGTGCCGCACCGCCTTCGACCGATTCGAACAGGAAGCTCATCGGCTGGCCCTTGGCGAGCTTGAGCAGCGCGGAAACCGGCGTTTCAAGATCGGCGACCAGCCGCGTCCACACAAGCTGGGGCTTGCCCGCGCCGTAGGCCGCTTCGAACGCGGAAAACTCGGGGAGGCTGTCCATCGGCCGATCCGGCGCGTTACGGGCGCTGTTCGCGCAGAAGCTGGGTCTTCACCGTCACTTCGTAACGCGAGCGCAGGCTGCCGACGAACTGCTGGAACAAATCGCCTGCAATGCCCTGGCGCATTTCCTCGCGCAGGTTGGTGGCGGTCTCGGACTTTTCCTTTTCCGTGGGCGCGCGCACCTCGGTCAGGACGGCGATGGTGTAGCCGTTGTTGCCTTCGGCCATCGCGACCTCGCCCTGCCTGAGGGAGAACAGCTGATCCATCAGCGCCGCGGGCAGGCCGCTCTCGGCATCGTGGGTCAGCCGTGTGAAGGGGGCCGTCGTCTTGAGCGTCAGCTTTTCCGCTTTGGCGACGGCGTCGATCTTCTGGCCGCCGCGGATCTTCTGGGTGATCGCCTTGGCGCGGGCCTCGGTCGCCTTGGCGCGGGCTTCGGCCTTGCGGGCCTTGACCACGTCGGCGCGCACGGCGTCGAGGGGACGTGCCGCGGGCGGCGTGATCTTGTTCACGTGCAGGACGAAAAAGCCGCCGTTTTCGGTTTCTGTCAGGGCGCTGTCCTGGCCGTCCTGGGTTTCGAAGGCAACACGGATGAACGCGCCCTTGGGCAGGTCCTTGACCGCGTCGCCACCGGCATTGCGGCCGCGGGCATCGAGGCTTTCGGCGCGGCGCGCCTTGAGGTTCAGCTGGCGGGCGGCCTCGTCCAGGGTGGCGCCCGCGGCCAGCGCGTCCTCCAGCTTGTTGGTCAGGGCGAAGATGGCGTCCACTGCCTCGCGCGAGGCCAGTTCCTTGCGCAACTGGTCGCGCACTTCGGCAAAGGCCTTTTGACGGCCGATCTCGGCATTCTTGACCGTGACGATGTGCCAGCCGAGTGCCGACTTCACCGGCTTCGACGTTTCGCCCTTCTTCAACGCGAACACAGGGCCGGCGAGTTCGGGCGGCACGTCTTTCTTTTCTACCCAGCCGAGCGGCACGGGCTTGAGGGCGGCATCGACCGCCTTGGCCGCAACCGCAAGGGACTTGCCCGCCGCGATCTGCTTCGCCGCCTGGGCGGCGGCGGCTTCGGTACGGAAGACGACCTGCTCCGCCTCGCGCCGGTCGCGGGTGGTGAATTCGTCGCGGCGGTCCTCAAAGGCTTTCTTGAGCCGGTCCTCGGACACAGCGATTTCCGCCGAGACCGCGTTGGGATCGAGTTCGATCCAGCTCACGTCGCGCAACTGCGGCGCCATGAAGCGCTGGGTATTGGCCTTGTAATAGGCTTCGATTTCCGCCGCCGTCGGTTCCTTGACCGAAGACTCAGCCACAAGCGGCACCTGGGCCGTCCGCGCTACCCGCTTTTCGGAGCGAAACCGCACCAGCGGGTCAACCATGAGGGCGGGGACCGGTACGGCGGCCGCGATGGCGCGGTTGATCTCGGCCGCGGCCAGGTCGCGCTTGAGATTGGTGACGTAGAAGCCTTCGGTCATGCCTGCCCGCGACAGGACCTGGGCGAATATGGCGCGGTCGAACTGGCCGCGGCTGTTGAAGAAGGTCGCGTCGGACTGGATGCGGCTGGCCACCAGCTGGTCGGAAATGGTGATGCCGAGATCGCCCGCGCCCTGGCTGATGGCGGCGCGGTTGACGATGTTCTCGACGACCTGGGCGGTGATGCCCATGCGGTCCGCTTCAGCGCGGTCGAGCCGGCCGCCGAACAGCGGCTGCAGCCGGTTCATCTCCTCGCGGATTTCGTCGTTGACCTGGGAGCGTGTCAGTTTGACGGTGCCGACCTTGGCGACGACGGGATCGCGTTCGCCGAGGAACACATCGTTGATGCCCCATATGGCGAAGCTCACGATCAGAAGACCGAGCAGGATCTTGATGACCCAGGATGAAGCCTGGTTGCGGAGCGCCTGAAGCATGTCTGAACAACGCCTGTTAAGTCGTTGAAAACGATAAATTGCGGCGGTCCCGCACAGGGGCGCCGGAAGCCCGGCATCATAGGTGGCCCCCCAAGGCGCTGCAACATGGTTTGCGGGGTAGCCAGGTATTGCCAGGAATAGGGCTTTCGTTGGCTTTCATGGTGTTGGCGGGCGTGCTAAACAGCGGTCGGTTCCGAACAGGGGGATTATCGTGGCCGAGCTCAAGACGCTTATTGCGGGAAACTGGAAGATGAACGCTGGCGGTGCAGATGGCATCGCGCTGGCCAAGGCGGTATTGAGCGGAGCCACGAAGGAGAGTTTCTCCTGCGAGTTGCTGCTGTGCCCGCCTGCCGTCGTGCTGGCCGCTGTTTCCCACGTCGTCGACGGCAGTCCCATCGCCACCGGCGGCCAGGATTGCCATGCCAAGGCAAAGGGCGCCCACACCGGCGACGTCGCCGCCGAGATGCTGGCGGCGGCGGGGGCCACCTATGTCATCGTCGGCCATTCGGAACGGCGCACCGATCACAAGGAAACCGACGCCATCGTGCGCGCCAAGGCGGAAGCCGGCCACAGGGCGGGGCTTGTTGCCGTGATCTGCATCGGCGAGACGGAGGCCGAGCGCGATGCGGGCGAAACCCTCGCCGTGCTCACGCGCCAGATCGCGGGCTCCATTCCTGCGGGCGCCAGCGCCGCCAACACGGTGATCGCCTATGAGCCGGTCTGGGCCATCGGTACCGGACGCACGCCGACCATCGCCGAAGTGGCCGAGGCCCATGCCCATATCCGCAGGGAGATCGGCGGCAAGGTGGCCGAACCGGCGCTCACGCGCATTCTTTATGGTGGTTCGGTCAAGGCCGACAACGCGGCGGAGCTGCTCAAGGTCGCCAACGTCAATGGCGCGCTGGTGGGCGGTGCCAGCCTCGAAGCCGCCTCGTTTCTGGGCATCGCCCGGGCGGCGGGCTAGGAGACAGGGGGAAAAAGTGCCGGTTTCCGCCACTTTTTTCCGGTCCAATTGGTTCTTTCCATTGCCGCGCTATGGAATTATGTTCCTGCCAACTTCCGCCGGACCTCACACAGGCTCAGCATGACCACTATTCTTCTCGTCATTCATGTCCTTCTCGCACTCGGCCTCGTCGGCTCGATTCTGCTGCAGCGCTCCGAAGGGGGCGCGCTCGGCATCGGCGGCTCGGGCGGCGGAATGATGACGGCACGCGGTCAGGCGAATTTCCTGACCCGCCTCACGGCGATCCTCGCGACCGCGTTCATCGTTACCTCTCTTGTCCTTGCCATCCTCGCCAGCCAGAACCGCAAGCCGCGCTCGGTGCTCGATGTTGCGCCCGCGCAGTCCGGCCAGCCGGCACAGCCTGCCAAGCCCGCGGTGCCCACCGCGCCGGCGAAACCTGCCGCGCCGCTCGGGCGCTGACGTAAGCATTCCCCCGCGGGGATAAGCGCAAAGGGCGGCGACGGAAGTCCCGCCCTTTCCCTTTGAACTGTGGAAAACTTTTCCTGTTTCCGATGAAGTTTTGAATCGGACATATCAACCCGTTGCTGTATTCTCAGGTTCCATGACGCGGTTCATATTTATCACCGGTGGCGTCGTGTCTTCGCTAGGCAAGGGACTTGCCTCGGCGTCGTTGGGGGCACTCCTGCAGGCCCGTGGCTACAAGGTCCGCCTCCGCAAGCTCGATCCTTATCTCAACGTCGATCCCGGCACGATGTCGCCGACCCAGCACGGCGAGGTGTTCGTCACTGACGACGGCGCCGAAACGGATCTCGACCTCGGACATTACGAACGCTTTACCGGCGTCTCTGCGCGCCAGTCCGACAACGTCACGACCGGGCGCATCTATTCCACGGTGATCGCGCGCGAACGCCACGGCGACTACCTTGGCGCCACGGTCCAGGTCATTCCCCACGTCACCGACGCCATCAAGGAATTCATCGCCACCGATCCGGGCGAGGCGGACTTCCTGCTGTGCGAGATCGGCGGCACCGTGGGCGACATCGAAAGCCTGCCGTTCCTCGAGGCCATCCGCCAGTTCAGCAACGAGGTCGGGCCGGAGCGGGCGATGTACGTACATCTGACCCTGCTGCCCTATATCCCGACGGCGGGCGAGCTCAAGACCAAGCCGACCCAGCATTCGGTCAAGGAACTGCTGTCCGTCGGCATCCAGCCCGACGCACTTCTGTGCCGTGCCGACCGGCCGATTCCGCCGGAAGAGCGCCGCAAGATCGCGCTTTTCTGCAATATCCGCCGCGATGCGGTGATCCAGGCGCTCGACGTCGACAGCATCTACCAGGTGCCGATTTCCTATCATGCCGAGGGCCTCGACGGCGTCGTGCTGCGCCACTTCGGTCTCGACGATAGCAAGGAACCGGACCTTTCGCGCTGGACCGGCATCATGGAACGCGTCCGCAAGCCCGAAGGCGAAGTGCGGATCGCCGTCGTCGGCAAGTACACGGCGCTGCTCGACTCATACAAGTCTCTGTCCGAGGCGCTCGCCCACGGGGGTATCGCCAATAACGTCAAGGTCAGCCTCGACTGGATTTCATCGGAAATCTTCGAGGGCGAGGGCACCCTCGAATTGCTCGAAAACGTCCACGGCATCCTCGTTCCCGGCGGGTTCGGCGAGCGCGGGGCCGAAGGCAAGATCGCAGCCGCCCGTTTCGCGCGCGAGAAAAAGGTTCCCTATTTGGGTATCTGTTTCGGCATGCAGATGGCGGTGATCGAGGTGGCGCGCAACGTCGCCGGCATCCAGGGCGCAGGATCGACCGAGTTCGGCCGTCCCAAGGAACCGATCGTCGGCCTGATGACCGAATGGCTGCGCGGCAACGAGCGCGAGGTGCGCTCGTCAGCCGACAACCTGGGCGGCACCATGCGCCTTGGCGCATACGAATGTCACCTCAAGCCTGGTTCGCGGGTGCGCGACATCTATGGTGCTGACGTCATCTTCGAGCGTCATCGCCACCGCTACGAAGTGAACATCAATTACCGTGACGCGCTGGAAAGTTCGGGCATGACCATCTGCGGCCTGTCGCCAGACCAGCGCCTGCCGGAAATCGTCGAGCTGGAAGACCATCCCTGGTTCATCGGCGTGCAGTTCCACCCGGAACTGAAGTCGAAACCCTTCGATCCGCATCCGCTGTTCTCGTCCTTTATCGAGGCGGCGGTGACCCAGTCGCGCCTCGTCTGATGGCCTCTCCGCGCCGCATAGAAGTGGGCAACGTCGCTTTCGCGAACGATGCCCCCATTTCGCTGATCGCCGGTCCCTGCCAGATCGAGAACGAGAACCACGCGCTCGACATTGCCGGCGCGCTGAAGGAAATGGCTTTGAGGCTCGGCATCGGGCTTGTCTACAAGTCCTCTTTCGACAAGGCCAACCGCACCAGCCACGCCTCGGCCCGCGGCCTCGGGATGGAAGAGGGCCTCGCCGTGC
>Ga0222714_10007088_pt1 | contig 10333 bp, 7 predicted proteins | sample C33_3DmetaG_FD_165048 | JGI IMG/M metagenome (GOLD analysis project Ga0222714, IMG submission 165048) | Estuarine water microbial communities from San Francisco Bay, California, United States - C33_3D | ecosystem: Environmental > Aquatic > Marine > Unclassified | place: USA: California... | reverse complement strand
GGTAGAGGTTTTTAATACATTTTTAATATCACAATCGCAATCAGCAAAATTACTTAACATGTAGTCATTGACTGAGTCACTTTGGAGATTTTTACCATTATTGTGGCATACATCATCTTTTAATGCAGTTTGTTCATCAATTACAAATTTTTGATTTAATTTTGAGCAATTTTGTGGAGTTTTTAAACTTGATAAGTCTCTAGTTCTATTTTCAGCGTATTTATCTACAACTGGAGTAAATTCACTATACTGATTAAGTTTCATATATAAAATTAAAATATATTTTTTTTTTGGTTTTAATTTAATTAACTTATATTTCTTTGTTTAATTAACAAATATTATAATAAAATATAAGACTAAAAAATAAAAATATTAATAAAAAATATGTTCATAACAAAATCAACACATATTAATTTAATTTAATATCTGTTCTGTAGGTTTACCATAATGAGTCTCTCTAAGTTCATCGCGTAATTCCTCCATTGATTTATTATTAAATGCACAAGCTCTTACTTGTTTTAATGTACCAGTTTCGGCAATAGCACAAGATACTGGCGTTTGATACAACCATTTTGCGAATGCTCCTTGGTCATTAGGAACACGTGATATAGGCATTGTGTAAAAATCGCGATGTGATATTTGTGGATTATAAATATTAGTTGTATCTGTATATAATCTATCTGTTATAGATTTATCTAATTTTTCATTAACTAATTTAGCTACATTAGGGTCATTAATATTACATGCTGGTTTTCTTTTTTGAAAATTATCAGTTGGTAATAAATTCATAAAAGGATTATCGAATGTAGGTCCTTGACAATCCTCTAATGCTTCTTCCATTACTCTATTTAAATCTTCGTCTGATTTTTCGTTATTAATAGTATTATCCTCTAAGTCAGTTGTATCTTTAAAATATTCACGAGAATTTGGTGAAAATAAGTATACAATATATGTAACTATAACTGGAATTATAAATACATATACGTAAACATAATTTTGTTTTACAATAGTTAATAATAGTGATAATAAAAATGTGAATCTAGTAATAGCATTAATTTTTTCACCCATAGTCATATCAGTTGTTGGTATGATTTCTAATAATAATGCTGGGTCAAATAAAACCGAAATATCATTAAACCATATATCTTGATGTCCTCGTTTACTCTTTTCTTCTATAATATACTCTCTAAGAGATTGAAAATATTTAACAGAATTATTAACACTTGAATTTAAGAGTGTATTGTTCATATATAATTAATTTAGAATTTATTTTTTATCTTTTTTTCCTTTGTTCTAGTTTCTTTCTTAATCTATCTCTTGTAGGATTATTATGGCTTCCTGAACCACCGGATGTGTTTCCAGTAGCATTCGCATTTTGTTGTGCTCTTCCAAGTAGGTTTTCAAATAATGGATTATTATTTCCTAACATTCCCATCATTTGTTGTGCTTCGTCTACGAGTTTACTTTGGTCTATACCACCATCATTAAGTTTAGTTTGAATTTTTTGACCAACATTTTGAATTAGGTTCATAAACTTCATAGGATTATCTCCTGAAATAAGATTAGAGAATACATCATTTACATTATCTGAATTCTCATCTATATTTAAATTGAAATCCTCGAGATTAATATCTTCTGCCAATTCCTTTGCTAAACTACCAATTAATCCATTGTTAATTAATTCTTCATTAATTTGTGGTACATCTTCATTATTTCTTGTCTTTTCTGATAAATTTTTAAGCATTTCTAAAACCTGGGCATTTTGTGTATCATCTTCAACACCCTCTGCTAATCCCGAAATATCACCATCAGCTTCTCGCATTTTTTTGAAATTTTCAACAAGTTTTTTTATTGAATTACTATCACTTACAATAGTTTCACCAATAACAAAAAGAGTTTGAATATAATCCCAAATAGTATCTCTAATACCATCGGTTACTTTCTCTCTCTCTATTAATTCTTTAAAATCTACTCCCTTTAGAATATGAATAGACTCGGAAAAAAGCTCATTATTTTTCTGGGATATTAATTCCTTTTTATCACCCATTTTTCTCATATACCTTTTAATAAATTTATCTTCATTACATAATTTTTCACCTAAAATTACACTATAATATTCACGTAATTCTTCTTCTAAATCTGGGAAAATCTTGATTATATTCAAAACAAAAAGACGTAAATTAGAATTAAAGTATTCAATGTTTGTTTGAACCATATTAATATAACATATTCTAAATAAAAAAAATAAATAAATCTAACGCATATCGTTAGTTATTTAAGTAAATAATAATAAATTAGGTAATAAAATAATATTTATCCTTATCCAATTAAATTCGACAACTTAATTAAAGTTTCTAGATATTTCCAAATTTTATCTTTATTATCTTGACTCAATTCAGTCCAATATTTTTTAAGTTTATTAATAACTTGCTCTACTGTGTTTTCATCTTCGTTTGCCTGTTTAATTTCTGAATAATCATTATCTAAGAAAAATGTCTCATCTTTATTCAAAATCTTTTCACGATAAATAAAACTATAACTTTTAAAAATAGCGCACATTTTCTTCGCATTAGCCGATTTCAAGATACTTAAAGCTCTTTTGTATACTTTAAAATCATTTTCTTCTGGAAATGTTTCAATTAAATCATCAATAAATTTAAAAATAAGATTGTTAAAAGCAGTTAAATATGTCGTCATGTTTATATAATTAATACTTAAATAATTATACTTTAAATGATTTTAAAAGCAAATTATTTTCTATTTATTCCTTGAAATTCTTGATTTCTAGCTTGTTGTAATTTTTCTAGTTGTGAATCAAATTTATTTGTATTTATAGATGACTGTCTAGAATCATTATTTGCTGCCATAGAACTACCATTATCATCACCTAAAAATGTAAAAGAACTTACAAATGGTTTCTCATCTTGATTATCAATTGATGAAAAATTTAAACCGAAACTATCGCCAGTTGAACCAAAGTATGCTTGTATTTCTTCACTTTCTTGTTGAGGAGTTTGTGTTGAGAGTCTTTCTTTAATCCAATCGCTTATTGCTTCATCTACAACAATTTTTTTATCATTAATTAAATAAATTGTTGGCACCGATATAATAAAAGGTGGTAATTGAATATTCTCATCATCTACACAAACAAATAACATATTTTCATTTAGTGGAGTTTTAGAAATACTATTGATTACTTCCTTACAATATGTGCAATAGTTGCTATAAAATAAAATATCCTTTTTCATTTATAATAAAAAAAATAAAAAATTTTCTAATTTTTTACCTACCCAAAATTTTAGACTTTTTATAGCCAATATTTCTAACTATATAATTGTAAATTTCAAATAATATAAAAAATAAAAAATTGATTTAAAATAATCTATATGATTATTGTATAAATAAAAATGATTTCAATTACAGACATAGAAACACCCGATAGTGATACACTCAAATTTGTTGTATCCGATTGTAATAGTTCCTTTATAAATGCTATTAGAAGGACTATTCTTAGTGAAGTTGAAACCGTTGGATTTAATATTGATGACTATGAAACCTCAGACTTAAAGGTTATTAAAAATAGTAGTTCCCTTCATAATGAGTTTCTTCTTCATAGGTTGGGTCAAATTCCAATTAATATTGAAGATGTAGATAATTTCAATCCCGATAATTATAAATTCGTTCTTAAGAAGCATAACAATACAAATAATATTATTAATGTAACATCCAAAGATTTTAAGGTTACAAATCTTGAAACAGGTCAAGAAGAAGATATAACTAAGTTTTTCCCTCCATCAAGTATCACAAAAGATAATATCCTAATTATTACTCTTAAAAATAATCCTACTGGTGATGGAGAAGAGATTCATGTTGAAGGAAAATGCTCTAAAGGGATTGGAAAAGAAAATAGCAGATATTCTCCTGTATCATGTGTTGTATTTATTAATAAAAAGGATCAATCTAAGGCTCAACAGGCCTTTGAAGATATGGTATCTCAAATGGAGGTAAAACCTACTGCTGAAGAATTGAAAAGTCTTGCCAGAAAATTCGATATTGAAGAGTCTGAAAGATTCTTTTATGTAGATGATAATGGTGACCCTAATCGTTTCGACTTTACTATTGAAACTATTGGTGTTATTCCTCCTAGTCAGATTTTTAAGAGAGCATGTAAGGTTCTTGTAAATAAGTTGAAGAATTTTAATAAGAATCTGGAGTTGGCTCTTAATTCAAAAGAGTCAACAATAAGTATTCGTGAATCTACATCTGTTATGAAGGGATTTGATATAACCATTGAAGAAGAGAATCACACACTTGGGTTTTTACTTCAGACATATTTGAATAAACTTAATGATACAGTATTTGTAGGATATATGAATCCACATCCTTTGGAAAAGAAAATAATGATTCGTGTTAATTTTAGTGATAATGATATTAATAAAGTTAAAGATGCATTTGATAAGACAACATCTTATCTTATTGGAGAATTTAATAAGCTTCAATCAGTTGACGGAATGTAATATGATTCCTAATAATTTAATTTTATTCATATTTATTTGAACATACACATGTAACCCTTGTTTACCAGCTGTTATATCTTCTATTTTATTTTTTTGTGTGTCTACATGTTCCCATATTAATGTTAAATTACCTATTGATTGAGGTGTATTATAATCAGAAAAAATAAAATCATATACTACACCTCTATTAGTAATTATATGGGATTTTATAATGTTTAGGTTGTTATCTGTTTTTTTTAAAATCTTACTATTTTTTATATATTGTAATATTTGATTACCATATTTTTTATATAACATTGTTTGATTATTTGAATCGACACGAAGACCACCTTGTTGTTTAAATTTATTAGATTTCTTATATTTATTATATTTCATAGATTTTAATGATTTATTATATTTTGAAGATTTCTTGGGTATTATTCGTTTACTATATTTTTTCACTTTATGATTTTGAGTGATTTTTTTTGTTTTTAATTTTTTTAGTATCATTAAAAATAAAAAATAAATTTATATTTTTTTTGAAATTTTATTGAGATTAATAAAAGAATTTTATGTATATAACACAATAAATATCTAAGACTCAGTGTTCTTAGGAACTGATTGTTCAGCTTCAAATGGTTCGGTTGATTGTGTAGTTTTTTCAACAGGTGCCTTATAATTCAATACAAATAGTAGGCGAGGAATATCCATGCGATGAAGATATTGAATCACCGTATTTTTTGTTGTTTTCTGATGTGTGTTATAATATTGTGAATGAAGCTCGGCAACCAATGGTTTCAACTCAAAATCGATATTCTTATGCTGTTTTACAGGTGTTCCATCTAGATTCTTATTAACAAAGCAATCTAAATAGTTCTGAAATAAGCGTTGTGTGAATTTATATAGCGTATCCCTAAAACTATCAAATAGGTCCTTGTCATCTTCACAATAGTTAAGATAATTTTCATAAGAACCATTTCCCATCTTTCTAAGTTCAAAGAATAGAAACATCTTGTTATTTGTATTACCTCGCAATTGACGAATATTAGTATATCTTGTATTCCTAATCTTTGTTCGAATATGTTCTCCTTGAGCTGTCGTTTTAATAATTACAACACCTTGGTCAGTATCCCCTAATGAATTGACATATCCATAAACATCCTCAATAGTTTTAAAATTAAATTCAGTTGGGACCCTGAAATCAAGACTTTTTTCATTTACAAAATCGTGAACGTTCAAAAATTCAACAGAACCATCATCATTAACCCTTGAAACCATTATTAGAACTAGATCAGGAACAAGATACTTTTTAACAATAGTATTATCTGGATGTTGAATTACAAATGAATAACAATAATTCATATCCAATGTATCAAGTTTTTCAGGGCTTTTACCAAGACATTGTGTAAACATATCAGCAAATGTTAGTTTGCTAAACCATCTACATTTTGCGTTTAAACAACTTCTGGTTGAAATAAATGTTTGTCCATCAAATTGAAACAAATTAATCATAGTTCCATCAATAAAATCCTGGACAGAATATTTATCTGGAGAAGAATTAAAATTCTGAATAAAATCTAAATCCGATACCGATTTTGTAGGAACCGGACAAACGACATTATTTTCTTTTGATAATACAAGACCTCGACATTTTACAACATCAGGGTCAGTCATATCACAATTTGTTTTGTCATACTTTACAATATATAGTTCAGGAAACACTGTTTTTGAATTTTCTATTGTTTCATAAGATTTTACTTTAAGATTTTTTTCTTCGAGAATTTTCTTTGCTTCTTCAAAAGAAGTAACACCGTTGAGACAATTAAGATAATGCATAATTAATGTGAATAGGATAGAAAGTTAAAAAAGGGTTTATTGAGTATACTTATTTTAAAATGATAAAACTTTAAATCAATTTTATTTTTACATATAAACTTGATATAAACTAAAAATTATATCTATATATAAATTTACTGCGAAGTATAATTAAAAAAAAAAATATATTATAATTTTATAATTCATGAGTGATATAAATATTGATAATTTTTCACTTGATGACATAGAAGACCCATTTGAAGTTAATATGGAAGAAAATAATATAGAAGAAGAAGTAAACCAATCTGGTGGCGCAAATAATGACCCAAAACCAGAACCAGATAATGATGATGAAAGTAGTTTTGACCCAGAAGAGTTGTCTCCCGAGTCTGTCGACCCTGAAGAAGACTCTCCTAAATCTGTAGAATTAACACCCGAAGACTTAGACGAAGATTTATCTGATGTTGATATTGAAGAGAAGGAAGACACAAGCGAAGCAGTCGAGGAAGACGTAGGTGTAAGAGAAGAAGAAATAGATGGATTACCAAGTAATGAAATTATACTAGATGATGAAGATATTATTATTGATATTGAAGAAGGTATTGAAATTAATGATGAAGAAATTATACCAGAAGAGAAAGTAATTGCCAATGAAAAAGACCAGTCGGAAGACCTTTTTAATGAAATTATGAAAATGGTCCCAGAAAAATATAGAACAAATAGAACATATATTAAAAGAGCTCAAACACTTGTTAAAAGTTGCTTACGATTAAAAGGTGAAGTCTCAAAAGATGAGGTAGACCCTACTAATATTTTTAGACTTATGTTAAATATAAAACAGACAAATAATAAACCAAATTTAGAAAAATTAATTAAATTAGACTTTTCAGATACAAATATTCTTCCTATTGTAGATGATAGAAAGGAAATGTATGATATACTTGTTGAAGAATACGCCGATCTTTTAAATGGAAGTCTTGATGAATTTAACGAAGAAACTAGCAAATTTGTTAATGTTAAGAATGATAACAAAATAAATACAGTAATCAAATTACGAAACAATTACAAAACAGGTTCTAGTAGATTCAACTATTCATACAACGAAGAATTTAGGCGTCTTCACGATATTCTTCTTCCATATAGAATTGGAAATTCAGATAGCAATTTAGTTAAACGCCTCGATAATGATACTCGTGTTTATAGAAATTCATTTACTCAAGACCCTATATCTTATAACAAACTTAAATTAGAACAATCCAAATTATCTAGCCATACTGTATTAGAAAATGATGATATTAATATTGTTGGATTTATAAGATTACCTAAAAATATTAAAGATTTAAAGAATTTAAATAAAATACCATTATCTTCACTTGTTTCTAATAACACAACAAATTATGATTTCTTTAAAAAAATCGGAGCCCAAAATATAATAGAAAATTTAAAAATAGATATTGAAGTAGGCGATAGTGTTATACTTAATTTTAATACAGAAGGAGCAAATTTAGTTATAAATGGTGTTGTTGATGAATACGACTCAGACACAAATTCAATTGTAGTAATTCCAGAAGAAGAAGGCGATAAAACACCTAAAAAGCTTAAAATACAGTTAGATGACCCATTAGTCGATGTAATAAATACTGCGTTATCATCTAGAACAACACAAATAAATGATTCATCAAATATGAAAGTATTTTTATTTGGAGAAAATGGTGATTCAGGAATTAATGATTATAGACTTCGCAAATATTTGATGGAAGTTATTCCTTCAACAAATAATGTTTTAGAAGTGTTGAGAAAAAAATCTAAATTTCCCGAGTTTAATTTTAAAATGGTTCAGGATACCTTATTAGACTTTAATGTTTCACTAAATGATTTTGTTCACACACAGTTAGTTGAATTAATTAAGATTTTAAGAGATAATATTAATCGCGACTTAAAAGAAACTGAAAGAACCGATATAAGTTATAATAGACTTATTAAAAATCCACCTACACCTCCTAGAGCTGACGTAACACTTATATATGATAAATCATTAAAGAGTGTAGAAAATTTATATGGTCAATATCCATTCTATAATCAACCAAAGGATTCTGATTCTACTCGTTTATTGTGGCTCAGAACACGTATTGATAATGGCGAGTATTACTTTAAAAATATTGTAAAAAATATCATAGAAAAGTTTAAATTCGAACCAGATGAAATTATCACTAAAATTCAAGAAAAAAGACAAAAATTATTACAAGATTTATACTTAGCAGAGAGTGATATTGAAAGAACAAAACAAAATTTAATTTATAATGATAATAAATGTCCTGAAAACAGAATTGTTAAAGTATATACAAATTATAAAGATTTGGATAATGACAATGAATCAGGTGATGTAAAAATTGATGAAGACAAACGAATTTATGGTGAATATGACCATCGTGTTAAAGTAGGTATGTTTGCTATATTAGATGTTGATAATAAAAAAAAATTATTTAAAAGAGAAGTTGTAGATGATAAAGAAATATGGGTATTAGAACCAAATTTAGACCCGAATCATCTTTTAAACGAGAATCGCGATTTTTGCGAGTATCAACAGAAAAAGATTGAAGAATTAAATGCTAGTATGATTAATTTTGGTAAATGCGCATTTAATGAAATTGAGAATAGTTGTGTAAATAAAGAATTAGATGCAAAAATTACAAAAAAATACGACTTAGAAAATAGAATAAAGGATCTAGATATAAATATTGCTTCTTTACAAGATGATAAAGAAAAAGAACCTATTGACGTAACCCTTGAAAGATTAGAACGTCTTATTTTAGCAAGTAATAAACTCGCACAAAGAAAATATCAAAATTTCGAGAAAGATAAAGCTGAAGAAAAGGCTAAAGAAATTGAACCTGAATATGAAATGCTTTATAAAAAGATTGACTTATATTTGGAAAAGATTTCCCGATTAGAAAATGTAGAAAAATATAATCTTTTAAATATTTTAATTCAAAAATATGGTAGGGAAGCAATTGACACAAATGAACCAAAAGAAAATCCATTAAATGTTTACTGTAAATATGGAAATAAGGTATTATGCTGCACTTGTGACAAACGAATGATTGAAATATTCCAAGATGATGATAGTAATTTTGACGAAGGTTTAAATAGATTATTAGATGAGTTGGGTGTAGAAGAAGATGGAATGTATTGGTGTAAAAATTGTGGTAGAGAAATACATATATCTGAATATGAAACTACTGAAGGATTTAATAAAAATGGTGCCCGAGATGTTACACATGCTATAGTTGAAGATGATGATGAAGCTGTACCTTCAAGAGATAAAAATACAGAATTATATGATAGTTTAAAGGCTTTCTTAATTCTTGAAGATGGAGGTATAACAACTGATAATAAATTAGATATAATGAAGATATATAAAGCTGTATTAGAACAAATGGGAATTAAATTAAGTGAAGAAGATGAAATCAATTTATTAAGAACTGTTTCAGGAATATGTTTAACAAATATAAAACCTAAAGTAGAATGGTCCACTACATTTAAAGGAAAACCAAAGAGCTTAGACAAGGCATATAATGTATATACAAATGTAAACACTATTATGTATACAGTATCATATTTATTCCTTATATTACAGTCTAGTCTTCCAGAATATAAAATATCAAAGATGCATCAGAAATGTGTTCCAAGTCTTGAAGGAATTCCTATGTCTGAATCTGGAAATGCTGGTGTAAATTATCTCAAATGTATTCTCGAAAATTTGATGGTTACAAAAGATGAAATGAGCGCTTTAAAGAAAATAAAATTAGAGCAGACATTGACTAGCACTATACTTAAATTGTCAACGGATGAATATATAAAATATAGATATAGAAAGAAACAAACACAAGCATTAATAGATAATGATGAAAGTGCTAAAATAGACCCATTAAATGTTTGGAATGAATTTAGACCTCCTCTATCAAACTATGATATTAAAAATAGTCAGATCGATGCTATGAGTCCCGAGGAACTTATATCAA
>Ga0222714_10007087_pt1 | contig 10333 bp, 7 predicted proteins | sample C33_3DmetaG_FD_165048 | JGI IMG/M metagenome (GOLD analysis project Ga0222714, IMG submission 165048) | Estuarine water microbial communities from San Francisco Bay, California, United States - C33_3D | ecosystem: Environmental > Aquatic > Marine > Unclassified | place: USA: California... | reverse complement strand
TTCCCAACGGTATTGTTGGCTTTTTATTTGACTTGGGCCAGTCGTTTGGATCGGGCTGATTTGTTTCACAACGCGGCCATTTCTTGTTGGATCCTAGCCAACGCATTATGGATGCTGGGGGAATTCTATTTTGATGATACCAAACGCCATTGGGCAATGCCTTTTTTTCTGCTGGGCTTGGGCATTTTGGCTTGGTTTTACCTGGCTCGTGTGTTTGTCCGCCTGAAATCCTAATTGCCTACCTTTGCAGGGTCATTTATGGAGACCCAAGTTTACACTCCCGTTAACAAAGTGCGGGTGGTGACGGCCGCTAGCCTGTTCGATGGGCACGATGCCGCCATCAATGTGATGCGTCGAATCATCCAATCTACCGGTTGCGAAGTCATTCACCTGGGGCACGACCGCAGCGTTCAAGAAGTGGTAGAGACCGCCATTCAGGAAGATGCCAATGCCATTGCCATGACCTCTTACCAAGGGGGGCATACCGAATACTTCAAATACATGGTCGATTTGCTCAAGGAGCGCGGTGCCGAGCACATTCGCATTTTCGGCGGTGGCGGAGGTGTGATTTTGCCCGAAGAAATTGCCGAATTGATGGCCTATGGAGTGACTCGCATCTACAGCCCTGATGACGGGCGTGCCATGGGCTTGCAAGGCATGATCAACGATCTGGTGCAAAAAAGCGATGCCGCATTGGGAAGCGAGCCTCAGTCTACTGATCATTTGAGTACGGGCGAAAAGCGCAGAATCGCTCGTTTGATTTCGGCTTCTGAGAATTTCCCCGAGCAGCACCAAGCTGAATGGCAAGCCATTCGCCAGCAGGCCGCAGGCATTGCTACGCCCGTTTTGGGCATTACGGGAACCGGTGGAGCCGGTAAAAGTTCCTTGGTTGATGAATTGGTGCGCCGCTACTTGGTTGATTTCCCCGAAAAGACCCTGGCCATCATCTCCATTGATCCTTCCAAACGAAAAACAGGCGGCGCACTTTTGGGTGACCGAATTCGCATGAACAGCATTCACCACGATCGTGTTTACATGCGTTCCATGGCTACGCGTCAGGCCAATTTGGCGCTGAGCAGCCATGTCGACGATGCCGTGGCCATTCTCAAAGTGGCCGGCTACGACTTGATTGTGGTTGAGACCAGCGGCATTGGCCAAAGCGATACCATGATCACGGAGCACTGCGATGTGGCCATGTATGTCATGACCCCTGAATACGGGGCAGCTACTCAATTGGAGAAAATCGACATGCTCGATTATGCCGATTTGGTGGCCTTGAATAAGTTCGACAAACGCGGTGCCTTGGATGCCCTGCGCGATGTGCGCAAGCAGTTTCAACGCAACCACAAGTTGTTTGAAACCAATCTGGATCAAATGCCCGTTTTTGGAACCATTGCCTCGCAGTTTAACGACCCAGGCATGAACGCCTTGTACCGTCGTTTGATGGATACCATCGTGGCCAAAACCGGTGCCAATTTTCCAAGCCAGTGGCACAGCAGCGAGGAATTGAGCGAGAAGATTTTTGTTATCCCTCCTTCGCGCAATCGCTATTTGAGTGAAATTGCCGAGAACAACCGAGGCTATGATGCACAGGTGCGTGAACAAAAGAAAATTGCCCAGCGCTTGTTCGGCTTGAATGAAACGTTGTTGCAGGTCACCGAACAAGGCGGTTCAGCCGCTTTGATTTCAGAATTGCAATCCATGCAGGCCGATTTGCACAGCCAATTGACCCCCGCCAACGCCAAGTTGGTGGCTGATTGGCAAACCAAGCGAGCCCTGTACCAAAACGAAGAATACGTGTTCAAAGTGCGGGACAAAGAGCTGCGCCTGAAGACCCATACCCAGAGTTTGAGTCACACCAACATTCCCAAAGTGGTCACTCCTCGTTACCAGGCTTGGGGCGATTTGTTGGAGTGGCAGCTGCAGGAAAACGTGCCCGGGGAATTCCCCTATACAGCGGGTATCTATCCGTTCAAACGCGAAGGAGAAGACCCCACTCGCATGTTTGCGGGCGAAGGCGGCCCTGAAAGGACCAACAAGCGTTTTCACTATGTATCGATGGCCATGCCGGCCAAACGTCTGAGCACGGCATTTGACTCGGTAACCCTCTACGGTCGCAACCCCGATACTCGCCCCGATATTTATGGAAAAATCGGCAATTCAGGGGTGAGCATTTCTTGCCTAGATGATGCCAAGCGTTTGTACAGCGGCTTCAATTTGGCTGATCCCAAGACTTCGGTATCCATGACCATCAACGGTCCTGCTCCCATGTTGTTGGGCTTTTTCATGAATGCCGCCATCGATCAGCAATGCGAATTGTACATCAAAGAGCAGGGAATGGAGGCTGAAATCGATGCGAAAATCGACGCCATATACGCGGCCAAAGGCTTGCCGAGACCTCGATACAACGCTCCTTTGCCAGAAGGCAACGATGGCTTGGGATTGATGTTGCTCGGGGTGACCGGTGACCAGGTGTTGGATGCCGATACCTATGCCCGCATCAAAGCCTATACCCTGAGCCAAGTTCGGGGTACGGTACAGGCCGATATTCTCAAAGAGGATCAGGCCCAAAATACCTGCATTTTTTCAACTGAGTTCGCCCTGCGTTTGATGGGAGATGTGCAAGCCTATTTCATTGAGCAAAAGGTTCGAAATTTTTACAGTGTTTCCATTTCGGGTTACCACATTGCTGAAGCGGGTGCCAACCCCATTACTCAATTGGCCTTTACCCTGGCCAATGGCTTTACCTATGTGGAGTACTACCTCAGCCGTGGTATGCACATCGATGATTTTGCGCCCAATTTGAGTTTCTTCTTCTCCAATGGAGTCGATCCTGAGTATGCGGTCATCGGTCGCGTAGCGCGCCGTTTGTGGGCCAAGGCCATGAAGTTGAAATACGGCGGAAACGCCCGCTCCCAGATGTTGAAATACCACATCCAAACCAGCGGTCGCTCTTTGCACGCTCAAGAAATTGACTTCAACGACATTCGCACCACCCTGCAAGCTTTGTATGCGATTTATGACAACTGCAACAGTTTGCATACCAACGCTTATGACGAGGCGATTACCACGCCTACTGAAGAAAGTGTTCGCCGGGCGATGGCCATTCAATTGATCATCAACAAGGAATTGGGTCTGGCCAAGAATGAAAACCCCATGCAGGGTTCTTTCATCATCGAGGAATTGACCGATTTGGTTGAGGAAGCGGTCTTGGCCGAGTTTGATCGCATCACAGAACGCGGCGGGGTATTGGGCGCTATGGAAACCATGTATCAGCGCGGCAAAATCCAAGAAGAGAGTTTGTATTACGAAACCCTTAAGCACACGGGTGAATTTCCCATTGTGGGTGTGAATACTTTCTTGAATTCCAAAGGTTCTCCAACCTTGGTCCCCGGTGAAGTCATTCGCTCAACCGAAGAGGAAAAGCAGCAGCAGATTCGAACCATTCAAGAGTTGCATGCCCATTACGCCAATCAAGCTCCCCAGCAGCTCAAAAACTTGCAGGAAGCCGCCGTTGCCCAAGAGAATTTGTTTGCCCACTTGATGGAGGCTTGCAAAGTGTGCAGCTTGGGTCAAATTACTGAGGCTTTGTTTGCAGTCGGCGGGCAATACCGCCGCAACATGTAATGATGAGGTCCCGGTATGCCCCAACGCCTAGCGGCTTCTTGCACGCCGGCAATTTGGAAAACTTTCGACGGGTTCGCCGTTGGATGGATGCCCTTAGGGGTGAAGTGGTTTTGCGTATCGACGATATGGATGGCCCCAGGGCGCGTCCCGATTACGTAGCCGCGATTTTTGAGGTGCTGCATCGGGAGGGCTTGGCCTGGGAAATCGGGCCAAATTCAGCTTCAGAGTTGGAAGCCCAATGGTCCCAGCGATTGCGATTGGATCGATACCGGGAAGCCCTACTCAATTGGGGCGGTTCCCAACTCTTGTTTTTGTGTTCCTGTTCCCGAAAAGACAAAGTGTGCGCTTGCCGCGAAAATGGCCTGAGCCAAAGGGCCTTGGAGCCTGCCTTGAATCAGTTGTTAGCTGGCGCTGCTCAGCGGCAGTTTGCGTTGAAATTGCGCGTAGATGAAGGCATTCAACGCGTTTGGTACGATGAAGAAATGGGGGCCATCAAGGTAGATTTAACCAAACAGTTGGGTGATTTTGTCATTTGGCGAAAAGATGGAATACCCGCCTATCAATGGGTTTCCTTGATTGACGATGTCGATTATGGAATCACGCACATCGTACGGGGTCAGGATTTGCTCAGCAGCACCGCCGCTCAATTGTGGCTATCAGAATTGGCAGGCTATTCGTTTGATCAGGTGCAATTTTTGCATCACCCCTTGGTGACCGATGAAAACGGTCAAAAGCTGAGCAAATCCGTGCTCAGTTTCGGAACATGAAGTAGATGCTTCCCATCAAACAAATGGCGGCGGCCAAATGGTTGTAATGGAAGCTCTCTTTTTTGAATACCAAAACGGTAAATACGACAAAAACACTCAAGGAAATGACTTCTTGCAGCAACCTCATTTGTACCAGGCTGTAAGGCCCTCCGTTCTCTTGATAGGCCATTTTGTTGGCTGGGATCATGAACAGGTATTCAAACAAGGCTATGCCCCACGAAAGGAATACCGTAGCCCACAATCCAAGGTGAGCCAGTTTGGGGAGGCTGGCAAACTTCAAATGCCCATACCAGGCCAAGGCCATGAAGCTGTTTGAAACGGTCCAAAGTAAGAGGGGTAAATAACTGCGCATGGTGGAAAATTCAGGAGCAAAATAGCCCGGGAGAGGGTAGGTGGCGGCTTAATTTCGTCCACCCATGCAAAACGTGTCTGGATTTAAGGACTGGCAAAAGAAAGCAGTATTGAAACTGTTGGCAGAAGGCGCGACCGTGCCCTTCATGGCTCGTTATCGCAAAGAAGCGACCGGGCACCTGGATGAGGTTGCGATCATCGCCATTCAAGAGGCCGAAGAGGCGGCTCAACAACTGCTCAAACGCAAGCAATTTGTATTGGAATCCATTCAGGAACAGGGAAAGCTTTCGGCTGAATTGGAGAAGGCCATTCGCAGCGCCCAGACCTTGACAGAGTTGGAAGATCTGTATTTGCCCTATAAAGCCCGCAGAAAGACAAGGGCCGACCTGGCTCGGGAAAAAGGCTTAGAGCCCTTGGCTAGAGGCATTTGGGAACAGAGAACGCCCTATTTATCGGCCTTGCTGAAGACCCACCTACCGGTTGGTATGAAGGCTGAAGAGGCTTTGAATGGGGCCCGTGATATCATCGCTGAATGGATCAACGAAGATGCGGCCCTTCGCGCAAAATTGAGGGATCTATGGGCCCAGATGGGATTCATTCAGGCCAAGCCAGCACGGGGTAAAAAGGAGGCTGATGAAGCCCAGAAGTTTCGCGATTATTTCGAATATGAAGAGCCCTTGAAACGGGTCCAACACCATCGATTGATGGCCGTTAGCCGGGGAGCTGATTTGGGTATGTTGAGCGTGAAGGTAGATGCCCCTTGGGCTGATCGAGTTTGGCCGCTTCTCAAACGCCATTGTCTGAAGGGATATGGCGAAAGCAGCGATCAAGTGGCCTTGGCCGTCGAAGATGCTTACAAGCGGCTTCTGCAACCCAGTTTGGAGAACGAATGGATGACCCAAGCCCGCGCTTTGGCAGAAGAAGATGCCGTTTCGGTTTTTGCGCTGAATGTGCGCCAATTGCTGCTGGCTGCGCCTTTAGGGGAGAAGTCTGTTTTGGCCATTGACCCAGGATTCAGGACCGGGTGCAAGGTGGTCGCACTCGATGCTTATGGAAGCCTGATCTTTCACTCGGTCATATATCCGCATGAGCCTCAAAGGCAGTGGGAAACGGCGGCGGCTGATTTGAAACGCTGGGCTCAGGAATTTGGCATTCAGGCTATTGCCGTGGGAAATGGAACCGCAGGCCGCGAAACCGAAGATTTGTGCCGCGATGTCTTCGAGCCGCTGGGGCTTGAGGTGTACTCGGTGAACGAAAGCGGCGCCAGTGTGTATTCGGCATCGGCCATCGCCAGGGAAGAATTCCCCCATGAAGATGTAACCGTTCGCGGTGCCGTAAGCATCGGTCGCAGGCTGCAAGATCCCTTGAGCGAGTTGGTGAAAATTGACCCCAAAAGCATTGGAGTGGGTCAATACCAGCATGATGTGAACCCGGGATTGCTGAAAAAGCGCTTGGATCAAGTGATGGAATCGGCGGTGAATGCGGTAGGGGTAAACCTGAATACGGCCGGTAAATATGCGCTGGCCAAAGTCAGCGGATTGGGGCCAGTTCTGGCTGAGAATATCGTGCAATACCGTCAGCAGCATGGTTCTTTTCGCCGGCGCAGTGATTTGTTGAAAGTACCTCGTTTGGGGGCTAAAGCCTTTGAGCAGTGCGCAGGATTTCTGCGCATTCGGGGTGAGGATCCCGTAGAAAACACCGGTATTCACCCTGAGCGATACCCGGTATTGGCGAAAATGGCGCACCAAGCAGGGGTGGGCATTCCTCAGCTGGTAGGAGAGCCGGTGAATTTGGAGCGCTTGGATTTGACTGCCTTGGTTGATGAAACTTCGGGGTTGGGCCTGCCCACGTTGAGCGATATAGTGGCTGAACTGCGAAAACCGGGTTTGGACATTCGGGGTCAAGCCGAGGCCTCAGCCTTTGATCGCCGGGTTCGGCGCATGGAAGATCTCGAGGTGGGCATGGAGTTGCACGGCGTGGTGACCAACTTGACGAACTTTGGGGCCTTTGTCGATCTGGGAGTCAAGCAAGATGGGTTGGTGCATATCAGCCAAATTTGCCATGAGTTTTTGAAACATCCGTCTGAAAAATTGAGCCTGGGTCAAAGCGTCAGGGCCCGGGTAACCGAGTTGGATCTGCCCCGCAAACGAATTGGCCTGACCCTGAAATTTTAAGCATTTCACCGGGGAATGGACAAACCCATTCGCCTAGCGCTTGTTATCTTTGCCGTATGGAAGTTACCCAAGGACAGCGGGTGTTGAAAGCCCCAACTGGAACCCAACTGAATTGCAAAGGTTGGGTGCAAGAAGCCGCCTACCGCATGTTGCACAACAACCTGGATCCCGATGTGGCTGAAAGACCTGAAGACCTCATTGTGTATGGGGGATTGGGGAAAGCAGCTCGGAACTGGGAGTCATTTGACCAGATTTGTGCCGCTCTCAAAGAATTGAATGACGATGAAACCTTGATGGTTCAAAGCGGGAAACCGGTGGCCATCTTGCCTTCGCATAAAGATGCTCCGCGTGTTTTGATTTCCAACTCTCAATTGGTTCCAAATTGGGCCAACTGGGATCATTTTCGTGAATTGGAGTCCAAGGGCTTGATGATGTACGGGCAGATGACCGCCGGTAGCTGGATCTACATTGGCTCACAGGGTATCGTGCAAGGTACTTACGAAACCTATGCCGAATGCGCGCGTCAGCATTTTGGTGGTACGCTCAAAGGCACTTTGAATGTGACCGCCGGTTTGGGTGGAATGGGCGGCGCTCAGCCCCTGGCCATCACCATGAATGAGGGTGTGGCCTTGGTGGCCGAGGTTGAAGAATGGCGCATTCGCAAGCGTTTGGAGACCCGTTACCTCGATTTCATGTCCCGAGATATTGACGAAGCCATTGACATGGCGTTGAAAGCCAAGCAAGAAGGCAAGGGCGTGAGCATTGGCGTATTGAGCAATGCGGTTGATTTGTTGCAGCGATTGCTCGATCGCGGCATCATTCCCGATACCTTGACCGACCAAACTTCGGCACATGACCCGTTGATTGGTTACTATCCCATGGATATGGACGTGCACGCGGCCGATAAATTGCGTGAGAACAACCCCGATCGCTACGTGGAGTTGAGTTATCAAACCATGGTTCGCCATGTTGAATTGATGTTGGAGCTGCAAAAAAGAGGCACCATCACGTTCGATTATGGCAACAACCTGCGAGGCCGTGCCTTGGAAAAAGGCTTGAAGAATGCCTTTGATTTTCCTGGATTCGTGCCCGCTTACATTCGTCCCTTGTTCTGCGAAGGAAAAGGGCCGTTTCGCTGGGTAGCCTTGAGCGGAGATCCCGCCGATATTCATGCCACCGATCGCAAGATTCTGGAGTTGTTTCCTGAGAATGAGAGCCTGCGCCGCTGGGTCACCATGGCTCAAGAGCGCATAGAATTCCAAGGTTTGCCTGCACGCATTTGTTGGTTGGGTCAAGGAGAGCGCCAAAAGGCGGCCTTGGCATTCAACGAGATGGTGCGCATAGGGGAGCTGAAAGCACCCATTGTGATCGGTCGAGATCACCTGGATACCGGCTCTGTGGCCTCTCCCAATCGCGAAACCGAAGCCATGATGGACGGATCTGATGCCGTGGCTGACTGGCCCATACTGAACGCATTCATCAATACGGCTGGCGGCGCCTCTTGGGTCAGCTTGCACCACGGTGGTGGAGTCGGTATGGGTTACAGCATTCACTCAGGGATGGTCATTGTAGCCGACGGTACCGAAGATGCGAAACGCCGTTTGACACGTGTGTTGCACAACGATCCCGGTATGGGAGTAGTGCGCCACGCCGATGCGGGATATGAAATAGCCAAGAAAACAGCCAAAGCCCATGGATTGGATTTGGCCGAACGCTTGGGATTGGGTTAATCTCGGTAAACGAAGTATAGAAAGCCCCGACGCGTCGGGGCTTTTTGTTTATGAGGCAAACCCTTCTGTGCATTGGCGTGTTACCTGCCTATGAATTACGCTGTATTTGGAGGTACCAAAGGCATAGGAAAAGGAATTGCCGAACAATTGATCAGCCAAGGTCATTCGGTTTGGGTGCTCAGCCGAAATCAGGTTGACCTAGCGGGAGCGACATGGTTGTATTTCGATGCTGAAGGGCGAGGAGACATTGAAGGACTTCCCGATCATTTGAACGGAATGGTATACGCTCCCGGCAGCATCAACCTGAAGCCGTTTAGGGGGCTCAAAGAGCAGGATTTTCAAAAGGACTTTGCCGTTTCGGTCTTGGGGGCTGTTCGGGCGCTTCAGGCTTGCACGGCAGCATTGAAGTCAGCGGGTCAGGCTTCGGTTGTGCTGTATTCGACGGTAGCGGTGGCTCAGGGAATGCCATTTCACGCTTCGGTTGCCGCTGCCAAAGGGGCTGTTGAGGGCCTGGTGCGCAGTCTGGCGGCCGAATGGGCGCCAGCCATACGTGTAAATGCAGTAGCCCCTTCATTGGTTCGCACACCCTTGGCTGAGCGACTGTTGAATACTCCTGAGAAAGAAGAACAAAGCGCCAAACGGCATGCTTTGGCACGGGTAGGCGAAGTGTCTGACATCGCAGCGGTCTCGTGTTTCTTGCTGAGTCCAGAATCGGGCTGGGTGAGCGGGCAGGTTTGGTCGGTCGATGGAGGCATGAGCCGACTTCGAGCTTGAGCATAAAAAAAGCCCCGATTCATCGGGGCTTTTATATGAATTTCTTTTTGAGATTAATCCAAGTTTGGCAAATCGCTTTGCTCTTGTTGAGCGGGCTGAGTACCGTTGTTGCGGGCATTTTTCGTACCGTTGAAAGAAGCGGCCGCCAAAGAAATGATGACAATCAAAATGGCGCCAGCCCACGTGATTTTTTCGACCACGTCGGTTGTCTTTTCTACGCCGAAAACCTGGTTTCCTTGTGAGAAATTAGAGGCCAATCCACCACCCTTTGGGTTTTGAACCAAGATGATGAGCATCAATAAGATGGAGACGATGATTCCGAGTATAAGTATCCAGGTCATGATTCTGCGTTTCGTTTTTCGTTTTCTACTTCAGTAATGAGGGCTGCAAAGTACGCGCTTTTTTCGGGAAATTTCAACTGCAAACGCCGGTAGCAAGCCAAGGCCTTATCAAAGGCGCTTTGTTTGCGAAATAAGCCGGCTAATGTCTCTGAGCAGAGGCTAGGGTCGAACTCTTCAGCGCGCTTCATGGCGGTCTCTGGATTGTAGAATTCTTTTTTGGGCCGGCTAATGCTGGGGTTGCTGGCTATGAATTTGTCGATGAGGGCTTGGCGAGCTTTTGCGTCCAGTAGAACAGGGGCATCGGCGGGCCTTGAATCAGTCATCGATGCGGCCTCATGGCTGCTTTTCAATGAGATGTCTGCTGTCGGTGCAGAGTGGGCTGGTTCGCTCCCTGAGGCTTTGGGCGCAGATGGCTCGGGTTTGGTGTCCTTTTCGGGATGACTTTGGCTTAGCCAAGCGAAAAAATCACGGGGCTCTTCTTGGGTTTCCTCATGATCAAAATGATCCTCAATTTGGTACTCTACTTTGGCTTCAGGGATTTCGTCTTGAACCGGCGAAAATGACAAGCG
>Ga0222714_10007086_pt1 | contig 10337 bp, 5 predicted proteins | sample C33_3DmetaG_FD_165048 | JGI IMG/M metagenome (GOLD analysis project Ga0222714, IMG submission 165048) | Estuarine water microbial communities from San Francisco Bay, California, United States - C33_3D | ecosystem: Environmental > Aquatic > Marine > Unclassified | place: USA: California... | reverse complement strand
TTTTGAACCGGGCTGCTCGGCCGTGGCGGACCGATCACTTTTTGTTTTGTACGTTCGTCGGGCATAATTATTCTAGTTTCGCTGACTTAGTACATCGGCGGTTTCCGCCAATAGTAAAGCACCAGGAAGCATTCTCTTACATTCGATTAGAGTGTCCAATACAAAGCCCCGCCAAAGGTGAAGGTGTTGTATCGATCGACGAAAGAGGTCGCACCTGATCCAAGTGTCCGGGTTGACGAACCAATGGTTGTCCGCAATGTCATCGAAAAATTAGTGCCCAATCGTTTTATGTAGTCGGCTTCGAAACGCCTTCCAATAAAGCCAGAGCTTCTCGCGATAATTCCAACCGCCCCGCGAATACGCACGTACCAATCTTGAGGCAATTCGCGTTCGTATTCCAAAAAGAAATCGTAGGACTGATAATTTCTAGGAGAAAAATAGGTATCCACTGTTGAGCGATACGCCGTCTGGTAGTACGTAATCCCCAAATAGGTGTAGTCTACAATGCGATAAGCTGCTTCCAGGCGCATATTATCGCCGAAGTTCGTGTCGGTCGAGGAAGCCGTATTACCGAAGTTGTCTCGAACTACGTTAAGCGCCAGGTATCCGTTTACTTTCAAAACCGAATCCGGCATGATGGTGCTTGAGCTGCCCTGAATATCAAACTGGGTTAGCTTGAGATTAAACTGCCCCCCTCCTGCTGCCCATAAGTCGATGGAACCTTCGCCAGTCCGGATTCCCATGGACCCAAGGTACTTTCCAGGATTTTGTTTCCAGTAACGAATGCCACCGTACATAACGGTTCTGGCCCCTTCGTAGTCGTACACACCCATTTCGCCGGAAAGACGATTCGTATAACTAGCCTTGTCGGATCGAATAGGTGGAGTTAAATCGACATAAACGCCGCCAAACACCTGATTTACGCGTCCGCGAACAATTTCTGAGCCCGGTACCAATCGGCGTGATCCGGAAATAAAGTGAGAGTTCACACCCGCCGATAAAACGGCGTTAATCGGAAGGGTTACTTGGGTTTGCATACCCTGCGCCCATCGATCGTATCGAGTTCCACCGCCACGAGAACGGGTAGCATCGGCTGTCGGCACCACAATACCTGCGTAGTTATTGCCCGTCCATTTTCCGCTTTCTACCAGTTTGGCTCGGATGTCTCCATCGATCCCCCCTTGACGGCTTTTGATGTGCTCTGAATCTTCGGCAAGCACCAATGCTTCGTCATAAATGATGCGGGCTTGTGCGAATAACCCCAAGGCGCGCATAGACTCAGCTTGCATGAATCGAACTTCGTAGTCACGAGGGTTTTCCCGCTGAAGGCGCTCGAGCGTAGCGAGAGCGCCAGAATAGTCTTCTCGATAGACCTGCACCCTGGACATTTCTTTGGCTACATCATATTCGTAGACCTCAGCTAATAGAGACTCGTAAATCCCTACAGAAGCTTGGTAATCTTTCTTTGCGGCATACACTCCCGCCAATTCTTTGAGCTCGTCGCGTGTACGCTTGCCCCGAACATCGAAATAGCGTTCGTATTCGGCAATCGCTTGGTCAAAACGTTTCGCAGCGACCAATCGCCTGGCTTCATTGAGGATTCCAAACTGTTCTTCTTGTTCAAAACGAAGCGATTCACGCGCAATTAAGTGCTTCATCGCATCAATTTGCGTGGCAAACTGCGGCTGATCGAGCACTTCGGCCCGTTCCAAGTAAATTTTTGCTGATTCCAAGTCCGAACGGCGTAATCTGTATGCGGAAGCTTCAATGAGGAGTTCTGCATCTTTTGAATTCCTATTCGATAGCAATCCGGAAAGAAACGACTCCCCACGGGCATCCAGTTGATCCAGAGCAAATTGGGTCATCACATAAACCCGATGAATCACAGGATTCATTGGATCGCGATCTGCCAGCCAAGCGGCCTGGGTCAACGCTTTTTCTGGATACCCATTTACTCGAAGCGCATCTACGTACTTAATTCGAATATCTCGATCTTCAGGACGAAGCTCAATAACCCTGACGTAAGCTAAGATGACATCATCAGGACGATCGACGAGTTGATACAAATCTATGAGTTCTCTCCAAGCAGGTTCATCTGCAGGATTTGTAGCCACAGCGCGCTCCAATATCGAAATACGCTCCAACGCTCGATTCATTCGAGTTTCGTCTATTGCTTGCAAACGCGCACGATATCCTGGATCCAAAGGCTGAACATAGGCTGGATCCGTTAAAACATCGAAAGCTTCAGCGTACCGTCCTTCAGATGCCAACGCATCAACCAGGGCATACCGGGTAACAAGATCGTTTGGATTGAACCGTAATTTGTAGGTAAACCGGTCAATTGGATAAATATCCGATTGTCCCAATGTTTTAATTAAACCCTCGTCGGCTTGAACAAACAAACCGGTCCATTTTTGGGTGCGTCCGTATTCTGGTTCGAGTATAACCAGTTGATCGTACGCTTCATAAAAACGATCGTATTTGATGAACTGCTCGGTCAACTGGAACCGTTTTTCCGCATTCGACGGATCACGTTTCAACTCAGCGATTAAGCGATCGATAATAAATAGGGTGCCCGGATTAGTTCTGGCTGGTTCCGTTTGAATTCGGTTTTCAACCAAGGTATACCGACGGGACCATTCATCACTTCCTCGTTGCCGGGGCGCCAAAACCTCAAGCTGTTGTTTTGCTTCAAAATAACGCCCATTTTCTGTCAACAAATCGACTAGATGAAATCGCTTGGCGTCGTTATTCGGCTCTTCTTTTAATTCGCGAAAAAGAACGTCAATGGGATATTGGGAAACGACCCGAACACCACCACCAGCTCCTTGGTCGCGAGCTACGGCTTCGCAATCTTTTGCTTCTTGATTCTTAGGATTTAACAGTAAAGCTTGTTTACACGCTTCAAGCGCTTCCTTTTTCTTCCCCTGCCAAATCCGGAAGTACCCCAAACGCATCCAAAGGTCGTCGTTTGTGGTGTAGATTTTGGTATACTTTTCGGCAACGCGCTCGCCCAAATCATTATCGCCTTGGTACGCTGCAATGGTGATCAAATAGGCTTGAATCACATCGGGCGTTCCTTGCGTTCTGTCGAGGTACGCGCCGTATTTCTTGGCCGCTTCTTTATACTGTTTTGCTTCGGAAAGGGCGTCGGCATACCGAATTCTATACGCCAGGTTGTCTGGATTTAAGCTTACTAGCTTTCCTAAACTCTCCAAATTGGCATTTCCACGCGCATTGCTTGCATTCGTCGCCGCATTGTTGGCATCGGGCTGGCGACGGGTACGACGCAATCCTTCAATCGCTTCTTGGCTACCTGGATTCAGTTGCAAAACACGTTCAAAGTCTCTAGCTGCACTATTGTAATCTTGCCGTCCTTCGTGGGCAGCCGCGCGTAACAACAGTGGCCTCGTATCTGCTGTATTCGGTGTAATAATCGAATTCAACAATACGATGGCTTCGCTGTAGCGAGCTTCTTCAATCAGATCCTCTGCCCGTGACTGGGCAGCCAAATCCTGAGCTTGTAACGCCCCTGAAGTGCTAAGCGCAAAAAGAAAAAACGATATAAGTATGGCAATGCGATGCATGCTTGAAATTCGCCTAGTGGACAACATCATTTCTGATGTTATCGGTCGTTTCTAAAATCTCATTAAGGTCTTGTCACGCTTCATCCAATGCGTAGGTCAAAAATTCACTGGCATTCTGGAATGGTCTACCGTCGGGAACGACAATAGCGGATACAGAATGCAGTAAATGATCGGCCTGCATAGGTGACTCTTGACGTAGCCTGTCTTTAAGTCGGGTAAAAAAGCTTTGGGCTTCCTCAGGACGACTGTCGGCGAGATAGACGACTAGACGCTCCATGTCGATATTGGCCAGCATGTCATCGTTTGGCCGCAATTCTTCCCCAACGAGATCCATAAGGAAATCGAAATCAAAGGGTCGGACTGCAGACTGAGCACTTCGATCCATCCGAAGAGCCAGTAACAAAAATGGCTGGTGCAATACGTCGCGGTTAGAAAACTGCTGTTGCAGTTTTTCACGAAAAGCTTCGCGATTCGTGTATTCCATTTCCAAATTCATTTCCATCGGTTGAGACGAAAACGGCTCAGACGGTGGTTGAACAGGGGAAACAGAGGGGGTTTCTGGTCCAGGGGCAAATCCAGAATGGTCTGCCGGAGGAGTGGAAAAAGGATAGTTCGTCGGCGCGTTAGTAGGCTGAGCGGGTGGCACTTCCACTGGAGGAGTTGGAGGAGCCTGCTGATATCCCGTTGCCGGTGGAGGCGTTCCATAAGGATTAGCCTGCGGTGCCGGTGAACCGTAATATGGAGTCGCAGGCTGAGGGGGTGCCGGTGAAGGCGCCTGCGACTGTGAATAAGGGGGCTGCGGAGGTGCCGGTGAAGGCGCCTGCGGCTGTGAATATGGGGGCTGCGAAGGTGCCGGTGAAGGTGCCTGCGGCTGTGTAAATGGAGGCTGACTCAATGCCGAAGGAGTAAATCCTGGAATCGGAATTACAGGAGGAACGCCTGGACGGCGGCTCGAGCTCGGAGCTTGGTGTGCCATAGGCTGAGCTGGAGATTCAAAAATTGAATCAGCACCTTGAGAAAACCCTACATCGGCCACACTTTGTGAAACGGTATCGTGTTGAATCGGGCCAAAAGTTCTTTCTTCACCTCCACCAACATGCGCTTGGGGACCGCGAATGTTAGGGCGATATCCGCCTGGAGAAGTCTGTATTAAGTCTTCAAGATCCCAATAATCAACCACTTGACGTTTAATGTGCCCGATATGAGGTATTAGGGAAATGCGTCGTTTGGTTGTTGTTGGGCTATCTTCAGCCAATTCAATATGAATGGATCCCGTCATTTGGGATGCCATAAACTCAATTACGCGACTCGATTGAGGATTAGCCGGTTCTGGCATGACCAACAACGTGGTCGTATCCAACGAGTCAATTTGCTCAAGAAACTGAATAAATTCATTTCTAAATCGATCAAACGAACGAAACGCCACAAAAGGCATGAAGTCGTTCATGATCAAGCGTGTTGGACGGTGTCTACGAATTAACGTCACCAAATCCCAAAGTGCTTTCGATACGCCATCGTCACCCATATTCTGCAAATTCATCAGGGGTGGGACGCGTAATAGACGTACAATACCGGAATCGTGGGCTTCTCTCAAGTTGAAACCAATAGAAGCTGCCTGAATCATCAGGTCCTTTTGGCGATCCGGAGAAACCAGCAACGTAGGTTCGCTGAAGGCCGCCCCCGTTCGGGCAAACATCAACGTCAACAATCCACGACCACTTGCGGCGCGACCATAGACGAGGTAGGATCCTCCTCTGTATAGTCCGCCCCAGGCGTCATCGATCACGTCGATTCCGGAAAGATGTTTGGGTGCGAAATTCACCGATGTTGTGGACGTTGCGTTCATTAAGAACTATGGCTGTGTACTGTTGACAAGTGTCGGTCAGAAAATCAATCCGTTAAGTCCAACGGAAAAACATTTTTGCCGACGGGAAACTTCCCAACAAAAGCCGTGCCAGCTCCTGCAAATCCCTTCAAAATGATTAAAATCGACTATTTTCATACTCGATTGGCTCAAAATGATCCCGTTTTGAGACGAAAAGTCTCCATTTCTCACATTTTGAACGATTTACGCCAATCGATTTAAACGCCACCTTATATATAAACGAAAAAATATTGGATTGATGTTCTTTTTGAGACGAAAAGGACCGAACCGATACAAAAATCCCCCCAGAACACTCCTCTACAAGTTTTTTGAAGCATTTTCCGGGTTTTTGTAAAAATTGGTCCGATACTTGTGGATAGGCTTTGAAGTTATAACTCTTGCACATAGCAACCATGAACTTCTTGTCCACTAACACGCCTCTTCGAATGTCCAACCACCATTTGGTAACTCGACGCTTTAAGAGCAAATCGAAGTCCCTCCTTTTGATGGGCTTGGTTTTGTTTTCTACCGTTTTATCCGGTTGTGATATTTTTGGAGCAGCGATCGACGAGCGCGCACCCAGAATCCAAATTGTGCGGCCTTTTGACGAAGCGCTGGTTTCCGGACGAAACCTCCTTATTGCCGTAGCCGCGGAAGCACTAGGGGACGGCAACTACGTTTCCTATATCAATATTAATGTTAACGGAATTCGGGCTGGAGAGGCCGTTTTCAATGGCACGTCTTACAATTTAAAGCTCAACACCTACGATTATCCCGACGGTCTCTATCGTGTTGAAGCGGTTGCTTTCGATAAATTTCAGTCTCGCGGGATTTCAGCTCCGGTATTGGTGACCATCGATAACGTGTCTGATGGTCCCGGTCCGATCATGGATATAATAGACCCAAGCGAAGGGGACGAAGTTTTTGGAAACATTCGCGTGGTGGCTCGCTCTCAACCTGGACAGCCTTTCGTAACCCGAGTGGATCTATTGGTTGATGGCGTTCCCGTTTTGTCGGAGACCGATTCTATTGGAAATGATTCGTTCGTATTCGACTACGACACCAGCGCTTTAGGTCTTGGAGAGCACACCCTAGAGGTGAAAGCATACAGCGGCCCCTCTGTTTTCAGAATCTCCGACTCGGTAACAATCAACATTACCACAGACAGTGGCCAGAACGATGGTCGTCCAGGCACCCTACGATGGAAAGGGTTTGGCATGAATGGAGAAGTGGAAGGTGCGCCGGCTATTGGGTTTAACAGCGACATTTATTTCGGCACCACCTCTGACACCTTGTATTCTTTCAGCCCAACCGGCTCTTTGAAGTGGAAATTTCCAACGAAAGGTGCCATCCGTTCGTCGGTATTGGTCGGAAATAACGAAGACATTTTTGTTACTGCCGAAGGAGGACGCCTGTATGGGCTAACCTCGCAAGGTCAGCGTTTATGGGGATGGGCCACGAACTACAGCACGGGAGCGGAAGTCCGTTCGTCGCCAACCCTGGGATCGGATGGGACCATTTATTTTGGCGACTCCGCAGGAAAGCTACACGCGGTGAACTCATTTGATGGTCTTCGTGCCGGGTCCAATTGGCCGGTTAGCGTTACCAGTTCAAGTATTGTCGTGCCGCCGGTTATTGGAAGGGATCGCACCATTTTTGTAGCTTCAACCGATGGACATGTCTATGCCTACGATCCATCGGGCCAAAGAGTCTGGAAAACCCCGGATAATATTGGTAGCGTGATGGTCGGAATGGCCATGGTTGAGAAACAAGTATCTGTAACGCTGCCCACGGGTGATCGGCGGACTACGACTGCAGTGATCCTTTATGTAGCTTCCAATAGCGGTGTTTTATACGCTATTGCTGGCGAGGATGGGTCCATTTTATGGAGCTATCAGCTATCTAGCCCTGTGTTGTCCAGTCCATTACGATCCAGCCCTATTGTGGGACCAGACGGCACCATATATGTGGGGACGGACACCGGCTTGATTGCTCTGAATCAAGATACCAACGCGTTTACGCCTAGGTTGAGGTTCGTACACGTAGCATCGGACGTAGGAACACCAGTCATTGACTCGAATGAAGTGATCTACTTTATGGCCGGCAAAACGCTGCATGCCATCAATCCAAACAACACACCATACTGGCAATATCAGTTGAAAACTGAAGCCGATGGACCGTTGACCATCACACGTGACGGTGGGTTGATTGTGGCCGGAAACGACTACCGTTTGTATTCCTTTGAAACAGGATCGGTCGGTCTAAATCCAGAACAATGGCCTACATTCCAGCGGAATTCGCGGCATACGGGTAGACTGGGTATTGACGCGACGGACGGGTAACCAAGAGTACTCGGGCCTTCGGACCTTTGGACCTAAGCCCAGGGCGTCAATGCTAGCGATTGTGCATGAGAAGGGGCTCGGATTGACCGACAACCTCCCCGTCTGCATCGCTGGCTTGAATCCAAAGTTCGTAGGGCGTTCTGCCTGAAATTTGATCAGAGAAGTTCGATATATCAGCAGCGGTTTCCGTAGTGTGCACTAGCAGCACATTTTCACCTGTTTCCTGATTTCGAATCATTACATCATAAAAGGCGGCATCCGGTCTACTTAGCCACGCGATGTGAAGCTCGCTGGATGAAACGGTAATCGCCCAAGGAGCCGATTGAGGCGTCCAAGTATTGGATCTATATTCAAATGCCAACACCCCAACGGTTATGGCAAGGAGCAACACCGAGGCACCAAATAAGGTCGCGACTTTCCACAGCGTGGTGTTCGATTCGTCTTCTTGGGATGCCACGGAAACTGGAACGTGAGCTCGATGGTGTGGAGACCTTCGCTTCCGATGCGAAAAACCATCGCCTAAACGTATGCCGGAGCCATCTCCTGACCCGTCACCGGAGTCAACGACCTCCATGGCATCATTGGCCATGGTCAGCAAATCTCTAGCTCGTTCGTTTTGCGCAATATAAGATGCGATTTCACGGCGCAGCGGAGCCGGCAAATTCCCTGTGAGAAATGCGGCTAGGATATGCTCGTTTATGTGCTCGTTTGGACGAGACATATAATTGTGTTGCGCAATGCGCTTTTTTCGTAGCAGTTTGTCATTGCTTGAATACGGTTTCTTTTTGAAGATTTGCGTGCGACGCGATAAAAAGGTTTCTATTCCACTTTGAAATTTTGCTTGTTTGGATCGCAAGAACGGCGCATATTAGCCCAGCACACTTCAAGCGCATGGACAAAGATTTACACTCCATACAACAAGCCCGAACCCTCCTTCGATCCGCTCGAAAGGCGTTCTTAGCCTACCATACCTTTTCGCAAGAACAGGTAGATCGTATTGTTATGGCCATGGTTTCGGCAGGAATTGACGCTTCCGAACGGCTGGCCAAAATGGCCCACGAGGAAACTGGCTTTGGTCGAGTAGAAAGCAAAATCCAAAAAAACCTATTCGCTACACGCACATTAAGCGAAAGAATGGATGGGATGAAAACCTGTGGGGTTATCAAAACGTCCGAAAATGGATCGATTTGGGAAATTGCGTCGCCAATGGGGGTCGTGGCCGCCTTGGTACCGTCGACCAATCCCACGTCCACGGCTATGTACAAGGCCATCATAGCGGCCAAGGCGCGATGTGCTTTGGTCATTAGCCCCCATCCCCGAGCCAAATCAAGCACCCTTGAGGCGCTACACGTTGTGGCCCATGCCGCCTACAAAGCAGGAGCGCCAGAAGGCTTGTTTGCTTGTATGACGGAGCCGTCCATAGAAGGCACCAACGCGTTAATGGAGGATCCCGAGACTGACTTGATTCTCGCTACGGGCGGATCGCCCATGGTTCATGCAGCGTATTCGAAAGGCAAGCCAGCCTATGGTGTTGGCTCAGGGAATGTACCGGTGTATGTGGATCGTTCGGCCGATATCTCGAAAGCTGCCGCCGACATTACCTATGGCGTCTCGTTTGACTGGGGGACATTGTGCTCCACAGAGCGAAGCCTTGTGGTAGACTCACCTGCCCTCCCTCGACTAAAAGAAGCTTTGCAGGCTGAAGGGGCCCATTTTCTTTCGGAGCAAGAAACCGAGCAGCTTCGGCACGTTGTAGCTCCCGGAGGACGACTAAATATCGAACAAGTGGGGAAAAGTCCTCAATTTATTGCCCAAATGGCAGGTTTTGACGTGCCTGCTCAAACCAGAGCCTTGGTTGCGTCAGTTGAAAAAGTTGGAAAAGAAGAGGTTTTATCCATGGAAACCCTCTCTCCCATCTTGAGCCTGTACACCGTGTCGGGGTGGGAAGAAGGATGCGAGCGATGCAAACAACTGCTGGATTTCGGCGGAATTGGACACACATTGGGCATTCACGCGACATCGAAAAAAATTATTGAGGCTTTTGCCCTTGAAAAACCAGCCATGCGGATAGTGGTTAATTCGGTAACTGCGTTGGGCTCCGTCGGCTACACAACCGACTTGTTTCCAGCCATGACGTTGGGCCCCGGAGCCATGGGAGGATCCATTACGAGCGATAATATTTCTCCTCTCCACTTGGTGAACATCAAGCGACTTGCCTTCGAAACGAATCCTATCAATAAGGCTCAGGTTTCGGAGCCTATTGCTGCGTCGGTGAGCCCTTCATCCGGGTCCAAATACAAATCCGCCACTTCAAAGACAACATCGGAAAGGGTTACCTCGCCGTTGACTACGGATGGTCGGCCCAAAAAACCATGGATGGAAGAAATTGAATCCCGGATTCGTGCGAAAGCGGGAAATACCTCAAAAACCCCGTTTGTTGCGAAAAAATCGAAATCCCCCGATCCAGCGACTAAACCATCAGACAACGTGATGAGCGCGACCGAGGTCGATCAAATAGCCCAAAAGTTTAGAAAAAGATAAACC
>Ga0222714_10007085_pt1 | contig 10338 bp, 3 predicted proteins | sample C33_3DmetaG_FD_165048 | JGI IMG/M metagenome (GOLD analysis project Ga0222714, IMG submission 165048) | Estuarine water microbial communities from San Francisco Bay, California, United States - C33_3D | ecosystem: Environmental > Aquatic > Marine > Unclassified | place: USA: California... | reverse complement strand
ACAGGTGGTGCAACAGCGACAACAGCAAAAAATGATTTTGCTACAGCGTCTATTAGTATTGGCGCAATTGCTGATACTGCAGGTGCATTTATTAACCAAGATGGTCAGATTTCAGAAACAACTATGCGAATACAAGATAGTTTATACTATCAGGATTTTTCATATGTAATCAAAGTTGGTCGTACAATTAATGACTGGAGAGATGCGTTTAAGAAAACTATGCACACTTCTGGTTTCTATTTTACAGGACAAGTTAATATTCAAACACAAGTCAGTGCTCAAATCACTTCACCTGTTGAAGGTATTATTTCTGGTTTATCAGAAACTCCAATCTTTGGTGTACTAAACACATTATTCTCTACAATCTTTGGAAGAAGATTAGGAACAGAAGATGATGGTACTTCATTAAACGCAAATCCTGAATTAGGATTAGATCCTTTATTTGATACAAGTACAACTGATTTCTTTACACCAAATACAAGAGATTTAACATTAACAAGAAAGATGAAAATATCTTTCCCAAGTATTGCTAAAATAACTGTACGTGGTACAGAATACAAATTTGGTTACGCATACTGTGGACCACGTATGAAAACATTAAACATATACGATAATCCTTTTGGAACAGATAATATGTTTAGTGGTAATCACCCTAGTGTACAAACAGGCTCATATACTGCTACAGGAGGGGGAACTACAAAATTATTGTCCCCAATGAAAATGGTCAATTGGGCAGATCATACGATTATAGGTTTAAATAATACATTAAACGGAACAGGTGTACAAATACAAGATTATGACAATGATAATTTAAAAACTTACATAAGTTATCCAACAGAAATTACGGCTAGTATTCCAGGTATATCTTATGATAGAACAGATATCACTTATGACAATACAGGTTTCACTTTTGATGAAACATTTTAACAGATAATGTATAAATATAAGAAAGTTTAGAGAGAATCAATGGCAAAACAAATAATTAATATCGGATCAGTCGCAGATGACGGTACAGGTAGTACCTTACGTGCTGGTGGTGATATAGCAAATGATAATTTTAATGAAATCTATACAAAACTAGGAGATGGTACAACTCTTTATAGTTTAACTTTTCCTAATGCCACTGATACCGTTGTAGCAAGAAGTACATCAGATACTCTTTCAAATAAAACTTTAGACGCAGGTGTCATATCTACCAGTTTAGATATGAATGGTACAGAATTAATACTAGACGCTGACGCAGATACATCAATTACAGCGGACACAGATGATCAGATTGACATTAAAATAGGGGGTAATGATCGAATTACTTTACAATCAGGTATCGTTGATCTTAAAAATGATGGTAGTGAATCACAAATTAAACTATATTGTGAAGTAGGAAACGCACATTATACACAAATTCAGGCGTCACCACACGCTAATTATGGTGGTGGAAGTGTTACAGTAGTAGTTCCAGCAGTCGCAGGTACACTCGCTTTAAGACCTACAACAACCACTGCTACAGGTGATGGTTCTACACAAGCGTTTACTCTAACGAATATAAATAATAGCGTAGATAGTATTATGGTATTTTTGAATGGGGTTTTACAAAGACCTACAACCGATTATACGGTATCAGGAACAACATTAACTTTTGGTACAGCACCAGCAAATGCGGATGCTATCACAATTAAGGAGTTTTAACAAATGGCTAATAGAATAAAAGAATCAAATATAACACCAGGTGCAGTAACGAGTGATAAAATTGCTCCAGGTACAATATCTGCTTCCAATATTACTCCTGGTACAATTACAGGAACACTAATTGCTCCTGCTACTGTTCAAGGTTCAAATATTGCTCCTGCTACAATTACAGCACCAAATATAGGTCCAGCTGCTATCACAGCACCTTTAATGGGTCCTGCCGCTGTTGGCGCTTCAAATATAGCTCCTGGCGCAATCACTACAACTCAAATTAGTCCAACTGCTGGTATCGTAAGTGGACAAATCGCACCAGGTACAATTGCAAATGATAGATTAGCAAATACAGGAATTACAATTAACGGTACTACAATTGCTCTTGGAGCTAGTGGTACAATCGTTGCTGGTACAGACTGGCAATCAGTTATTACTGCTGACGGTTCAACTGCTACAACAGCAAGTGCTGGAGAAGGTTACTTCATTGACACAACTTCAAACGCACACACAATTAATTTACCAAGTTCACCAACACAAGGTGATGAAGTTACAATCGTTGATTATGCTGGTACTTTTGGAACAAATAATGTAACCGTTGGAAGAAACGGAAGTAATATTGATGGTGGTGCTGTTAATGCTACACTTGCTACAGATAGATTAAGTACAAGATTTGTTTACATAGACGCAACACAAGGTTGGAGAGCAATATTAGATGACACTTCTACAGATTATGGTCCAACTTATATAAATGCTACAGGTGGTACCGTAACAACATCAGGTAATTTTAAAATTCACACTTTTACAGGTGACGGTAGTTTTGTTGTTTCACAATTAGGATCTCTAGGTGGACCTAGTAATGTAGATTATCTAGTAGTCGCTGGAGGTGGTTCAGGAGCTACTCAACACGCTGGCGGAGGAGGTGCTGGTGGTTATAGAACAACTTTTCCAAGTCCAGGTTGTAACGCAGGTGCTTTTCCAGTATCAGTAACAACTTATCCTATTACAGTAGGTGCTGGAGGGGCAGCATTACCAGCAGGATCTGGAGCAACTGTAGGCTCAGGTAATCCTGGTTCAAATTCAGTTTTTAGTACAATCACATCTACTGGTGGTGGAGGTGGTGGAAGATATTATAATGTAGCTGGACTTTCTGGAGGTTCTGGTGGCGGTGGAGGTTCTGATTCTGCTAGTGGTGGAGCAGGTAATACACCTCCTGTAAGTCCACCTCAAGGTAATAATGGTGGTAACGGATCTACACATAATACTGGTGGTGGCGGTGGCGGTGGTGGTGGCGGTGCAGCTGCTGTAGGTGCTAATGCTGTTGAGGGTCCAAGTGGTGGAGCTGGAAATGGTGGAGCTGGAGCACAAAATAATATATGTGGAAATAACTATTATTGGGCCGGTGGTGGAGGTGGTGCTGTTATTGATTCACAGGCTAGTAATGCCTACGCTGGAAACGGTGGAATAGGTGGTGGCGGTGGTGGCGCTAATAAAAGAAATTCTGCTGGAGGTGCTGGTGGTGGTTCAGCATTAAATTCTGGAACTAATGGGGGAACTCAACCTTCTCCTACACCTGGCGGTCCTGCTGCTGGAGGTGCTGGTGGTGCCAACACTGGAGGTGGTGGAGGTGCTTCTGGAAGTGATACAGGTGATCCTAGTGGTGCTGGTGGAAAAGGAATTGTAATTATAAGATACAGGTTTCAATAGTAATGATTAAAAAAGGGTATAAATAATAAAAAGGAATAACAAATGCCAGCGATTATAACAAATAAATTTAGGATTCACAACGCAGAACAGTTCGTTGAATCGTTTTCAGAAGCGACACCAAGTGTCTATTATTTAGGTATTGGTAGACCACAGGCTTTTGGAACATTGACAAGACCCGATGGAAGAACAGAAAATCAAGGTTCTGACACTTCACCCTTAACTCCCGTAGATTCAGTACAAGACGAGTTTTCATATTTTGATGATTTTCTTGCTGCGAAAAAAGTAACAACTTCAGATGTGTCTTATGTTATCCCAAGACGAAATTGGGTTACAGGAACAGTATATGATTATTATAGACACGATTACGGAAATAGAATTACAGGTACAACAACGACACAAACAGCAAATAGTGGTGCATCTTCATTATGGGATGCTACGTTTTATGTTGTTTCCAGTACCTACAATGTTTACAAATGTTTAGATAACAATTCAGGTGCTTCTTCAACAGTAGAACCTACAGGTACATCTACATCTATTTTAACGACAGGAGATGGTTACAAATGGAAATATATGTACACGTTATCTGCCGCTCAACAAACAAACTTTTTATCAACAGACTTTATGGCAGTTGCAACAAACTCAACAGTCAGTTCAGCAGCAGTCGATGGCGCAATTAACATTGTAAAAATCAAATCAGCAGGAACTGGTTTTACCACATCTTCAGGTTCAACAATCTCTGCGATACCTATTCGTGGTGACGGATCATCTGGTACTGTATCAGTTACTTTAACTGGTGGTGCGATTTCAGGAGTTACTGTAACAAACGTAGGTTCAGGTTATACTTTTGGTTACATCACAGTTGCCGATATTAACGCAGGTACAAACTCTGCAGGTGGAGGTTCAGGTGCTGAATTAGATTGTATTATTGAACCAAAAGGTGGACACGGTTTTAACGCAGTCAAAGAATTAGGTGGTTACTATGTAATGTTAAACACTAATTTTGAAGCTGGCGAAACATCAAACTCTGGTGACTTTACAACAGCAAACGATTTTAGACGAGTTGCATTATTAAGAGATCCTGATAGTGGAGGATCTGCTGCAAGTGCTACTACACTTCGAGGTACAAAAGCAATTTTATTATCCAGTGCATCAGGTACATTTACAATTGATGAAGAAATTAATCAAGCAACAACTGGCGCAGTGGGAAAAGTCGTAGAACACGATACAACAAATAGTATTTTATACTATGTACAAACAAAATTCAATGACGCTGGTGTGGATAGTAACGGAGACCTTACAGCGTTTTCAGGTACAAACACAATTACTGGACAAAGTTCAAGTGTAACAGCAACACCGTCAAGTTCAACTTCGACAGTAGATAACATTTCATTTACTGCTGGTTACAATGCTGGTGAGATTGATGCAGATACAGGTGACGTGATTTATGTAGAAAATAGATCGCCGATTACAAGAGCTTCGGATCAAACGGAGAACGTTAAATTAATAATTGAATTTTAGAGGGAAATAAATGCCAAGTCCAACTGACTTTAACCTCTCGCCTTACTATGATGACTTTGCCGAAAGTAAAAAGTTTCATAGAGTTCTTTTTAGACCAGCATTTGCTGTACAGGCAAGAGAGTTAACACAATCACAAACGATCTTACAAAACCAAATTGAAAGATTTGGAGATCATATGTTCGAAAAAGGAGCAATGATTATTCCAGGTGAGATTTCGTTTGATCTTAATTACTACGCAGTTAAGTTAACAAGTTTAGGAAGTGGTAATACTCTTGCTCAATTTACAACAGGTACAGTTTTAACAGGTGGTAGTTCAGGTGTACAAGCACTAGTCGTTAATCGAGTAGCAACAGATGGTACAGATCCTGATACGTTATATGTAAAATACTTAGACTCTGGTACTTCAAAAACATCAACATCATTTACAGATGGTGAAACATTAACAGGTACAAATAGTGATAGTGTTTCTTTATCTTGTGTCGTTAACACAACAGCAACAGGTTCTGCTGCTTCTATTGAGGCTGGTGTTTACTATATTAATGGTTTCTTTGTATCAGTAGATGCACAAACAATTGTTTTAGACAAATATACAAATACACCTTCATATCGAGTAGGTGTAACATTTACTGAAACATTTGTAACACCAAATGATGACGCAAGTTTAAATGATAACGCTGCGGGTTCATCTAACGTTAACGCTCCAGGTGCTCATAGATTTAAAATTAATTTAACTTTAGCTAAAAGAACATTAACAAGTACAGAAGATGCTGACTTTGTTGAATTATTAAGATTAGAAAACGGTGTAAGAACCAATCAAGTTAGAAGTACAGAATACGCTGTATTAGAAGATACATTTGCTCGTAGAACGTTTGACGAATCAGGTGATTACACAGTAAGAGAATTTGATTTAGATGTAAGAGAACATTTAATTTCTGGTAACAATAGAGGTATCTATACTTCAGGTAATGGTGGTGACGCTACAAAATTAGCATTAGGATTATCACCAGGTAAAGCATATGTTAAAGGTTATGAAATTGAAACTATTGGTACAACATTTATAGAAATTAATAAAGCAAGAAGTTTTGATACACAACAAAACTTTAATACAAGATTTGATGTTCAAAATTATGTTAACGTAACCAATGTTTATGGTTCACCTGATGTTTCAACAACAGCAGAAGGACCTACAGAAGTTTATAAAGCAGTTTCTTTATTTGATACTGCAACAAGTTCACGTGGCACTGCACAATCATCAACAGGGGTAACAGTTCCTCAGATTGGTCGAGCTAAATCAAAAGGTTTTGAATACGTTACAGGTAGCGCATCAAACTTTATCTTTTCAAGTTCATCTCTAACATCAGCAATTTATAGACATTATCTTTTTGATATTAATATGTTTACACATTTAAATATCACAGACGATACTGCATTTACAACTGGTGAAAAAGTTACAGGTGGTACTTCAAACGCATATGGTTATGTACAATCTATTTCAGCAACAAAGTCAGTTGCAATTACAAATATCGATAACACAGATAATCCAGGTGTTACAAGTACAGTAACAGCAAACGGTCACTCATTTAAAGAAGGAATGCAGATTACAATTGATAATCCTGGTTTCTTAGTTGATTCCGCAGCAGTTGCTAGCGGAACATTATTTACAGTTAGAAATCCACTTACAAATACTTTTGAGTTATATGACTCAACAGGTACATCTGCAGTTAATGTTACATCATACACTTCAGGTGGTGTAGCGAAACACGGTGTTGTAGTTGTTGCAAATATCGTAGGAGAGTTTAGCGCAGGTGAAACAATCACAGGTGGTACTTCAGGTAATACAGCAACAATTCAAGCAGATACTATTGGTTTCAAAGGTGTAAGATCATTTGACTTCCCTAGTGTGAAACAAATTGCAATGGCAGGTTCACCAACATATACTGCAGATACAGCAATTGACGCAACTTATGGTGAAAGTTATCCATTGTTTGGTTCATTATCAGTAGCAAATAGTGGAACAGCAGTAACTGGTTTTGGTACTTTGTTTACGACAGAATTAAAAGTAGGTGATAGTATTACCTTTACAACTGACGCAGGTTCATCAATTACAAGATTAGTAGAAGCAATCATTTCAGATACAAGTTTAGTTTTATCAAGCGCAGTTGGTGGAAGTGATGTATCAACTAAAACTATCGCAACAAGAAACCGAGGTAAGTTACAAGGTTCTGATAAAAATATTTCAATCTTTAGATTACCACAACAAACAATTAAGACTTTAAAAACAACAGCAAACTCTGGTCAAACAGATACAAGTTATATCTTTAGAAGACAATATGTAAGAACATTATCTTCTGGTTCTGTGACGATTACAGCAAACGTTAACGAAACATTTGCTAGTTTAGTTGAAGGAGATTATGTTGTTTCTATAATGGATATCGCTTCAGCGTCAACTGGCGCAACGGGTGATGTAATGAGTTTAACAGGAAACAATGGAGATGGTAATCCAATCTTTACATTAGGTGGTTCACCATCAGGTATTCAGTTAACACTTGATTTTGGTACAGCATATGCTGACGCAAAAATTAAAGTATTAAGTACCATTAATAAATCTATTGGTCCTTCAAAAACAAAAACATTAGTTTCAGGTTCTACTTTAGCAGTTGCAACACAAGCAACAATTGAAAGTGGAATAATTAATCTAGCGAAAGCAGATATCTACGCTTTAAATTCAGTTTATATGTCAGCAGATTTTTCAACTGCGGCAACTACAAGTGATACAGATATTACAGCACGATTTGAATTAGACAATGGACAAAGAGATAACTTCTATGACGTTGGAAGATTAAAATTAAAAACAGGCGCAGTAGTTCCTACAGGTCGTTTGTTAATTAACTTTGATTACTTCTCTCACGGTTCAGGAGATTACTTTGATGTCGATAGTTATTCAGGAGTTGTTGATTACGCTAACATACCTAGTTATTTTTCAGATACAACAGGTGAAGAATTTGATTTAAGAGATTGTTTAGACTTTAGACCAAGAGTTGATGACGCAACTACAATTAATTCAGGTAATGTAGACAGAAGTTTTGATGGTACAGGTGCTTCAACAGTAGATGTTATTAAGTTTAATTCTAATATTACATCTGACTTTGAGTATTACTTACCAAGAATTGATAAAGTCTTTTTGGATAAAGAAGGTAATTTTAAAATTGCCGAAGGTGCAAGTGGGTTAAAACCACAAGTACCAAAAGCGTTAGACAACGCAATGCATTTATATACACTTTATCTAAACCCTTACACATTAAGTACGGAAGATTTAAGTATTAAAAAAATAGATAACAAACGATATACTATGAGAGATATCGGTAAGTTAGAAAAAAGAATTGAGAACGTAGAATATTATACTCAATTATCTTTATTAGAAACACAAGCACAATCTTTACAAATACAAGACGCAGAAGGATTTGATAGATTTAAAAATGGATTTATTGTAGATAATTTTACAGGTCACGGAATTGGTGACGTAGGTAATTTAGATTACAAAGTATCAATGGATATGGCAGGTGGCTATATGCGACCAATGTTTAACTCTGAAGCAGTTCAATTAATTGAAGCTGATGATGACGGAACAGCAATTGTAGCCGCAGATCGAACAGCAGCAAATTATGCTAAAACTGGTGATCTAATTACTTTACCATACACAGAAGCAACTATGGTTGACCAACCTTACGCAAGTAAGTATGTTAATGTTAACCCATTTAATATCTTTACTTGGACAGGTTCAGTAACACTTGATCCTCCAGGTGATGAATGGAAAGAAACAAATAGAGTTCCTGATCTACTTATCAATGGTGAAGGTTCTTTTGACACAATGGTTAAAAACCTAGGTAATCCTAATTTAGAAAGTGTTGAGATTGACACAGTATGGAATGAATGGCAAGATCATTGGGTAGGAACACCAACTGAAACAACTACACAAGTAGGTAATGAATATATTGGTGGAAATAGAGTTGCAGGTAATGGTCGAGGTGTTGGTGGTTGGACAGTTAGAGCACGTGATGTAACAACTACAACTAATCAAAGAGTTTCACAAACAAGAACAGGTATAAGAACAGCGATTGTTCCGCAAACAGTTAGAACATCACTAGGTGATAAAGTTGTAAGTGTTGCATTTATACCTTTTATTAGAAGTCGTACTATTAATTTTACAGCAAAAAGATTAAAACCTAACACAAGAGTTTATGCTTTCTTTGATAATGTTGATGTAACTTCTTATGTTACTCCAACAGGTGGTTCATTAGGTGGTAACTTAGTTTCTGATGCAAGTGGTGAAGTATCTGGTACTTTTGCGATACCTGATCCAACAAGTGATTCAAATCCTAGATGGAGAGTTGGTCAAAGAGTATTCAGATTAACAAGTTCATCAACAAACTCAACAACAGATGTTGAAACAGCGGCAGAGGGCGATTACATCGCTAGAGGAACAATTGAAAATGTACAAAATACAATTGTTTCTACAAGAGAGGCTACAACTGTTAGACAAACTGTTACAGATACAAGAAATATTAATAGATCATCTACAAGAACAACACAAGAAGTTATTCAGTGGATTGATCCGATTGCTCAAACATTTATGGTTGATGACACAGGTGGAGTATTCGCAACATCTGTTGATGTTTACTTCCAATCTAAACCAGAGGCTGGTGAAAATCAAGTTCCAGTTACTTTACAAATTAGAGAAGTTGTTAATGGTTATCCATCTCGTACAGTATTACCATTCTCAGAAGTTGTTTTAAATCCAAGTTCTGTGAGTACAAGTGCAGATGCCACAACAGCTACAACATTTACATTCCCATCGCCTGTTTATTTACAGGAAAAAACTGAATACTGTTTATGTCTATTATCAAACTGTGATGACTATAACGTATATGTCGCAAGAATAGGTGATACTCAAATTGGTTCAGATCGTACTATATCCCAACAACCATATGCGGGTGTATTCTTTAAATCACAAAACGGATCGACTTGGACAGCAGAACAAAACGAAGACTTGAAGTTTAAATTAAAACGAGCAGAGTTTAGTAATGTTACAGGTACAGTTACTTTAGTTAACGATGCATTACCAACAAGAACATTACCTAACAATCCAATTAGAACAACTAATACTTCAGGTACAGTTAGAATATTTGCTAGAAATCACGGTATGCATGGTACTTCAAACAATGTAACTATTTCTGGTTTAACTGCTGGTACATCATATAACGGTATTTTAGGTTCAGAAATTAATGGAACTTACACAAGTATTTCAAACGTAACCTTAGACAGTTTTGATATTGTTACTTCAGGTACAGCAACTGCATCAGGTGATGTTGGTGGTACTTCAACTGTAATTACACAAAATAGATTGTACGATTTAGCAAACTTTAACTTAGGGGTTAT